>Ga0181580_10003777_pt1 | contig 12326 bp, 14 predicted proteins | sample 071ome_23_FD_132413 | JGI IMG/M metagenome (GOLD analysis project Ga0181580, IMG submission 132413) | Coastal salt marsh microbial communities from the Groves Creek Marsh, Skidaway Island, Georgia - 071403BT metaG (megahit assembly) | ecosystem: Environmental > Aquatic > Marine > Intertidal...
AAAGAGGAGGGCGTTTCCGGTTCCGACGGATGATCTGCAGGGATATTGGCGGCAGGCGAGGGCACTGCTACTACCAGTTCCAATCGCGGTTGTTTCCAAAGCCGAGAAAGCCCTGTTCGAGGCTGTTTTCTCACTTCTTGAATGACGGCTTCGGGACCGAAGGTCTGTCTTGCCTTGGTAATGGCTTCCTGCGGTGAGTCAGCGATAATGCTAAAGGTATTCATGGATTAAATGGTTTCGGCGATCATTTCGGGTTGTGGCTCCGGTCTCTTGTCGATGGCTAGTGATAGGGACATGACATTCTTGAGTGGGAGCTGATTGGGCAGCTCCATCAGCCCAATCACGGTCAGATTGGCAAAAGTGGATTTCAAAAAGCGATACAGGGGCAGGCGAATTTGAGGACCGCACACCAAGACAGGGTGCAGACCACTCGCGGTCATGTGCTGGATACCTCGTGAGAAGGTCTCGATCACCTGTAGAGCCACGTTGGGCTCCAGGATCAATGCCAGCTCACTGGGTGTTTTGCGAACACCCTCTCCAATAATTCTTTCCAAATCTGGGTCAAGGGAGAGGGTATGCAACATGCCATCATCGCTGATGTAGGGCTTGGAAATGGTTTTGCTGAGTGCCAGGCGCGCATGTTCGGACAGTTCATCCGGATTCTTGGTGTGGGGCGCTAGATCACTGACCCGCTCCAGGATTTCAGAAAGGTTTCGGATGGAAAGACCTTCTGCTAGAAGGTTTTGCAAGATCCGGTGCACTTGTCCAATGCTGAGCTGAGCAGGAATCAATTCGTTGATCACCGTCGCATGGGTTTCCTTGAGGTTGTCCAAAAGATGCTGAACATCTTGTCGAGAAAGAATATCTGCCGCCTGCTGCTTGATGGTCTCCGATAAATGTGTGACAAGAACGGTGGTCGCATCGACCACGGTAAATCCCTTCAGTTCAGCTTTTTTCTTCTCGATACCGGTGATCCATGTGGCTGGCAACTGATAGACTGGTTCGGTGGTCTGGATGCCATCAAGAACCTCCTTGCTGTCCGATGCATTCATGGCAAGCCAGCGGTCAGCATGAATCTCCCCTCGAGTGTATTCTTCGCCCTTGAGCAGCAAGCGGTATTCCTGCCCCTGAAGCTGCAGATTGTCTTTCACTTTGATGGGAGGAATCACCATCCCCATTTCGCGAGCAAAATTCTTTCGTATCCCGGTGACCCGAGAGAGCAAATCACCTTTTTTACTCTGATCGGCCAGGTGTACCAAAGCATAGCCCAATTCGACTTGAAGGGCATCCAGTTTGAGGAGTTGCTCCATGGGGACCTCAGCCTCGGTTTTTTTGCCTCCTGAGGATGACTTCCTGGTCTCATCCGTCTTAATGGAGGCCATCATGGAGGCCTTCCACTTAGGCAGCTTCCATGCGGCCAAGGAAGTGAGGATCGACAGTGAACAAAACGGGGCAAAAGGAAAGCCTGGGATGAACATCATGAATGCCAGCATGGCGGAAAGAATCCAGAGGGCCTTGAAGGAAAAGAAAAGCTGGTGGGTCAATTCTTTGCCAAGATTGTCCTTTGCCGTCGCGCGTGTCACGAGGATACCGGTTGCGGTCGAAGTGATGAGGGCGGGAATCTGGGAAACGAGACCATCACCAATGGACAACAAGGTGTAGAGTTGAAGGGCCTCGACCATGGACATTTGTTTCTGAATCACACCGATTCCCAAGCCGCCGACGATATTGATGAGAGTGATGAGAATCCCTGCCACCGCATCTCCACGGACAAATTTGCTGGCACCGTCCATGGCACCGTAAAAGTCGGATTCAGCCTGGATCTTCTTACGCCGTTTGATGGCTTCCATTTCATCAATCACGCCGGCATTCAAGTCAGCATCGATGGACATCTGCTTGCCTGGCATGGCATCCAATGTGAAGCGAGCTGCGACCTCCGCGATGCGCCCCGCACCCTTGGTGATAACAATGAAATTCACCAACACCAGGATGATGAAGACCACCAACCCTACAATATAGTTGCCGCGTACGACAAAGTTCCCGAATGCTTCGATGATGTTGCCGGCATAGCCGTCCAGGAGAATCAAACGCGTGGAAGCCACATTCAGAGAGAGCCTGAACAGGGTGGCCATTAACAGAAGGGTCGGGAAGCCTGTAAAATCGACTGAATCCTTCAGGTAGAGGATGATCAGCAACATCAAGAGCGAACTGGCAATACTCAGAGCGATGGCCGTATCCAGCAAAAAGGTGTGAACCGGAAGGATGAGAAAAATGACCACCCCAAACAAAGCAATCGGCAGCCAGATGTCCAAGCCTTCCGCGGCCCGCTTCTTGGACGTAGGACTTGTGAAAAGTTCTTTTGCTTTTTCGAGAAAACTCATGCGGTAGCCCGATGTCGGTATTTGTAGGGGTTCAATCGGTAGACGGCTGCCAGGATCTCAGCAATGGCTGCATAAAGTGCGGCCGGAACTTCTTGGTTAACCTGAGTGGTCTTGTAAAGAGATCTTGCCAGGGGTTTGTTTTCGATGACGGGGATCTGGTGCTTCAAGGCCATTTCCTTGATCTTGGCAGCGATCAAGAGTTGCCCTTTAGCAATGACTTTGGGGGCCCGCATGGTTTTAGGGTCATATTTGAGAGCCACGGCAAAATGAGTGGGGTTGGTCAGTACGACGTCTGCATCGGTCACATTCTGAATCATCAAGCGCCGCATGAGTTTCATGCGCATTTCTTTTTGCTTGGATTTCACTTCCGGAGCCACATCGGAATTCTTTGTTTCATCCTTGACCTCTTCCTTTGTCATCATCAAATCCTTGTTGGTCTTCCAGATTTGATAGGCGTAATCAATGATCGCGAAAAACACCATGATGATCATGAACTTGTAGAGCATGCTCATCGTGATTTGAGTGATGAAAGCGACCAAATCCCCAATGCTCATGGATGAGGTAAAGATAGGCGATTGAATGGCCTTTTGTGCCTCGAAATACATGGCTAGACCGAGGACCCCAATTTTGCTGAAGGAGGTGCCCAGTAAGTTGACCGTATTAATGGACGGGAATAGCTTTTTCCAACCGTTGGCGGGGTTGAGTTTGTTCAAGTCCAGCTCGCCAGCACCGAGGGTAAGTTTGAAACGAGTCTGCGAAAAACCAGCAGCGATACCACCCAAAGCGGCGGCTCCCACGACGGGAGCGACCATTTTCATCACTGAACTGATCGAAGTCGTGGCATACTGCCTCATGAAATCGGGTCGGATGTCAATGGAGTTAAATCCTCCAAAGAAGTGGCGCATGATCCCGGTCATGTCATCCCAAATCATCGGCCCAAAGGAGAGTAGAGAAAGAAAGCCAGCACCGGTCACGCAAAGCGTCTGTAATTCCTGACTGCGGGCAAATTGCCCTTTATTGAAAGCATCACTCAGCTTTTTTGCTGTGGGCTGTTCTGTTTTGTTGTCCCCTGGCATGACCGTATTTTCTAACTCATCAACCCTTTGGCTGTATTCAGCAGATCGGCAGGGATCCCACGAATGAATTGAGCGATGTGCTCGGCCATCAACTCACAGGTCATGCCCAGAACCAGCAGTCCGGTTAAAATCCTGAAGGAAAAACTTTCAGAAAAAACATTCATCTGGGGTACGGCTCTGCCCAGAAAGGAAAAAAGCAGGAGGAGTACAAAAGATATCGTCATCATGGGGCCGGCAATCATGATCCCAATTGGGAAAATGCTTCCTGTCATCTTGACCAGATCCTCGATGAAATGCCCTCCATAGTTCGCCTGCCCAAGAGGCAAAACCTCATAACTTTTGGCAATGCCGGCAAAAAACCAGTGATGCATGTCGGTCGTGAATAAAATCATGATAGCCAATTGGTAGAGGATGGCCGTGGGAATAGATGATTGTCCGGTTTGGTATGGGTTGATGTCGGTTGGCATCATGATACCAAGAGACATCGCAATCAGTGATCCTGCGATGTCGAGGGCGTAGAAAAACATCTTGGAGACAAAGCCAAGGAGGAGACCCACTAAGATTTCACTCCCCATCAGCATGACCAAATGCACCATCGACCAGCCTTCCAATGAAATGGCAGGTTGCCCCCCAGTCACAAAGAGAGCGGTGAGGGCCCCCAAGGCCACTCGAATCTTTGCAGGAATGCCCGCCATGGAAAAAGCCGGCATCACCGCAATCAATGCGGAAGTGCGCAGCATCACAACAATCCATGTGGTAAAAAATGCCTCCATGCGTTTTCGGAGGCCTAGAAGCAGCTAGCGTACCAATCCATTCAGAGGAGTAGGCAGTTTATTGCTAAGCATATGTCACTGAGTCATTTGTGGGGCCATTTGGATGATCAGCTGAGTGTATTCAATCAGCGTGCGAACAATCCAAGGAGAGGCAATGACCAGGAAGGAGGCAATACCGATGGTCTTGGGGAAAAACGTCAAAGTCTGTTCCTGCACTGAAGTCACAGTCTGAAAAATACTGATACTCACCCCAATAATCATACCTGTCGCTAGGATGGGAACAGCAATCTGACTGGCTTTGAGCATCATCAACCGGATCAATTCAACGGCAAAATCAGGATTCATGGTCGTACGATTTCAAGGGGATTCAAGTCCATCAAGTCGCAAAGCTCTCCAACAGCGATTGCATAATCAGGTTCCACCCATCCACCAGAACAAACAGGAGGATCTTGAGTGGCATGGAAATGGTAACTGGCGGCATCATCATCATCCCCATACTCATCAATACCACAGCTACGATTAGATCAATCATGATGAAAGGAATGAACAGCAGAAAACCAATCTGAAAAGCGGTTTTGAGTTCGCTGATGACAAAAGCCGGGATGATCACATTAAGTGGTAGCTCCGTGCTGTTGTTGAAGCTTTCCCCAGACATGTTGACAAAGAGCTCCATGTCCTTGGGCCGGGTTTGCTTGAGCATGAACTCCTTGATGATCGCTGAAGCATTGTTCAGGGCTTCGGTACTGGTGATTTGTTTTTCGGAATAAGGTCCCACTGCAGAGGTCTGGATTTTTGACCAAGTCGGTGCCATCACAAAAAGACTCATGAACAGGGACAGCCCTACGACAATCTGGCTTGATGGTGCCGATTGTAAGGACATGGCCGAACGGATGAAGGAAAGCACGACAACGATTCGAGTGAAGCTCGTCATCAATAGGATGATCGTGGGCGAGAGGGCCAGAATGGTCAGGATGAAAAGCACCTGAATACTCACATCCACATCTTCCGGCCCAGTGGCTGGGTTGAGACCCAGATTGAGACTGAAAGGCATGTTGCCCCCTGCACTCTGGGCTTCTGCAGCCAGGCAAGGCAGCAGGCAAACCAGTAGCCAGATACATCTTCGAAGCATGATGAAAAGAGAGGATGGCATGCAGCAAAACCTTATTTCTTGTGTCCAAGTGCCTTCGCAATCACTCCGGCAAAATCGGGTTTCAGGGTCGCAGGCTCCTTGTCGGCCTCTGTGTCAGACACTTCCATGGATCCGTGAATAGGGAGTAGGCTTGGGGTGCCTTGTTGTCCTGAGGCGACCAGAAAACGATCCCCCAGGCATTCCACTACATAAAGCATGTTGCGCTGGTTCAGCGCCTTGGTCTCTAGGATTTGGAGCATGCCCTCACCTCTTCGTGGCTGCAGGAAATTCCCGTATTTGCGAAAAAGCAACACTCCCAGAAAAAAGATGGCAAGAACCGCCACAAACGCGCCCATCATCTTGACCCAATTGACCAACATGTCGTTGCCTGAAGGTAACGCTGGCTGGGGCTGAATCAGCTCCTCCGCCTGACCGAGCGCCTCACACATGGGCACCCAAAACAAGGCAAGGATGAAGGTTTTGAAAAACGCAGAGGACATGTCAGGCAAGCTTGGTGATTTTGATGCCAAAGGTATTGTCGACGACCACGATTTCTCCCTGCGCAATGAGCTTGTCATTGACATAAAGGTCGGCCGGTTGATCTGCTTTTTTGTTGAGCTGAACGACCGTTCCGGGCGTCAACTCTAAGACATTTTTCATCGGCATCATGCAGGATCCGAGCTGAACCGATAATTCGACGGGCACGCTGTAAAGAAGTTCCAGATTATTGCCCGATGCGGGTTGTGGGTCGTTAGTGTCTGTCATGTTACATATCCTCGTTGTTTTTACTCTCCACCTTGAAAGCCCATTGATCATTGATTTTCCCGATACTGCCTCGAAAGGCATCCCGACCAGCGACACGTAAGGTGGCTTCATTGAATGCGCTGGGATGAAAACTAAGTGTCTGCCCAATCTGAAGGTCCGAAATCTCCTTCAAGGTAATGCTGGGTCCACGACACCATGCATGGGCCTCGGTTTTGATGCCATCAAAACGATCATCCCAGATGGGACCTGTTGTTGGTGAAGCGGTATCGGCACTCTGACTATCGAGTTTGATCTCGCGCAAGGTTCCGATGAGTGGTTCGAGCGTCATGCGAGGAATCACCATGCGCAGCGTCGCTTCGGTCTCTCCCAGCTTCGTATCGATCGCCATGTCCAGTGCGGCTGCGTCCAGCGAAAAGGCGCTTAAATATTGGGGGCTGGTTTCGTGACTGACGATGCTTGATTGGATATCCTTGAAGTCCTTCCACATGTTCGCCCACTCCGAACCAATGATGGTAGTGACATCATCCATCAGCGAAATCTCAACTTCATTAAGGCGACTGGGTGTCGCCGAACTCTTGGCCCCACCACCCAGAAGACGATCGACCATGGCAAGGGAAATATTCAGTGGGGTTTCGACCACCGTGTGTCCTCGCAGAGGCGCCATTCGCAGGAGTGTGAGGTGGGTTGAGTTACCCATACGACTCAATGCCTCACGCACGGTGGAGGCTTCTACTTGAGAAAGGATCAAATCGATTTCAATGCGAAGAAAGAGGCTCAAACGTGCCGCCAAATCATCCACGAAGCCCTCCAGTAGTTGCCTCATCTGGCGCAATTCGCGCTGGGTGAGAAAGGAAGAAGCCCCAAAATCAAACACTTGAACCCTGCCTGCACCTTGCTCACTGATGACGCCGCCCTCTCCAAACACGCGTACCGGCCCAAGAGTTTTGGTTTCCTTGATGGTTTTGGCTTTTAGAATGGTGTCCTCTGCAGCTCTTTCGGCTGGATCTACTGGCGTAGAGAATGCTTCCTGAGGCTTCTCGGATCCCTGATCAACAGGCGCCTCCGAGTCCACCATTGGAGAGGTTTCCTCTGGATTGGGCATCTCCGAAGATATGGATTCGTCAGCCATGATAATGAAGAGCCTTTGTCAGCAGAAATCCAATGGCTATTGAATGGCCCATTGAGTGAACAATACTGAATAGTCTAGGTTTTTGTCGGTGATGTATTGAGAGAGCCGCTCCTTCAACTGGATTTTTACTTTATTCTTTGCGGCAGGCTCATCCGAAAGGTCCTCCATGGAAAACTCCGAGAGGATCTCAAGAGTCATGTCCCGAACGAAGGCATCTTTTGCCTTGAGGATATTGTAGAGGGCCAGGCGTCGTTGATCATCTTGTCCGCTGTCGATGGTGATGCTGACCACCAGGAAGCGGCTGGCATTGGTGCTTTTGATATTTACCAGGGCACTCTCAATCTGATAGGGGTTTTCGAGTTTCTCTTCTTCCTCCGGTTTTCCAGACCCCCCATGGCCATCGCTACTGGAGGCATGGTTGTCACTGGCATTGGAGTGGTCTGCGCTTCCATCGGAAGCATGGTTATCGGAACTCCCATGGGTATCGTCTTCCGAAGGCTCACCCCCGTTGGCTGTTTTTTCCTCACTTCCACCTTCGGCACTGGATTCCACAAGAACTCCCTTGAGACTGTCCTCAATGGTTCTGACCAACACAAACTGCGTGAAGGCCCATGTCAGGCCTGCCATGATTGCCACCCCCAGGATCATGGGCAGGATGCCAGTAAGCTTTCCTTTTTTCTGGGGTTGCTGGTCCTCGGTGATGGCTTCATTTCCAGCCTGATCGGAGGGTGAAGGCGCGTCTGCCATAAATCAATGGGTTTTAAAAAGTTTCACAGATTATCGTTTCAGCGCGACAATTTCCTGCATCATTTGATCACTGGTGGTGATCATACGGGCGTTTGCCTGGAAGGCGCGTTGTGCGACAATCAAATTAGAGAATTCGCCGGTCAAGTCGACATTGGAGCTTTCCAATGCTCTGGAGCGGATCACACCTGTGTTGCCTGTGCCGGGGATCGATCCATCTGGGTCGGTGGGTGAGGCGGCATCCAGGTTGCCATAAAGGTTGTGACCCAACTTGGTGAGCTCTTGGGGGGCCACGAATTCTTTGAGTCGGATCTGCCCTCCCTGATAACTTGCTCCGTCATCAAAAAGCATCAGAATACGTCCATCACCCGTGACTTCAGTTCCAATAAAATTGGCATTTCCTGGATCAAATCCACCTCGAATGGCTGCGTCATCCCGAAAGAGGAGGTTCCCAACAGCCTGTCCATCTCCCAAGGTTCCCTGCACCCGAAAACCCTGGTTAGTCACAAGAAACCCTTGCTCATCCACTTTGAAATTGCCTGAGCGGGTGGCATAGGACACATCGGTTTCCGGATCCACTACGGTAAAAAACCCCTGACCATTCTCAATAGCCAAATCGGTGATGTTTTCGGTTGCGGTAATACTGCCTCCCTTGAAGGAGGTCATCACACCGTCGGTGACCACCCCACTCCCAAAACTGGAGCTGGCGTCGGCCATTCCTGGGCCGGACATTGCTTCGACGAAAGTGTCGGCGAAATTCACGCGAGCTGACTTGAAACCGGTGGTGTTGACATTGGCGATGTTGTTACCAATGAGGTCGATCTGACTTTGGAATTGTTGCAGGCCACTGACGCCTGCGTTGAGGGAGTTAAGCATTTTGGGGCTCCTGTTTAATCATGGGGTTGTTCATTCTGAAGTATCCTTCCATGGGTTTGTTTTCGTTTTCTGGAAGTGCAATCGATAGCAGTTTCTGCAGATCGTAGAGCTCTCCATCCACTTCAATCATGGGACGTCCCTGTTCCATTTTGATGGAAGTGACCGTTCCTTTCACGGTACCTCCAAAATCGACATCCCGGCCTAGCATGGCATTAGCCTGGATGATTTGTTGCTCGAGTCGCATGGCAGCCATGTCCGCCTGCATGGCGCGGGCTTGTTCCAGGCTGGAAATTTGCATGACTTGCGACAGGAATTCTGAATCCTTTTTGGGCTCCAGTGGATCCTGGGTAGACAATTCTACAGTCAGCAGTTTGAAAAAATCCTCTTCCTTGATTTTATTGAGATCCTGTCCTACCGATCCTATTTGTTGCCCATAGGACGAGTTGACGCTGGATATGGATGCAATCGATTCATTCATGACGTTGCTTTCGTGTTCAAAAGATCTCAGGCGTAGGAAAGTAAGCTCCCTTCATGCTCTTCCTGATGCCTTGGTTCAAAGGGGGTTGAGAAAGGGCGAGCATTCGTATGGTTCTCCTCTTGTTTGCCTTGAGAGTTCGATGGCCGATGGAAAGGGGATGTGTCCTCCTCAGAAGAACTGCCCTGATAGCGAGCATTGGAGGTGTTCCCGATATCCTGATGAGCTAATTTGATACCCTGGGCTTCCAGTTCCCGCTGTAGCTCCTGCCATTGGGGCTTGAGTAAGTTGGCTGTAGACTCATCCATTCTGGCTACCACTAAAACCTGGTTTTCGACTTGTTGCAGGGTGAGCATCATGGCGAGACCCGATTCAGGGCGGATCGCAACCTGCAAGGTTTGTTGGCCTCCATTACGAAGAACCGTCACATGATCCTGAATCATGGATTGAAGGCGTTGAACCGCCTGTAATTGGGTCTGTGAAGAGGGCAAGGACGACGCTGCTTCGACGCGGGGCACGCTGTGGGCCTGCAAGCTATTCTCTCCCAAAGTGACGGGAGTCTCCCGCAGTGCATGGCCGAACATGGAGTTGGCCTTTGTCTGGGCCCAGTCTGCCGACAGACTACCTGTATCCATCATGGGTTGTTTAGCGGGCGAGGAGGCCTGCTTCAGCTCAAGATTGGAGGGTGTCTCGATTGGATGCTTCATGGTGTCCCATTCGTTGGGTTGCCCAACTTTTAGTTCGGCATTTTGGGCCAATCCATGGCCCTCAGATAGTCTTAAAGCACGAGGTGTGCCATGATTTCTGGAGACACCCTGGTGGGATGCAGGCGTGAGGTTAAAAGCACTTGTTAAGGCTGTTTTTAGCGTTTTTTGTCTGGTTTTAGCCTCCGATAAAATAGGTTTGCTATCGCCTCGCTGGGTAAAAGTTGCCGCCAGATCCTGAATGGGGCGACTTGTGGGGGCAGTTTTCTCCGATGTCTTTTTGTTCAGTGATGCTTGCGCCGTGAATGATGGAGACTCCTTTGATTTCTGAATTGTCACACGATTCGCTGAAGCCTGGCTCATGCCTTTGTGGGTAGCTTGTTTTTTCGATGCCTCCAGCTCATGGCCTATTCGGGTCTGAATGCCTACCTTGGGGCTGGCCTTTTTGTCCTCGGTAGCGAAAGGTCTCTTCTGAGGATTTTCGGGATTCCCTTTTGCTTCAGGGTGCGGTTTGGTCGTCGTCGAGGTGATGGACTCATGCATGCCAGCCAGCTCATGCGAATCACCCTTTTTTGTTAAAGGATCCTCGTTCTTTTCGGAATCGACCGAATCTTTTTCTTTGGGTTGTTTTACCTTCCCGTCTGAGGGCGATGCATGGGCCTTTGAAGGGCTTTCTTTGGAGCTTTCTTTAGGTCCCAAGAGGGAGGATTGGGGACGTTGCAGGGTAGCTTCAAAAGTGGCCCTAAATGATGAGGATTCTCCCGTGTTCAGAGAGGCATCGTGGTTACCATGGATATGCAACCTTGAGGGATCCATTGATTTAGCAATGGGTTGGCTTTGGATTGTGGACATGATTTTGTCTAGAGAGAGGGAATTCTTTCATGACATCCATGTCACGTCGTGGCGTCCTTGCCAGTGGTTGATTTAGGGGGTAATTGCTTGCGCCTCATAGGCATCCATGATGCTTTTGAGATCATCTGCTTTATCGGGTCTCTCCTTTTGCCAATATTGAACCAGTTGACCCACCACCGCTGGCTTGAGAGAGGCCCAAATTTGACCAATTTCCTTGTGTGTCTTGGTGTCCAGAATCTGAGTGATGACTGATGGCTCCAAAGTCTTGAACATGTCGGTGTAAAGTTTGATGGAGGCAGCATCCAAAGTGTTGGTGCTCTCCTGAGGGATCCTGGCCTGGATGTCATCTTTGAGCTGAGTGAGTTCCTGCTTCAATGCTTCGAGGCTTTTCTCAGTTTGTTTGACCAGGGTTTCTCGCTGTTCGAGTTCATTTTCTTTTTCATCGAGCTCCCTTAGTCGGGTATTCAATTCCGTAGTGAGGTCGCCAATCTTGGGATTTCGATATTCCCATGAAGGTCCTGTTAGTTGGGCTTGGTCTTTCTCGACTTGATTGGTTTCGGTCGAGGAGGCCTGAGGCTGGACGGTAGATGGTTTTGGAGAAGCAGGCTTCAGATTCGAAAGTTTTAGCCAGAGGGTGAGGGCGCTAACACCAAAGAACACCAACCCCGAAATGAGGAACAGTGCCAGTGAGGATGTGAAACGCTTTTTCATGCTACTTACTCTGAGGCATCCATACCGCCGCGACTGGCGATTTCGTCAATTTGCTTTTGTTCTGTCTGGTCGTTTTGATAACGATGCTGCTCCTTTAACTCTTCCTGATACTTTTCAATGATTTTTTTCTCGCGACGAGCCTCGAACAAAGCGGCTTTTTTCTTCTCCAGCTCTGCCATGGCATTGTTAAGCTCAGCGGATTTCTGGGTGATCTGTGTCTCGTAATAATCCATCCCCGACCGAGTTAATCGAATCAAGACTGATTGAGAACCTTGGCTCATGCGCTCACGAAGCTGTTGGCCTTGGGTCTCGAGAGAATGTTCCAGGTGCTGGATCTCTTCCTGGAGCGTCTGGACTCGTTTCAAAGCCTCGGCATGATGTTGGGCCGCGGCATTTTCGTCCTGGGCGCGGAGATTGAGCACGGAGTTTAGTTTGAAGCGGAATTTTTTCATGAAGCCTTAATGGTTGGCTGTGTCTCCAGGCCTGGTATTGGCCTTGTTTGCAGAAGGTTTTGTAGAGTTTTCATATTTGCGTCCCAAGTACACACCTGGTCTTTGCTTTGCTTGAGAAACTGATTGAGCGCGGGTCTCAGGGCGATGGCTCGGTCAATGCTTTGATTGGAACCATTTTTATAGGCACCCAGAGTGATGATATCCTTGTGCTGGTGGTATTCAGCCAGGCATTCCCTCGCATGATCAATCCATGCTTGAC
>Ga0181580_10003787_pt1 | contig 12311 bp, 14 predicted proteins | sample 071ome_23_FD_132413 | JGI IMG/M metagenome (GOLD analysis project Ga0181580, IMG submission 132413) | Coastal salt marsh microbial communities from the Groves Creek Marsh, Skidaway Island, Georgia - 071403BT metaG (megahit assembly) | ecosystem: Environmental > Aquatic > Marine > Intertidal...
ATCCATTAGATTTAAACTCACCCTCTATATGATAACCAGGACCCCCCATACCTGTACCCTCAGGACATCCACCTTGAATCATAAACCCTGAGATGATGCGATGAAATGTAAGTCCGTTATAAAACCCTTCATTAACTAACTTAAGAAAGTTAGCAGCTGTTTTTGGCGCAAGATCTTCAAATAATTCTAATGTAATAACCGATGCATCTTTAAATGTGATTTTAACGTTTGCCATAAGTACTCCTATATTTTAATTTATGTGAAATGATTAAATTGATGTCTCATCTATATCTTTCATTGATTTCAAATACTATAATTAAGTATATCATTAAAAGGAGTTTCTATGGAATCACTCATACGATTTAATAAAAAAATGGGAATTGCGCATTTCATCCAAGCAATTGTGATGGTTTTGATTGCGCTATTTGTCATTCAAGACTTACAAGAATTTCAACCAGATATTATTGTTTATTACCAAGATCTAAATGAGAATTTTGAACTTATAACAGCATCAAAAGTATTATTTACACTTCCGTTTTCATTAGTGACAACAAGTTTCTTATTTTTAAGTGCTTTCTTTCATTTTTTGATTGTCGCGTTTAAAAAAACATATATCCAACAAATTGAAAAGGGTTATAATACCTTTCGTTGGATTGAATACGCGCTCTCTTCTAGTGTTTTAATAACGCTACTTGCCATATTATTTGGTGTCCTAGACTTACAAACACTATCCATTATCTTTATTTCTAATGCCGTAATGAACTTGCTCGGACTTGAAATGGAACTTTCAAATCAAACCTTAGAGAAAAAAAGATTCTTACCTTACGTCATCGGATGGATCATTGGACTCGCACCATGGGTTGTTATTTTCATGTATTTGGGGTTTACACCAAAACTTGATTTAGTTCCTTGGTATGGTTGGGCAGCGATTGGTGGATATTTCTTATTTTTCAATAGTTTTGCCTTTAACATGTTGTTTCAATATTTAAAAGTAGGTCCTTATGAACATTATATTTTTGGAGAAAAAGTATATATTTGGTTGAGTTTGATTGCAAAATCAACCATTGCTTGGATCGTATATTCAGGTGCACTTCAAACGAGTGACATTATTTCGCAATTATTTTAAAAACACGAATTTTCGTGTTTTTTTATATAATAGTTTAAAGGAGTGATCATGGATATCAACCGCTATGTATTTGAAATTGAATCCTTACGCATTGAAAAGAAAATCAATCAAGATGTGTTTTTAAAAGACATTGTCTCAGATAGACAATATAGACGTTACTTAAATCAAGAATCCGTGATGACATTAGATATTTTCTTAAAATTACTTCAACGTTTAGATTATGACGTCTCTTCATTTTTGACATATATTGATCAAAAACAACTTGAAGAACAAAAACCCCTATTAGATATACGTTCAGCAATCATTGATTTTGATTACAATAAGGCAAAAGCCTTGATTCACGACGTAAAAAAGACACCTCAATCTAAAGAAATTGATGACATGTTAAGGCTATATTTAAAGCTTATTGATTTTTACGAAAAACTAGATTTAAATAAAGATTCTGACAATCAAAAAGTCTCTTCATTTTTAAAAGAAACGAATGTATTATCTTCACTTCAAGAAACCTATTTTTCTGCTGATAAATTTTCATCCATCAATTTACTTATGAATAAAATTTTTAATCGTGTAGAGCCCGTTCATCAAAAAGCTTTTTTAGATTTCTATTCGGATTTCATTGAAGGAAAAAAAGTTGTTTTAGACGGAGATACTTTAGAAAACATTCAAATGTTTTATTCTTATTTTTGTTCAGCAACGTTTGGAAGATCCTATATTTCTGAAGAGGAAGCAGAAAAAGGCGGTCGTTATATTAAAGACGCCATACAACTTACAAGAGAAACATTGATGACGTATAATTTAATGGCACTCAACTATTTGAATAGTTCTGTTTGTTATTTACATAAACTTAATGAAGATGCAAAAAAAACATTATTTTATGCGCTTATGTCAGTAATTGCAACGGGTAATCATCAAGGGATCTTTCCTTCATTTAAACTTGCTTATGGAGATGTTGTTTCAAAAGAAAATTTAATTCAGGATTTTAAATCGGAATTAAAAAGACATCTCGAGCATGATACAAAGTATTATGAGGAGGCAAAAGAGTTCAATGACTTATCAACATGCGCTGGTTAACTATTTAGAAAACTACAGAAGAAGTATCCACTTAACAATGGATGAGTTTATACATGATATTACATCTTCAAGAAGTTATTACAGGTACTTAAATTTAGAACAACATATCCCTATGGATGTGTTACTTAAATTTACCAATCGATATCAATTCGATTTAAAAGAGCTCCTTGATTTTTTAAACGATCAACCCAATATCGATTATTATATCGCGAGAATCATACGTATGCATAGACTACATAGAATGACATTTATTGATTCATATATGAATAAAATTTCGCCATACATAAATGAAACATTACGTGATGCTTTGACTCAAATGTTATCAAATAATAATCGCATATATATGTTAGAAAAATTTTTAAATGAGACTGATATAAATTCTTTAATAAATCGTTACAAAAAGGGTAAAGATACACATGTGATCCTAGAATACTTGATTGAAAAAGGATATACTTTGATCCATCATTCCGACCAAAAAGACTTAGACACGATTACACTCTTTTTAAATGATGTTAGAACTTATAGTAACGATAGATATTTAGATTACCCGACGACACTTTTTTTGGCACATTCAGGTAAAGATGTCACCAATAACATCACCCAACATGTCGCCTTGCATCTATTTTTTAACGATGAGGTGTCTTTTAAATCTTACATGAAATCATTAAATGAACTCTTTCAAATAAATATTGATTCACAATTTGAATCTATTGTTCAAAAAGCTTTTGAATAAAAAAAGATACCTTCTGGTATCTTTTTTTTATGTTTTAACTTTATCAAAATAACGTCCTAAATCTCTAACATCATGGGCATCTGATCCATAAGTTATCTTAGTCCCGCCGAGTTGTTTGTATAACTTTATAACTTCTAGTTTAGGATATTGTCTCTTTTCTGTTACAAACCCGCTTGTATTCATTTCAAGTGCTTTATTTTTTTTAATAATGATTTTCAGTATTTTTTCTATGATGTCTTTGTGTATCTTAAAATCATAATCACCAAAAGGTGCATATCTTGGAATATAATCTAAATGACCAAAGGTTGTGAAATCATCGATTTCTGTTACAGCTTCTAAGCACGCTTTAAAATAGATATCATACGCTTCTTCTTTCGTTTTATCTTTGAAAAATGCTTGTGTATACAAGTCTTTTTTTTCTACATAGTGTACACTTAAAATCACATGTTCAAAAGGATATGTCTTTAAAAAGTCTTTAATTTCTTCTTTAACATGTGTTTGATACCCAACTTCAACACCTAAATGTATGGCTACATCAGTAGACTTTTTTACTTCGTTAAAATGCTTAATGTATGCTTCAAAATCAATCGGCTCTTTAAATAATGGATGCGCAGGATCAATATCATGGTGATCTGTAAAAGTTAGTGATGTGATACCTAATTGTTTTGCTTGTTGAATATACGCTTCAAAGGTCGCATCTTTTGACGCATCTTTTGAATAATACGTATGAATATGTGTATCATGTGTGATCATGATTGATGTCTTTTCTTTAATTCTTGCATCATATCAGATATAGATATACCTTCATTCACAAGTAATACCGTTAAATGATACATAAGGTCAGATACTTCATAAATAAGTTCTTGTTTATTGTTTTTAGATGCAATGATGACTTCTCCAGTTTCTTCAGCAACTTTTTTTAGTATTTTATCAATACCTTGTTGGAATAAATAGTTTGTATATGATCCTTCTTTTGGATGTAATTTTCTATCTAAAACGATTTGATATAAATCAGACATCAAAAAGGATGCATCTTTTTTTTCTACATCATGATGAAAACATGATGTTTGTCCTGTATGACATGCAACCCCTTTTTGATAGACTTTGAGTAATATTGTATCTTGATCACAATCTAATGTCACTGACACAACTTCTTGAGTGTTTCCTGACGTTTCACCTTTTACCCAAATGGATTGTCGGCTTCTAGAAAAGTATGTTGCTTGTTTTGTTTTTAATGTTCGTTGATAGGCTTCTTCATTCATATACGCAAGCATTAAGACTTCTTGTGTGGTTGCATCTTGTGTAATAACTGGAATGAGTCCTTCTGAATTAAATTTTGGTGTCATTGTCGAATTGGTACTCCTTGTTCTTGTAATTTATTTTTTAACGTTTGAATAGAAATTTCTTTGTAGTGGAAGACACTTGCTGCTAAATATCCATCTACGTTTGTTTTTAATGCGACTTCCTCAAAATCTTTTATAGATCCTGCACCGCCTGAAGCAATAACAGGAACATCCACAGCATCTTCGATTTGTTTTAGAAGCTCAATATCAAATCCTTGTTTCATCCCGTCTTGATCCATACTGTTAACAACAATTTCACCAGCACCGAATTCAAAAGCCTTTTTTGCCCAAGAAATTGCCTCTAACTCTGTTTCAATGCGACCTCCGTTTAAAAAAACTTTATACATACCCTCTACTTTTTTTACATCCATGCTAAGGACAATACATTGATTCCCAAAACGTCTTGCGCCTTCTTGAATCAATTTTGGATATCTTATCGCACCACTATTCAGTGATACTTTATCCGCACCAGAAAGTAAAATTGATGCAATGTCATCAATGGTTTGGATACCGCCACCAACGGTAAATGGAATGTGGATACTTTTGCTTACTTTTTTTACGACGTCAATAATAATATTACGCTTTTCATGAGACGCAGTTATATCATAAAATACAAGTTCGTCAGCACCTTCTTTCGCATAAAAAGATGCTAATGCAACGGGATCATCCACATCTTGTATATTTTGAAATTGTTTGCCTTTAACCACACGTCCATCTTTAACATCTAAACATGGGATGATGCGTCTTTTTAACATGTGATGGCCTCTTCTAATGTAAATATATCTTGATATAATGCAACACCAATAATGACTCCAGATACACGTGACTTTTTAAATGCTTTAACTTCATCAAGCGTGGTGACACCACCGCTTGCGATGATGTTAAGTTGAGGAAATGTATGCGCAAGTTTATCATAGCGATTGACATCAATGCCGTCTAACATCCCATCTTTAGAAATATCCGTGATCATCACATTTTTAAACCCATCTTTTTGTAAGTCATTTAAATACGCTTCTAATGTATATAGACTTTTTTGTTGCCAACCATTATAGGTTACAATCCCATCTTTTACATCTACTGCAATTAAAACTCTGTTTGGATACGTCTCATTCAGTCTTTTTGTTTCTTTTGGAAACATTAAGGCAAACGATCCTAAAATCACACGATCAATGCCTGATTCAAGTAATGAGATGATGTTTTTTTCATCTCTTAATCCTCCACCTACTTGAATGAATAATCCAGTTTCTTTTTTGATGTTTAACATGATTTGGATGTTTTTAGGAGATCCAAGTTTTGCACCATCTAAATCAATAATGTGAAGATGCGTTGCGCCAGCATCTTTAAACGCTTTTGCTTGTTTTATTGGATCATTTTCATAGATGACTTTTTGTTCAAAATCACCTTGTTTAAGTCTTACGACTTTACCGTCAATAAGATCCATCGCTGGATAAATTATCATAATATCTTTTGATATCCTTTCAAGATGTCTACCCCAACATCACCACTTTTTTCTGGATGAAATTGAGTAGCATATACATTCCCTTTTTTGATGATCGCAGGTATGGTGACACCGTACTGTGTTGTTGCAATAATCCCATCATTAGAATCTGCATAATAACTATGAACAAAGTAGACATCGCGTTTGTCTTTGAGATAAGACACAATTGGATCGTTTGTTTCAATCTTAAGTGTATTCCATCCCATATGCGGTATTTTAACGTCACCTTCAATGCGTTTTATGGTGCCTTTAAATATACCTAATCCTTTGTGGTAACCGTATTCTTCACTATATTCATAAAGTAGCTGCATGCCTAAACATATGCCAATAATTGGTTTGTTTTGTTTTATGTGCTCAAGAATAAAAGGAATGAGTCCTGATGCTTTCAATGCATCTAGAGATTCTTTAAATGCGCCAACTCCTGGTAAAATGAGTGATGTTGCTGCTTGTATTTTTGTTTTATCTTGAGAAATAATTGTTTTGATGCCTGCACGTAAAAAGCCTTGTTGAACAGATGCTAAATTTCCTACATTATAATCAATAATAATGTGCATTATAATACACCTTTTGTTGATTGGAGCATGTCTACTTCTTGAAGTGCAAGATACACACATTTTCCAAATCCTTTAAATATCGATTCTATTTTATGGTGATCATTTTCTCCGTATAAATTGGTGATATGTAACGTGATTCTTGCTTCATAAGTAAGTGCTTTAAAAAACTCTTTAAAATTATCTAATGTGACATGAGATATGCGTTCATTTTTAAATTGAACATCGTACATTAATGTTGGACGGTTCGAAAAATCAACAACCACTCTAGATAAGCTTTCATCCATAGGCATATAGAAAAATCCAAAACGCTGGATATTATTAAGTGTCTGTTGGTATTGAAGTAGTGCTTGACCTAAAACAATACCAATATCTTCTACTAAATGATGATCATCCACGTCTGTATCACCATTTGCATCGATAATTAAAGTAAGATTTGCATAAAAAGAAAATGCATCTAACATATGGTTTAAAAAAGGGTATGGTGTAGTGATTTTAGATGCTGCGTTTCTTTTATCGATTGAAAGTATGATATTGGTTTCTTTTGTTTCTCTTTTAAGTGTGATCATATAATAGCTCCTTAATGACCTGTGTGCAAAGCTTCATCTCATCTGGTGTTCCAATAGTGATTCTATAAAAGTTGTTGTTGTAAGTTCTTATTTTAATACTTTTTTCTAAAAGTTTTTCATAAAGATTCACTCTAGATTCATAAACATACACAAAGTTTCCATAAGATGGTTGGATATCTTCAACAAAACCTTTTATATTTTCATAAAATGACTGTCTTGTTTCTTTGATTTCTTGAATATTTTGAAAAACTTGCATTTGTTTTTTTAGAACGTCTATTCCTAATTGTAATGACAATGTTGAGACACTATAAGGGGTTTTTGCAATCTTTAATAATTGAATATTTTGAGGTTGACTCACAATATATCCAAGTCTTGCACCAGCAAGACCCCAAGCTTTTGAAAATGTACGCGTCACGTACAAATTGGAAAAATTCTTTGTATTATAAATCAGTGTATCTTTTAAAGCTGCATATTCAATGTATGCTTCATCGATGACAACAACACAATTCACTTTTTTCACAAACTCAATTAGTTCGTATTTATTGATATAAGTTCCTGTTGGGTTATTTGGGTTTGAAATGAAAATCACTTTTGGTAAATAGGTTTTATATGCTTGATATAAATCATCTAATAAAGTCTCTGATTCTTTTACGCCAATGTATGTGGCACCATGGATGGTTGTATATTGTTTATACATGACAAATGTTGGATCAATACTTAAAATAATGTCGTTTGGATTAACAAAAGTTTTAATGACAAGCTCTAATAATTCTGATGAGCCAGATCCTATCATGACAGAGGATTTGTCATATCCAAATGTATCCACAAGTTGATTAATAAGTGTTTCACCTTGATGATCTGGGTATCGATTTATGATGTTTAACTTGTCATGATCTAATATGAGATTGAATGACGTATTGACTTCGTTGGCATCCAAATACACATCCGCTTCTATTATTTTGGGATCATATGGTTTTAATTGTTGAATCACTTTTTTTATTGTCATTGTCGTACCTTTATACTATTTGCATGTCCAGTAAGTTGTTCTTCTTCTGCGATATTAATAATATCTTGCTGAACGTCTAAAAATGCTTCTTTAGAATACATCACATACGATGTTCTTTTTAAAAAATCATAGGTCGATAACCCTGATGAGAATCTTGCAGTACCAGAAGTCGGTAAAGTATGGTTTGGTCCAGCGATATAATCTCCAACAGGTTCAGGTGTGTAAGGACCTATAAATATTGCACCTGCGTGTTGAATCTTATCCTTTATATGAAAAGCATCCTCACATAATAATTCTAAGTGTTCAGGTGCAATCTCATCAATCAGTGCAACACCTTCTTCTATAGATGATACATACAGCAATGCCCCAAATGTTTCAATCGATTGTGTTGCAATCGATGCTCTAGATAATGATTGTAGTTGCTTAGACAATTCTTTTTCTACTTGTTCTAATACATTTTTAGAAGTAGAGATACAAATTGCTTTTGCTTGAACATCATGTTCTGCTTGCGCGAGCATGTCTGCTGCAATAAAGTTAGGATTCGCATTTGCATCTGCAAAAATGACCACTTCACTCGGTCCTGCAATGGTATCTATACCAACAATACCTGAAACGAGTTTTTTTGCTGTTGCAACATATTGATTTCCTGGTCCAACAATTTTATCAACTTTTGGTATAGACGCTGTACCATACGCAAGTGCAGCAATCCCTTGTGCGCCACCTACTTTATAAATATTTGTAATACCTAATATGTCAGCTGCTACTAAGATCGAAGGTGCTATACGACCTTCTTTGTTTGGTGGTGAAATCAAAATGATGTCTTTTACACCCGCAATGATTGCAGGAATGGCACTCATTAAAACGGTGGATGGATATGCTGCAGTACCGCCTGGGATATATAATCCCACTTTTTCTATCGGCGTCACTTTTTGGCCAATCACTTTTCCGTCTACTTCATATTCAAATGTCTGATACTTTTGAAAACGATGATATTTTTTTATGTTTTCCATCGCTTTTTTCATCGAATCTATGACGTTTTTAGAAACCATTGTATATGCATACGCAATGTCTTCAGGCAACACTTGAAATGATAGAATAGATGTTTCATCAAATGTTTCCGTATAAAATTTTAAAGCTACATCGCCATCTTTTTTCACACGATTGATAATACTTTTAACTTGTTTTTCTAATGTGTCTTCCAAAGATGTTTGTTTTAGCAACATGGTTTTTCTAAACGTGTTAATGTCTTTAATCATATATGTTTTCCTAATCGATTTTTAATTGTGTTTACTTGGGTAGACTTTAAATAATAAGATGCTTGATTACAAATAAGTCTACCTGAAATTTGACTGATTGTATCGATAATATTCAGTCCGTTTTCTTTTAAAGTTGTACCTGTTTCAGTAATATCTACAATCACATCTGTGAGTGCAATCAAAGGTGCAAGTTCCACAGAACCATTTAAATGAAAAATGTTTACTTCTTTATTTATAGATTGAAAGTATTGTGTCGCTATTTTATCGTATTTTGTTGCAACCTTAATGGTTTCTTTTTCGTTAAAAATATTTGTATTTAATCCTGCAACAACCATCTTGCAAACCCCAATATTTAAGTCCATTAATTCATAAATATTAGCAGATGTTTCTTCAATCGTATCACTTCCAATTATGCCAATATCAGCTAATCCTGATTCTATGTATGTCATGACATCTGAAGGTTTTACAAATACATAAATAATGCGTTGTTCTTTATTTTCATAACGAAGTTGACGCTGTATTTCAAAATGAGATTCGATGAGCTGAACTTTTTTCAACAGCTGTATCGATTGTTTCCCAAGTCGCCCTGTTGGGATGGCAATCGTTATCATGATTTTAACTCCTTGAATACCATGTCTAAAGACATAGAAATACCAAATGCTTGCATTTCTTTATCAAACCGTTGCGTACGTTGATCATATGCTCCACCAAACAATACAGGTTGTGGATAGCCTTCCATATAGCCAACAATGTAGATACCCGTGTAATAATCATATTGCGGCATCAAACTTAAGTCTAATTCAAAATCAAACATGTTTTTAAGCGCATACAAAAGAGATAATCGATCATCTTTAATCAATGCCTTATCATCAAAAAAAGGCAACATTTCATCATAAGTTCTCTCGTCAAGCAATTGTTTTAATGTTGTTAAACTTTTAGTTTTGATTGCTTGTTTAATCGTATTTGATAGGGGATGAGATGAGATATATTGATTGATTATGGAAGGATATCCAATAATCAATCTTAATGGTTTTGAAAATAATTTCGATAATTGTGAAAGTCTCTTGATTTCTTCAGAAATGTCGACATGACCAATGATTTCATACCCGAGTTGGTCATATTTTTTAAGACCTTTTGATGATTGTCTATAAGATGATGCTCGATAATAAACCTGAAGCGTTTCATTATTTGACATCAACGGTAAAAAGGATTGTAAAATCATTGTTGTAATATCGGGTCTTAGTACATAATTATATCCATCTCTAAGTGAAAGCTGTACAAGTTTTTCTTCTGAAACAGAGGGATTTTTTTTAATAAAATCGCTTGTTCTAGTAAGTAGTTCAGGTTCGATATAAGTAAATGATTGCGCATTAAAAAAAGCCCTTATTGTATCGATTTTTTGTTGATTGGTATTAAGTATTTTAAGTTTTTCATTTAACATTGACATAATGAGTTCTCCACAATTTTACTTTACTACAATAAAGTGATAAAGTAATTATATCAAGTTTATCCCGATACTGCAAACAAAAAGAAAAAAGATAGCAAATCATTGCTATCTTATAATATTTTTTCAAAACGTTCTCTTCTAATAGAATCACCAATCGCACCGAAATCACTATATCCTGTTGCATAAATAGATCCGTCTGAAGTAAGAATGATTTGATAAAATCCACCATTTTTTATATCTAAAATATTTTGTCCTTTGAGCATTGGGTGGTTAGATAAATTGAAACTTTCAAAATAAATTTTTTGTTCGCTTAATCCAATTTGATATAAAGTGTTACTCCCAATACTAAAATAATTACCAGATGAAATTTGATACGTTGCATGTCCATATCCAAATGTAATACTCGTGATGAAATCGTTACTTAATTCACTTCTATTTAGTGTTAGTGGAGTAAACTGATCTTTATCTGTTTCATTTGAAATAATACCGTATACTGTTTTCCCAAATCCGTATGCGTTTTTATGAGTGGATAGGATTGTAACTCCTGGTCCTAATTCAAGCGTTTTAAGCATTTCATCGTTTTCTAATGTCATGAGTAATGTTGGGGTGTTTTGATTGCCAATATCACCTAACCCTAATTGACCATTAAAGTTAGAACCAAACATGTAAATTTCTTGATCAATGATAAAGGCTGAATGCTCAGATCCTAATCTTACTTGAACACCTTCGTGAACTGAATAGTCAAAGACAACTTCATGTTCAAACATTGAGGTATTTTGATTGCCTAATTGACCAGATGTATTGAGGCCAAATAAAACGATAAAATGATCTTGAGTCACATACCCCGTATGATAGCCTCCTAATGCAAGTGCTTTAATGTCTTTAGACATATACGTTGATATTTCAGTAGGTTCATACACTATGGAAGTCTCATTAGTAGATACTTGGTGATAATGGTTGTCTCCCCACATAAATAGTCTACCGAGTGAGGTGAGTATACCTGCATGTGCGTATCCGGCACTTATATCCTCAATAAATTCATCTTCTTCTAGAGGGAGTTTAACTTCCAGTGGAGCACAACTATATTGGTATGCATCTCCAACACCTAATTGACCTTGCTGATTATCACCCCAAGAAAATAATGTTGTCCCGTCATAATATAAGACAAAGTCATTTCCTGATTCTATAAGTGGTGCAGCCTTAAATGTTTCAATTGTACAAGCATTTAATAAGATTATGGTAAAAAAAAGAAGTACGATACTTCCTTTTTTCATATAATGCTTCAAAATTTTTATAGGGTGTTTGATTTTATTCATAAAATAACACAAGTGCTTCAATTTCAAGCTCTGTGAGTGGTCGTTCTAAAACTACTTCATAAAATTCAATAAGAAGATCTGTAGGTGGAACATCTAATTGATCTTCTGAGATACTTTCAACAATCTCAATGGCAGCTTTTTCTTCCTCAGTGAGTGGTCGTTCTAAATAAAATTCAAAATAGTCAAGCTCTGTTGCAAAATCTTCAGTAGGTGTAATGCTGATATCCACAAGTGCATATAAATCCCAAACTAAAGAGATTGCTTCTTTTTCTTCTTCAGTAAATGCACGCCCCAATGTAAGTTCAGCATATAGTAATCCAAGTTTACGATTTTCTTCGTTTGATAAAGATAACACAACATCAGAAAGTTCTAACCTAAGGTTTTCAAGTGCCACA
>Ga0181580_10003793_pt1 | contig 12295 bp, 9 predicted proteins | sample 071ome_23_FD_132413 | JGI IMG/M metagenome (GOLD analysis project Ga0181580, IMG submission 132413) | Coastal salt marsh microbial communities from the Groves Creek Marsh, Skidaway Island, Georgia - 071403BT metaG (megahit assembly) | ecosystem: Environmental > Aquatic > Marine > Intertidal zone...
AGGTGAAGATATAGTTGCAGCAGGATTTTTTGATGATGCTAATTATGCAGGAGCTAATTTAGGACAATATCGTAAAATATTAGATACAGCTTATGATGTATTATTGGCTAAACCATCTAACAAATTAAACAGAGACCCATTGTTCAGATATACATTCTATGAAGAAGCTATAGATTTAATGGCCTATATGGATGATGCTACTAGAGCAGAATTTCTTAAAGGTGCAGAAGCATGGGTAGATGGAAATAAATTATGGGATGACTTAATTGAAGCCGCTAAACAACCTGCTTTAGAAAATACAGTTACTTCTTTAAAACAAGCAGAAGATATCTTAAAACAAAAAGCTATGGAACAAGTTAAAACATTATTGTATTCAACTTCTAATAGACATGTTGCTTCTGATTTGTTTAACAAGTACATACCATTCCCTGAAATATGGGCAGAGGTATTCCAATCATGGGGTAAATTGATACAGGAAAATCCACAGAAGTTTAACAAAACAAGAATAGCTATAGACAATGGTGAGACTGCAAAACCTTGGGATAGTGAAAATGGTTTCTTAGAAGAAGACCCAACAACTGGAAAAATGATGTTTAACTATGTTGATGCATTGAATGTATTAACATTTGGTATTGGTGGTAGAGCGTTAAAGGCAGTAGCACAACGAAGTGCATTCGGTGAAGATATGGAAGCAGAAGGTGTAAGAATGTCTATACCTGGATATGCTAGTGGACTTAACTTAATTGCACAGAATGGTTTCGCTCCTGGATTTGGACCATTAGTAACAATACCTGCAAACATTATTGTAGAAAGATTACCTGTACCTAAAATTATGCAAGATTTCTTTTTAGGTTCTTTCGGTAGAGGTAATCCTTTTGACCAATGGCCTGCCTGGATGAAAAAATTCTTTACATCAGAAAATACTTTTAGTGCTGAAAGACAACAAGCGTTTGGTACTGCAGTAATGGATACCTATACAGCGTATGTATTGGCAGGTAAAGTTGACCAAACTGACCAAACAAGCATAGATAAATATATGGAAAAATCATTTAAGAAAGCTAGAAGTTTATTTATATTTAGAGGAACTACACAGTTTACATTGCCAACTGGTATTCAACCAAGAATAGAAGTGCAAGATAAAGAAGGAACTTGGTGGGCAACACAAGTATTAAAATCTAAATACGATGAATTGTTATTAAAAAATGGATATGACTATATGCAAACTGATATAGATTTTGAAGAAAAGTTTGGTATTAATCCAATTCCATTAACACAATCTAAGAGTGAGACAATGGGTAAGAAACCTATAAAAGAACATTCTTACTTTTGGTGGAACGAAGGAGATAGGAAAGAATTATTAGAACCTGGTGCATTACCAAATACTGGTATTTATATACAACCTGACAAAATTGAAGATGAATTATATTATCCTGCATTTTACGATATAGAAACTAGAAATTTAAACCCTAGAGATTATGCACAGTTTATGAGGCAATCACAAGCTATCTTTGAATTAGAGAAAAAGAAAAAAGAAATTCGTGAAACTGAACCTGAAAGAAACTGGGATGATGCTTACAAAGAAGCAAAAGAAAAAATTCAAGATGAATATGGCATAGTTAATATTTATAACTTTGTTGGTAAACAACAACGAGCAACTGTAGAAACAGTTATGGGTGAGTTAGCTACCTGGAAAGATTACGAACTTACAAGAAATTCCCCCGAGTATCCATTTGTAGTACAATATTTACAAGAACGAGATAATGTTATCGATGTTTTAATAAACAATGGTAGATATAGTTATACTAACTCTAGAGGAGAAAAGTTATCTATAAGAATATCAGGTTCTACTAGAGAAGCTAGAAGACTTTATGGTGATAGTAATGATTACCTTAAAGCACAAGAATTAATGAGATTTATTTGGGAAGACATAGTAGCTAAATCTGATGGAACTAACTTTGCTAAATTAGCAAATGAAGTTTTGTTTTATGAAATTAGCCCAGTAAACCCAAGGAATATGAAGGATAATTAATGGTCGTTGAAGAAGAAGAACAAAATATATTAGAGCTTGAAGAAGGAACTGCACCTGCAGAAGATAGCGGTGTAGATGTTATAGTGAAATCAGATATGGGTGTAGGAGAACTTTCTATACCTGAAATTATTAATGCTTATTTACAACAAGCTGTTTATAAAATACAAGAAACTAAAGTAGGCGAAAGACTTGCAAGTATAGATACTAAAACTAATCAATATACTCTTTTACAACTAATTGAAAACGAAACAACAAGAGGTTTTTTTAGTGATAATACATTAACTTTATTTAACCAAGTACAAGGTGAAGCAGACATTAATTCATTATCTGAATTATTACAATCAGCAGACAATGACATAAGAAATAATCCTTCTGTAGTAGATAGGCCTACTCCTGGTAAAGCAGCAGGTTCTATTACTTACACCTTTAACAGCAAAGTAAAGTCCAATGCTTACGATGTAGATGAAATAGTTTCAAGCATTAACAAAACACTTAACAGTGATGATTACAAAAAAACTAGAGAAGCAGAAGAAAAGTATGAAGAAAGTGCAGAAGTAGGAGAATACATAGGTGATGAGTATGGAACATACAGAAGTAGTCATCCTTACTGGGGTTATAAAACAGATAGAGATGGATTAGTACCTTCTACAGTACAGTTTGATGAAGAAGGTAATCCTGAAATGGTTGATGCACCATTTGCTAAAGGTGCAGAGTATAGAAACTTTATTGATATGGACCCAACTGAAATATTTAAATTACAAAAGAGAATGGTTCTTGCAGGAATGCCTGCACCTACTACTAATGAGTATGGTCAATGGGGTGAAAGAGAAGCTAAGTTTATGTCTAGATTATTCATCAAAGCTACAGATAGTGGTAAATGGGAAAAAGATTTAGCTGCAGGACTTCCTTTGTATGAAAGTACATTAGCTGAAGTAGAAGAAATATTTACAGAGACACAAGATTTTTTTGACCTATATCAAAAAGGTGTTTTCTTAGAACAACAAGCTAAAGCAAATCCTGGACAAATAAAAGATATACTTGACCAAGTATCAGAAATATTAGATATTAACTTTACCGAAAATGATTATCTTGAATTTGCTAATGAAGTAAATAAAGGATTAGCAGCTTCTGCCGCATCTCAAAGAGCTTATGAAGAAAGTCTTATTACAGATAGAGATATTATTTTAGGAACTACAGTAGGAGATGCTAGTTCTGTTCCACAAGGTACATTCCCTCTATATTTACCTGGTAGTACATTACCATTAGTAATTCCAGGTTATGATATTTTAAGACAAGCAAAAGGAGAAATACCTACACCTTTAAATTCATTAGATGTTATTACAGAAAACTTAAAAGCTAGACCTGATATACAAAGAGAGATGTCATCAGTAGATGCATTAAACCAAATACAGTATGCAACAAATTTATTTGAAGCATCAATGGGTCAAATAGAGTTAGGAGGAACCACATAATGGATGAAGAATTTGGGCCATTAGATTGGTATAGAGCTAAAACAGTAGAAGAGATGCGTAGTGATTTAGTTGCTATGGCAAAAGGTGATTACTTTGATGATGACCAAGAGTATGCTTTTATAGCAGAAGGAGGCCTTGTTATACGAACTGGTGCTGAATTAAATGACCAAGCACCTGAAGGACCTGGCCCTGAAGAATATCAGAGTATGGATGAGGAAGGTATTGTAAATCAATATATATCAAGAATTAAAATGTACCCTCCTTATGTAGATATAAAAGACCAAGAAGGATTTGCTGAAGCATTCTTACCTGCATTAGACAATATGAACAATGTTGCTGCTTACTATATGACAGGCAAAGGTACTAGAAATGACCCTATGAAAAGCGAAATACAATATGGTAATGGTATGGAGTTAGCATCAGAGATACAAACAGGTGCTATAACAGACTACATTTCTACAGGATTTAAAAGCAAAGAAGAATTTTACGAGTGGTATTTAAGAGATGTTGCTAATATTCAAGCAGTATTACAACCAGGCCAAACACAAGCAGAAGACTTTAGTATTGTAGATGAAGGTTTTTATAATGAAACACCACCTCCAAATACAACATTTCCTAGAAGGCCTGAAACAAAGGATGATAGCTCCTTGTTTAAACAAGAAGAAAAAGCCCAAGAAGATATGAGCTTTGCTGAAAAGTTTAACCAAAATAGTGCTAATGCTCCAGTTGGACCAGTTACACAAAAAATAAGAGATTACCAACCAGGACAAAATTATTATAAATTGTTAAAATTAATGACTGCTGTAGGTGAAAGTGTTGTAAAAGGCACAGGAGAATTGTTAGGAAGTGCTGCTAAAGGACCAGTAGAGTTTGGTAAAAAGGTTAAAGAGAATATTGAAGAAGGTTTAGAAACAGCTAAAGAAGGGCCATCTCTACTTGATATTGTTCGTAGGTTACAAGAAAATCCAGGCACTATGAAGATAGAAGAAAATAACAATGAGTAACTCTAGGCTTCAAGCATTCTATGATGAATTTAGTGCTCAACTAAAACAACAAAAAGAAAAATCTAATACTGAAGAGGAATAATGGCTGAACTCGGAAAAAGAGAAATAGGCCTTATTGAAGATGCTCTAAAGGATATATACGAACAGCTAACAGGTGATGCTGTTGGATTTAGAAAAGGTATATTAAGTAACCTTATTCAAGGTGATAATGGTGCTAATTATGTTACACACACCAATGCATTGTTTGATGCTTTTAGAAAAATAGAACCAGTATTTGAGGACTTGCCATTAGAGAAAGCAATAGACTTTGTTAAAACAAGTTATGATGTACTAGTTGAAACAGACCAAATAGCAGATATAAATATACCTGAAATGATGTGGACTGGTTATGATGAGACTGCTAATGCTCTTGAAGATATAGCTATTGCATTAAATAAAAAATATGATTTCGATATAGATACAACAAACATAGATAATATTCTTGTTGATATGTCTGAACAGTTGATGGGTTCTGATTTAAAAGTTGGAGATATACCTGAAGCATTAGAGATACAAATAAGAATATTAGATGAAATGCAATACCATGAGATATCACAGATGTACACAGCATGGACTTCCACTGAACAAATGAGGCCTATGACTATACAGTTAGTAGAGCTTTATGACAACATAGATAATATACCTTCTGACCAAATAGATGATATATACGATTTGTTTGAAGATAATTTATGGATAACAGATGGACATAATCAATACTTATTAGACTACGATAATCCACAAAAACTTAAAACTAAATCTATAAAAAATATGATTAAGTTTTATTTTGAACAAGTTGGTAGATTGCAAACAGGATATACAAACTTTACTGGTGCTGAACATGCATTCTTAGATGGATTTGAAATAAGCAATAAATTAGACAGACCTCTTGCTTTAGATGATACATTAAAAAAGATAACAACAGATAACTTAGATGTATTGTTGCCTAACTCAAAAGAACCCTATCAGTTACTACACTCAATCACAGATTTTGATGGAGTTGGTACAGGTGTGCCATTCCAAGTAGCAAGAGAATACTTTACTAGATACCAGGAAATTATAGGTACTACAATATCTGACAATTTTTCTGATGCTGATTTTCTTAGACAAGAATATGGAATAAATCAAAAAATGAGTTTAGGTGAGTTCTCATATCAATGGAATATAGCAGACATAAGTAATATAGACACCAGTGCTTATGATGCTATACCTACAAATGTAGTAGATGATGTAACACCTACCCAAGCATTAGATGAACTTGATGATGCAATATCTAAGGCAGATGGTATAGATAATCTAAACAAAGCTAAAGATATTATTAATAAAAATCCTGGAGTATTTAGAAAAATATTTTCTGTATTAGAAAAGGCAGACATAGGAGACCAGGTAATTACTAAAGCAATCATACCTAAAGTATTACCTAGAATAGGATTAGCTGCTGCGACTGGACCAGTTGGTATGGCTTATGCAGCGTATGAGATAGCATTGTTGTTATATGATGTAGGACAAGCAACATATAAAGCACAAACAACTGATGAAAGTTTTTGGGATAACTTTGGTGAGGTATCAGATAAGTATTCAATAGCTTACAAAATAAGTAAACCAGTGTATGATATAATACTAGATAACTTAAATAATGATTTAACCGAGGAAGAGGATGAAGAAATATTATTTTCTTTTAACAGATAATGCTTACTAATCAATTTTCATTTCAACCTGAAGAGATTATTGAAATAGATGGAGTTATCTATGCAGTATTTTTAGATACAGATGAAGAGCTAGGTGATTTCCCAATACTTGCAAAAGTAGATAATCCTAACTTCTTATCATTAGGAGTAGAACCAGTATCACTAGATGCAACAACATTTGCAGAGAGATATGGATATGCATATAGAGGACACGAAGATTTATTAGTAAGTGAAATACTACAAGGTGCAGATGAACCTGAACCATACAGAGGTGTCTTTGATGAAGTTGAAAGTAAATTTCAAGCACAAGCACAAGAGAATGGTATGAAGTGGTTACTAGATAGAGATGTGCAAGCAGCATTTTTAGCAGCTAGTTTAACTGGAGTACCTGTATCAGTAGATGATTTACGAGGTACAACCTGGTATAACAACTCCACTGAAGGTGAAAGAAAGTTTATGGTTAAATATTATTCTGACCCTGATGGAATTAAAAAAGATATTTCTACAAACATTGTCAACATCAAAGAAGGTATTATATCTAGGAATATGCAAGGACCAATTAATGAACTAGCTGAAGCATTAGCAACAGCAGTAACTACATTTCAAATAGATGCAGAAGAAGTAGATACTCTCTTAGATTACATTGATGATGAAACTTATTTAGATTTATTAGGCGGTAAAGATTTATTGCCTGAAGTATTACAACCATTTGTAGGTAAATTTACTGGTGTCAATACAGGTCAATCAACTGCTAAAGGATACATTGTAGATATTCTAGGAGTTCCTACATACGAAGCTATGAAGCAATCAGGAGCATTTTATAAACTTGCCGCAAGAGTAAGAGCAGGAGATGTAGAAGGTGTTAAGAATGAATTACAAATGCAACACGATACTTTATATCCTATGTTTAAAGGTTCTAACTATGCTACCTGGAATGGATACTACTCAAACAGAGCATCAAGACTTATCAATGGCGTTACAGGAAATCAAATTGTAGAGCTAACACCAAGCCAAAAAGATATAATAAATGATTTAATAATTAAATCTAATGGAGATTATATGGAATTTGATAAACAAGTAAGAGGAAAATTTCTTGATAGCCCAGGAATTAAAAATCAATTCTTAGATGATTTAGCATCAAGAGTACCACAAGCATATTCAGGAGTATTTGAATAATGGTTACAGTAGGTAAAAATCCAAACACAGGTGAAATAGAATTTTTTGCTGACCCAAGAGTTGCACAAGCTAGAGGTTATACAGATATTCAAGATGCTAAAGATATGGCAGGAAACGAAGATGTAGAAGAAGTAGTAGTATCTACTACTGGAGTTCCAACTTTTAGTGCGGCTGAACAAGAGTTAGCAAATGCAGAAACCAAAGCATTAGGTATAATACAAGATTTTCTTAAAACTTTTGAAGGTTCAAATATTTATGGTAGTAAAGATGAAGAGAAAGAGCCTGTATTTGAAGAGGAGACACAAGTATATACTCCTACTAAAGCAGATGCAGCCGCTTTGTATCCATACTTTCCTTCAAACATACTTGATGATTTAATTATGAAATGGACTGAAACAGGAAGTATTGATATAGCCTTAGCTACAGTTAGAGGTAGCGATGCATTCGCTAGAGCTTTCCCTGGTATTAGAAGAGAAGATGGTACATTGAGAATGACAGAAGTACAGTACTTAGAACTTAAAGATAGTATGAAGGACCAACTTAGAAATTACAATTTAAATCCTGATATATTTGCTGATGAAATAGTAGAAGCTATTGGTGGAGATGTAAACATAGAAGAGTTCTCCGCTAGATTACAGTTTGGTTATGAGCAATTAATTAATAATAAAGACCAAGTATTAGAAGTATTTAATGAACAATATGGTTATGGATTAGATGAGACAGCTTTGTTTGCTATGTTTATTAGCCCTGATATATCACAAGCTGTATTGGAAAATCAAATACTTACATCACAAATACTTGCTGAAGCAGAGATTGCAGGTACAACAATAGGATTAACTACAGCAGAAAAGTTTGTAGAGGCTGATATTTCACAAAGAGATGCAGCATCAGTATTTTCTAGGACTGAAGAACTATCAGGTTTAACGAGAGCAGGTTCAGCTAGAGGAATAGATATAACAGAGGAAGATATAGCTACAGGAGTAGCGGGACTATCTCCACAAGAGTTATCATTAATAAGAAGAACACAAGCACAAGCAGTGTCTGAAAGTTCTATACAAGCAGGTGCCGCTACAACAAGAGAAGGTGCAGTAGTAGGATTAGAAGCACAATAACTACTTGTTTAAACAGCTTGCATTTAAATAAATTATGATATAATAAATTTGACACTCTACTAAGGTGCGGGTGGTTAAACTAGACCTTTGATACGAGAACTGTCTTGATGCCTACATACAAGACATGGAAAATAAATAATATGTAGTAGTCCCAGTGCATGACATAAATGGCACTTGCAAAAATATTATTTATAGGAATAGGAGACAATACATGTCTGAAGAAGTAACTAACGAAACTGAAGTCCAGGAAACTGGTTCTGAAGATAAGAACTGGAAAGCTATTCGAGAAGAGAATAAAGCTCTTAGAGATGAACTTGCACAGTATCAAATCGCAGAACGAGATAACTTGTTTAAACAAATAGGTTTAGATAGGACTAAAGGAATAGGTAAAGCAGCCGACCAAATGTACGAAGGCGATTTGGCAGCAGATGCACTTAAAGCATTTGTAGCCGAAGAATTTGGAGAAGAAGTATTTGGGCAGCAAGACAGTTTTCGTGAGACAGTAAACGCAGGACAGGAAAGATTAGACAATCTTGCAAGTCAAGCACAAGCTGTAAATGCCAACCAAAGTGTAAAAGACCAAATAGCTGAAGCTCAACAAACTGGTCGTGTTAGAGACAGTATTGCTACAAAATTAAAAGCTCTCAATGAGCTAGAAGACAAGTAGCGTTTAGGAGAATAATCCTCCTAAACCAAAAAATTTAGGAGAAAATAATGGCAGCTATAGGCTCACCAGACCCAATTTCAGTATCTGAAATTAACAATTTTACTGGCGAACTATTCAAAGTTGGTGCTAGAAGAACACCTTTACTATCAATGGTTGGTGGTTTAACAGGTGGTAAACTTCTTAATTCTCCAGTTTTCCAAACTCAAAAAGTAGATACACCTACAGTATCAGGATATACAACTGTTGCTGAAGGTGGACAACCTGCTTATTTTGGTAGAAGCAGAAGTTCTGCAATAGACTGTGTTCAAATTTGGAACCAAGGTATTAAACTTACCTACTCCGCTTTGGCATCTACAGGATATTTGAACTCACAAGCTATGGGAACTGGAACAGCAGCATTTGAAGGTTCTAACCCAGTGCAAGATGAAATGGCATTTCAATTAGAAGAACTACTTAGCAAAATCGCAAGAGAAGTTGAGTGGGAATTCTTTAATGCTACATTCAATGATGGAACAGATGGTAACCCAAGAGAGATGAGAGGCATCGCAGAATGGGTAGCATCAGGAAATGGTTCATCAGCATACGCCCATGATACAACAGGAGATGGAGCAGGAGATGCACAAGGTCTTGACTTTGATGCACTCGCAGAAACATTAAAATTAATGTATGATGCAGGAGCTCCAATGCAAAACCCTGTACTTTTCGCAAGACCAGGTTCAATCTTAGACTTGAACCAAAACCTTGTTAAGAGTGGTTCTAACCAAATGGCAGTATTGCCTAGAGATAGAAACATTGCAGGTGTCAATATTGACAGTATCATTACTCCATTTGGAAACATTGGACTAGCAGTTAACGAATTCGTTCCTGCTGACCAAGCATTCATTTTGGACCTTGCTTACTTAGATGTTTGTTTCTTAAACATCCCAGGTAAAGGTGGTGTCTTCGTAGAAGATACAGATAATGATGATGCAGCCGCAGTATCAAAGCGTGTTTATATGGAAATTGGTCTTGATAAAGGACCTGCCGAATATCACGCAGTTATCAATGGCGTAAGCTAAAGATAAATATTTGAAGATTAGGTGGGAATTCCACCTCCCACCTTTTCTTCTGTTAGAATATAAAAATAAGATTTAGGAGAATAAATGCCAGTAGCAGGTAAGAATTTATTTAAGACAAAAGCTGTAACAATAGATATATCTGAAAATACAACAGTATCAACTGCAGTAGATACAGATGGTTTATTATTATCAGGAATTATATTTCCTGCAGCTATGACAGGCACTGCTGTAACATTCCAAGTCGCATCAACAAACACTGGAGGAACTTTTAAAGCATTAAAAGAAACTGATGGTACTGATGTAACTTATACAGTTACTGCTGATAGCCATGTTAGAGTTGACCCATCAGGATGGGCAGGAGTTGGTGCAATTAAAGTTGTATCAGGTACAGCAGAAGTTGCAGACAGAGTTATTCAGTTAGTATTTCATTCAGCATAAGGAAGTAACATGAGTACAACTATAGGAAACCTAGTTGATAGGGTTTATAGAGAGTATCTTGAACCAATGGAAGACATTGTTAGTTACACTATTCTATCCAGTGGTATAGATGCTAGCGAAACATCAGTTGGTTTTAATGGAGATTTATTATCTGTAGAAGAAGAAGATGCTTTAGATACAGGTACAATAATTGAAATAGGCCAAGAGCTTATGATATGTACAGAATTAAATGCTGTTACAAACAGTATTACTGTTACTAGAGGCGTTAGAGGTACAACTGCTGCGGAACATCTTGCAGGAGATGTTATAAAAATTACTCCTCCATTTCCTAGAATAAATGTTTTTAATGCAGTCAAAGACCAAATAGAAAATTTATATCCTACTCTTTATGCAGTAGAAACACAAACAATAGCCAGTGCTACAGGATATGTAGCATTAACTGGTGATGATGATAATAGAATTGTTGCACCTTTAGCAGCAGTATCACAGTATCAAACACTTGCAGATGGTAGTGAAACTTCAGTGCAGTTTAGAGGAGTGGCTATGGAACTCATAGATGTACCTACTTCTGTAACTGCATCAGGTAAAGTCGTACAGTTTACAGGTGTTACTAATGGTGTAAATGTTCATTGCACATTCAAGAAAAAATTTGGTGAGGTAACAAATGAAGCATCTACCTTAGCAGACATAGGATTAGAAACAGAGTATGAAGCTATTATTATGGCAGGTGTTGCAGCTCAAATGATTGCAGGTAAAGATATACCTACCTATACAGCAGATTACATAAGTGAACAAATGCAAGTTCAGAATTATCCAATTAACTCATCATCTAATATTAGAAATTCTTTGCTTCAATATCAGCAAGTACTAATCAATCAAGCAAGAAAAGACCTAAGAGCTAGATACCCTGAACCTGTCAGTTTAAACAGCGTGGTATATCCAAGTGCCTAGAATTGCTAATACTTTAAGTGTACAAAATCCTAAAAGATATGGATATGATATTCGATTAGATAATAACCTTTACAGAAGTGCTATTGGACCTGGAAGAGAAATGACCATACAATCTTCTAATGTTGAAGATGGACAAATAAATGTTAAACAAAACCCTGAAGATTTTACATCTAACTTAGGTCGTATATATTCCAGGAATAACTTTACAGGTGGACAGGGATTAGATACAGCACACAGAACAAGTGGTTCAGAAAAAGATACAACAAGATTTTGGGATAGTAAAGGTGTAGATATTTTTCATGGAGATGATGAAACTTCTTATCATATTCACTTATTGTATACTACTGCAGCAGAAAGCATAAGTTTTAGTTCTGATAATAACTATATGGTTAGGACTACCAATGGAAATATTTATGTAGCTGATGGTACAACAATTTATCAAAGTACAGATAATGGAGATACCTGGACAGCTATGACATCTACTGGAATACTTTATGCTATTACAGGCATGGCAGCATTTGGAAATACAATTTATCTTACCACTGGAACTGCAGGAACAACTAATACACAGTTTGTACATTATGAACCAGGTGGTCATGGTTGGGATGTACACAATACAGGTTTTACTGGTGGAATATTTACAGGTGTTTGGTTTGTAAAAGAT
>Ga0181580_10003799_pt1 | contig 12291 bp, 11 predicted proteins | sample 071ome_23_FD_132413 | JGI IMG/M metagenome (GOLD analysis project Ga0181580, IMG submission 132413) | Coastal salt marsh microbial communities from the Groves Creek Marsh, Skidaway Island, Georgia - 071403BT metaG (megahit assembly) | ecosystem: Environmental > Aquatic > Marine > Intertidal...
AACGGTTGAACTCAAGAACCCCTTGCGTTTCCGATAACCCGTAGGGCGCTTAGCTCAGCTTGGAAGAGCACCTGGTTTGCAACCAGGTGGCCGGGGGTTCAAATCCCCCAGCGTCCACCATTTCAGACAGTCCACCCAGTGAATATGTTGTACTGAAAGAAGATACCAAATTACAGTTCACCTTTCTCCTCATCCATTTAGGTTGTGCGGTGTCAGTTGCATCTTCACTAGGAGGACTGGAGAATGCCCTTTCAAATGCTGTTCTCTGTGCTTTATTGGGCCTTAGGTCGGCATAATATTTCTCTATTGTAGCAACATCATCTCCTAAAACCAAAGAAATATTCTCGAATGTGCATCCCTTTTCCAAATACCTCGCTGCTAGTGTGTGTCTGTAGCAATGAAATCTTAGGTCTTGAATCTGGATATCGTATTTTTCTGTGGCTCCTTTTCTTAGGTCTTTAATCCATTTTCTTAATGTCTTGTCAGATATATATGCTGCATCACTTCTTTTCTTCCCGGAATTTCTCACAATTGATGCGGGAAATAGATAGACATCTCCGCCAGGAAAGTCAGAGACCCAATCCCAATAAATTCGTAGGGCTTTCACAATATCATTCGTAAGATATTGCTGACAGATTTTACTATTCTTTTTTGCTTGAAATTTTATTATTCCTTCTCGAAATCGTATTGAATCCCATCTCATAGAAATCATATCTGAAATTCTTGGAGCCATTAATGAAAGAATAAGATGAGCAATCGCTTTAGGTTTATTAATATCAGATAACATCCATTCATGGGCCATATTGTCCATACTATTCATTTCCTCAATAGCCCAGAATTTCTTCTCTTTGACTACTCTTTTTGATTTCCAATTTCAAATAAATTCTAATTGTTCTTTCAAAGACCCAGCCCTACACATATTTCGTATCGTCTCAACACGTTTCGCAATGGTATCTTCTGATAATTCCTTACTGCGAAAATTACCTTTTCTGCATCCATCGATCCAATTATTGAAATCATCAATTGTGATTCCTTCGGGTTGCATAATTCCCATTGATTGCATATTTGTAGCAATCGAAATAGAGATTCGCTCTGCATTTGAAATACTATTTTTAGAATGATTCTTTGATTTACAATATTTTATCGTCTTCTCTCTCAAATTTTTCCATTCGGGCGTTAGTTCATTTAACATGTATAGCTGCTTTGGCATGAATCAATCTAGCGTTATTGTCGTTTGAGTTTTTTCTTTCAGTAAAAATGACAATTATGATGATATAACTCCCAGTCTATCGTTTTAGAATTGAATGTTAATTGGCCAACAATTGTCAAATATTATGTTTATTTGCTACTCTTGTAAACGTATGTATCTCATATGTAAACTTGAATAATTTATTGGGTTTTGAAGAATTTTCCAGACCAGAATTCTATACTCTCTATACTCTCTTCTTCGTCTTCTTCGAACCCTTCTCCAAAGTATCCATAGCAGCCACAATTCTTACATTTCCATTCTCTTTCAAAAACGCCTGTTCTTCTCACAGTATCGGGGTTTGGCGTACATCCAAATAGCCTTTCATCTTGAGAAAAATCATCTTGAGAAAAATCATCTTGAGAAAAATCATCTCGACAGCATACATCATCACATCCGTCTGTTCCGTGTATGGGACGGAGGGCTCTAAGAAACTCCTTTCCACATACTATGCAATTACCATCACAAAGTGCTAATTTTCTTTCTTTCATATATCCTATATATCCTATTGAAGCTGGATCAACAATACACTTGTGCGGAACTACGCTATTCTTTTTTATGACATATTTCGCACTTCTAACCAGTTGAATACTATTATAATCCTCTTTATCTGCAAATTTATACATCCAGAACATATATTCTTGACCTCGTTTTTCAAAAAACAATGGCAGTACAATTTTATTCGTATCTATGGACCATTTTTTGTATGGATAAAACAATTGTCTAATTATTATATCTTTCATTTTGGAATTTTTCCCTTCAATCAATATTATGTGTTTTTCACCCTCATAACCTGCATCTACTTCGGTTTGAACGCTTTGTTGGTGAATAATCGATTTACCAACATTAAAGCTAAATGCAGGAGTATATTTTCTACCTCTAATTGTCAAATATAGTTCTCCTACCATGCAGAAATCCTGAACCATGCCAATAGCAAAAGCATAATCTAAGTGCTGCATTTCCGAATTCCCTACTAATGATGACTCAAGTGGAAACTTCAAATCAGTTTCAAAATATATTGGTTTAGAAAGAATTTCTGGGATATCTGTATATCCTTCGCCTTGAATTATGGCATATTTGCCATTCTGGACTGGCAACACGAATAAATTATTTTCATTGAAAACCCTTGGTTTATCCTTTTTCTGAGCTTGGTAGCAAAGAATGCGAGGTTCTTTTTCAACATTTTTTTTGAAATCTTGGCAAGCAGATTTGATTTGGTCGGCAGTAATGAAGTAAGGGCCTTTTGAAAAATCATGACTGTTTATGTCATAGGTATCGAAGATAGTTTGCCAAGGTACGTCTTTTGAAGGGTTAGGCACGATTACCCTACTTCATATGTTAGATATAATTTACTACTAGTAATTTTTAATTAATAATTCACTGATTTTCCCTCTTTTGTCGGGATTACTATTTATCGCTCTTGAGGCAAAAACTCTGTCAATTTGGAAATTACTATATAATTCATCAAAGAAATCATCATCAATATCTGTGTTTTTAGGATCAGAGTTAGACAATAAAAATTTCACCATTTTATTATCTAGTTCTTCTGCTAAATTGGCCAATTCTTTTTGATTTGAATCATTAAAATCACCTTTAGAGTATGAAACAAAAGCGGATGTCTTTGATAGTGGTCGATATGGAGGATCAAAATAAACAAAACTACTTTCATTGATTACGTTTAAACAATTCTCAAAAGATGCATGATGAATTTGAACTCCTTGTAGAGCCTTACTAACTTTGATTAACTCTTCTGAATTAGTGAAGGATGGTTTTTTGTAACGACCTGTTGGAACATTGAACTCTCCTTTCCGATTCAATCTAAATAAACCATTGAAACAAGTCTTATTCAAAAAAATCATTTCTGCAACCCTTTCAGATTTTTCATCAGAACTCATACTTTCAATGTCAAGGTTTGAATTCCATTTATTTCTGATATTATAATAAAATTCATCCCTCCGATCACCACCTTCAGGATATTTACTGATTAATAGTTCATGATGATGAATTACCCTATCTACGGATTCTTGAATTTGTCTATAGCAGTTAATTAGTTCCAAATTAATGTCGAAAATATGAATTTCTTTAAAATTATATCTCTCAATCATTTGGAATAATAAGGCACCACCACCAACAAAGGGCTCAACATAAATATCTATTTCTTCAAAATTTTCAGGTAATCGAGATAAAATTTCTGGAAGTAGCTGCCTTTTTCCCCCTGCCCATTTCAGAAAAGGTTTAGCCATATTACAGACCTAAATAATGGAGGTTATTGAACTAAGCGATTACTTAATCTACAGTTTGAGTGATTTTAATCTAATTCCTCTAATCTATGTAGAAATATTCCAACATGCTCAGTAGCATGCCTAATCCATCTCAAGATTCTTTTAGCATCTTGAGGATGAATTCTCAAAATCATCTCTTCTGTATTTTTTAGTACTATATCCTTGATAATTTTTAACAAGTACAGAAATTTCATTCAGTGCAGCTATAGTCGTTATGACTTCAACCATGTTAACTGCAACAGTTATATCTGATTAAATTATCTGATAATTATTACAATAAGGAAATATTCTACAAGTAAACGCAACTAAATACTGTCCGGACAAAGACTTGCAAAATTACAATATTGGCAGGTTTGATTGGCAGGAGTTGCCTCGAATTTATTTTCATCAATACCTTCGATGATTGGAATTAATCTCGATAGCCCTCTCTCAAGTTTTATTGGCGTAATATCTGCCTCTACTAACTGATCTTCCATTACAAAGTCATATGCTACTATATCTGGTAATTTACCAGTATTTTGTCCCCATGCATAAGCGTAAAGTAGCAACTGTTCTTGATATGTGTTCCCCGGTTTTTTATTTGCTTTACCGGTTTTGAAATCAATTATTCTTAGTTTATCTTCAGAATCAATTTCTATTCTGTCTATTTTACCGTAGAATTTTCTATTAGAAAATTCGAATTCAATGCCTTTTTCTATTGCTATAACTTTGTTCCTTGATCTCTCGGTATCGTTCCAATTGGAGATTTTTTCTTTAATTTCTTGGATTTTTATCTCATCGAGTAGTGGTAATTTGTTAATATGGTGTTGCAACGATTGATCGAATATGCCATCGAGTTCTTTCTTCGTAGGTTTTCCAGACAAAGAACCAATTTTTTCGATGATTTCATGTACGAGATTCCCAACTATCAGAGATTTATTACTACTTGAAACTAATTTATGAACATATGAAAATTCAAATTTCTTTGGACACCTGCGGTAGGCATCAAGCATTGACCAAGTATATCTTTCTGGTTTCCACAAAAATTTTACTTCGGGAACTTCTGTGCTCCCTGTAAATTCACTATATTCGACACGCCCCACGATAGATTCAAAATTTTTCAATAATGACCTTAATTCCCCATTTATACTGTGCTCATTTACTACAAGTTGCTCTAGGTGATAGATAATTAAAGATCGGACTGACTTCGCTAAATCTTCCGTTTCAAACCCATATCTTAACTCCCCAATGGAATCGTCTAGATGAGTTCGTAAATTAATCAGCATTTTTTCGTTTACTGATAGAGGTTTTTGCATAATACTAGGATGAATTATATCTATATTTTCCACTCCAAATATTTTACTTCCAACTGAAAAAAGTATATTCGGATTCGATTTTTCAGTTCTGGTAAGAGGTCTACTCAACCTAATCAAATCCTGTACTCTAGTTAACCCTACATAGAAAATTCTCACAAGTTCTCTTTCACGCTCAGATTTGGCATCTTCATTAAAAAAGCCTTCAATAATCAAATTTTCACACTTATCTGGTTTTTGTTTGGGTGGAGGTCTTCTGTGGTCGAGCGATGGCATTACCACTATTGGCCACTCCAATCCTTTAGCCTTGTGAATTGTAGATACAACGACATGTCCCGGTTTACTAATTTGATCAATCTCAAGTTCTATTTTACCTTCCATTAATTGTTTGATATAATTTGCAAATCTATCAGGATATTTGAAAAAATCACCAGCATTAGATAGTTGAGAAAGTAGAAGTGAAACGAGTTTAGATAGAGAACTATCAGCCCCTAATCTAGTCATCTTATTGATTATACCTGATTCTTTCATTGTAGAAAATAACCAATCTTCCATAGCAATTGTTGGTAATTTTTTATTTGAATCAATAAAATTATAAAATGAAATAATACTTTTTTTATTTTCAAGATCCCCCTCGATTTTCAGTAAAGAATCAAATAATTTTTGAGGATTATATCTGCTCCTTCTGGTAACGATCTCTGCATCTTCTTTTGTTACGCCCATAAAACCATTTTTTAGAAGAAAGCCAATTGCTTGTGCATTACCAACAGGGTCGATGCAAGCTCTAAGTATCATTCCTGCTTCTATCGTAACTTCTTCTCTGAACAAATTACTGCTGGATGTTGTTACATATGGGATGTCGTTAATATCAAAGTAATCAGTAATATTTGAAACGTAGTTCAGTGATCTAGTAAGTACTGCCATTTCGTCCCATTCGTATCCCAGAAGGTTCTTTCGCTCTAGGAATTTTCCATGTTCTACTGCTTCGGAAGCCTCATCTATCATGGTTTGAACTACAACTTCAGTTGTATCTGCATTAATCCATCCAGATTTAATCTCAGGCATATCGAAATTATCCTGGTTAGTCGAAATTAGTTCTTTACTGTAGTTTACAACTTGCTGTGAATGTCGGTAACAGGTATCTAAATCAACCAATTTCAAATCACCAGAATTAGAAAAATCTGACATAAAATCTTGTAAATTTCTCACATTTGCTCCTCTGAAACCAAATATTGCCTGATTAGGATCTCCAACAACACATGTCGACTTCAGGTAATCCGACATTAACTTGACAATTTCACCTTGAGATTGATTATTATCTTGAAATTCATCTACCAATACATGATCGAAATTGGAACAAATCTGTTCTAAGTATAATGGTTCATTTTTGAGTCTTGAATGGAACAAACTAATTTGATCACCGAATGTCAAACCGTTATTCTTGCGGATAAAATTTCGGAGAGGAGTAATTAGTCTTAAGCCAGCATGAGTTAACTCTTCATCTGATAATTCTTCGCTCTGATTAACGACTTCACCGATCAAATCACTTTCTGTATCTTCTGCTAAATTCAATATCTCTTTCTCAAACCAAATTAGTACATCCTCAACCTTAGTTGATCGATTATGTAAAAGATCGTCAAGTTTCATCGTAATGTCAATAATTATCGGATTTTGTTCTATTAACAATTTTAAATCTTCATCGATTTGTTCATCAATTAAGTCCAAGAAAAGGTATCTTCTCATTCTCGGGTTAATATGTATAGGGATTTTTTCAAATCCATACGCCTCAAAATCAGAATCTATCATATGTTTACAGAAACTATTGAAATTCATTATCGTAGGAGTTTCAGCAATATCCAATCCTAATTTTTCTTCTACTCTTGAGGACATTTCTGAGGTTGCTTTAACAGTAAAAGTAAGCATCAAAATCCTTGATGGTTCCGCACCAGAATTAATTAGATTTGCTATTCTTTCTATCAATACATGAGTTTTTCCACTCCCCGGACCAGCAGTAATTACTAATCTCCCCTCAGTAATTTCTGTAGCTTCTCTTTGCTTTTCATTTAATTGTCTTTCAAAGGAGTGGCGATCTTTCCACCTTTTCTCAATCAATGCTCTAGATTGTGCCCTTAAAATTCTTATTTCTTCTTTTAGTGAATTTATACGTTCTAGCTTCACTTTGTTCAATTCTGATGCTTTTGCGAGCAAAGATATCAATTCCATCTTTTCTTCATTTGAATTTTCAGTAGCCTTCATTAGTTGATGTAGCCATCTATCTTGTTGTGTTGTCTTCATCCATATCGATGCTTTTGTGAAAATATTTCCAAGTTTTTTCATTTGGGCCTTTATATTTTCATTATTTTGGAAAAATAACTCGGGGCTAGCCCTTCCCTCTATTACATCTTGAGTTTGTAAATTAAGATTAAGAATGACATTTACAGAACTAAGTACAGAATCTTTAATCATAACCAAAGGCTGATTATTTGCACAATTATTGTGCCATGTTGGGGTATCAAAAATTTTCAATCTATTGAGATAAGTAAACAATTCATCGGAATCTCCCGATCTGAGTTTTCTTTGAATCTCACCATGTAACTCATCGCTAGAAATCATTTAACAGACTCCTTGAGAATGTTCAGGTCTTCTGTTAGTTCTTGTATTTCTTTGTCTAGTCTACTGGACTCGAGAATAGATGCATGATATTTTACTAAAATATCCTTGTCAGATTCTTCCAATACTATATCATCAATTGAATCCAATTTTTCTACCCATGACTCTAACTGTCTCATCATTAACGTAATTTCAGAAAATAATTCCTGATTCTCTGTTAACCTTGCTTTGATGCTGTCTGGTTTCGTGACTCTCGACAACTGTGAATCAAGGGATGATAGTTTATTATTCACATTTATTACTAAATTAGAATCAACTGCAATTGACGAATCCAAATCAATTTTCCCCCCACTAAAACTTCTACCAATAACTGCAGTTTCAGTAAATATTTGCTCAATTTCTTTTTTCTTATCAAGTATTTTCGTAGAAACTTTTTCGTTTGGAAATATTTTATTTAGAGATTCCATATCACCTGACAATAAATCAGATATTGTGGCAATTTCTTCTTCTGATTTCGTCTTTTTCAGTGACGACCCCCCCCTTTCTCTAAATTTTTAAATGCTGTTTAATATATAAGATATATTATCAAATTATTATTTGATTTAGTTGGCTCTAAAAGGTCTGAGAGATATCGAATTTCCCGTGACTCATTGAATGCGCGACTGCAACCTTGATATCTTGTGGAACATATCTCGAAATCTTCTCTCCAATTATATTTCTTCTGACATACCTCTCACCTATATTCCATGCTTCAAGTCCAAATGCTGTGAAGATATCTTTTGGTTGTGTATCCTTTTCATCAATTCCCTCCATCCCCCATGTGAAGAGCATCTCAATTATGCTCTGAATCTTGTCTGAAGTACTCATAACGCACTCCTCCCGTTAGTTTGGCCACTACTCGGCCAAGTCATGGCCAAGCCTTGTTCAATAGTTGGCCTAACCCCGGCCAAGTCAGAGGTAAATGGCTTCAGAAGAGACTCTGCCGACTTGACTTCTCCCAACCCTATTAGGGAGTATGCGGCTTCAATTACTGACTGCAACTGATTGACTTCCATAAGGTTCGCAGACCCCAGCGTCCACCATTTAGAGTCCATACCCCTAGCTGTGAGGGGCTATCTTGAATCATTCAGTAGAGGCAGTAAAAATAAAATTGATACAAAATTGAAAAAAATCTCGTTGTAGCATCCACTATTCTTTACTGGCTTTTGTCCCTTCAACATCAGATTGTCGGAGGCTAGATAATTGTTTTATAGCCTCTAAACGGACTCTATCATCATCAGTACTTTCTATAATTTTCAGTAAAGTGTCTACCATTCTCTCACTACTTCGATCTTGTACACCTAATCTCTCATTTTCTTGGTCATGAAGAATTTTCATTCGTTCCTTCTTCTTAGCTTGTACTTGCTCGAACAAATTCATTGCTCTATCTACTTCTTTATCTTTCTTTTCTTCCTCGATAGCCATATCGAGTCGATTTCTTTCAAGATTTGCTTTGGCTATCTCAATTTCGTGTTGAGCTTGATTAAGTTCGGTTAATCTTCTGTTCTCATCAATATCTTGACGTAAGTGTTTTTCGAAATCCCATTTGATTGAATTAATTTCTGCTTGACCTCTGATTGCTGCTAACTCTAATTCAGCTTTTGCTCTTACTTCTGCTGCCTCTCCAGCTATTTGCAGTTTGGCTTCAAGTTCCAATTGCTGCATTTTTAAATTATAACTAGTCTCAAATTCTTCATACTGTTTCTTAGTCAATATTTCATTTCTTTCAGATAATCTTTCAAGTTTATGTTTCATTGAATTAAGTTCATCATATTCATTTTGATTCCAAGTAATCCAACAACGTTCAATCTCAAATCCAGAACCATTTAATGTCGTCCTAAGGCCAGATTTTATCACTGAACATAATCTGTCATGAACAATTGAGTCTTTAAGATTCGAAGAATTAATAACGGCTAATTCTCCCTTAATTAAATGATTAGCCTCAGATTCAACTTCATTAGCCAAAGTCCCTGCTGTAAACAAAGAGTTTCCTTTAGTGGCCATCTTAATCATTCTAGGAGCCAGTTCAGTATTAGTAGTGACTTTACACACCACAAAACCATTGGCAGAATCAGAATCAGATGTAGACGCCTCAATCTTAAGAAAAAGATTATGCGGTCCTATGTCCGCAAAAAGAAAAGATCTATTCGGTGAGCGTGTTCCAATTATGCGCTTCAATAAACCCATTTTGGGATTTATTTCCTCTCTTTTTGCTGTGGCACTACCTGCAACCTTGCCATCTTCAAACACCACACATATTTCTGTACCCGAAAGAATTACCTCGGAACCGCTAGGTATACTGTCATTAGGGTAATATCTACCTATTGTATTAGGTCCGTTTCTCCACATAAATTCATTCATAATTTCACCTCCTTTTTACTAAATCATCGATTGCCTGCTGTCTATCGGAAATCCTCATACTTACTAAACTTAGGTCTTGACACAATTCATCCACATGTTCGCATTGGTTTGAATCTAACTTAATCGATCTTTCCTTGATGTGGTCAAGAGATGTTAAAATTGCATGATCTTGCAAAACTACTTCTTCTTGAACTATCTTCTTTTCTTTCTTCCTCAAAAAATTAATTGAATTAGATTCTGAAGGGTATGACCACCTAATATTCTCCTCCAAATCAATTACAATTTTTTCTAATTTTCCAAATGCTGTAGTTAAATCAGTATTATTTGCTTTAACTGAATCATCAAATCTTGATTGGGCAATATGTTTTATTGAACGAAGTCTAGATGAAATTGCTAATCTGATATTATCATCATCTTTTTTTCTATGTTTTTTAGTACTATATCCTTGATAATTTGTAACAAGTGCAGAAACCTTATTCAGTGCAGCTATAGTCGTTAGGACCTCAACCATGATAACTGCAATAGTTATATTTCATTAAATTATCTGATAATTATTTAAATTAGGCAATATTGTATAAGTATACACCACTAAATAATGCCCGGACAAAGACTGTAAATTTACAATATTGGCAGGTTCGATTTACAGGATTTGCCACGAATTTATTTTCATCAATACCTTCGAGGATTGGAATTAATCTCGATACCCCTCTCTCAAGTTTTATTGCCGCAAGATCTACCTCTGCTAATTTGTGTGAATGCTATATTAAAGATAGTTCTCTGAAATCCAAGTTCCTATGGCTATGCCAATGATAAGAATGATCAGTGTGGAAGCTATAGCCCATTTCATAATCTTAAACAAGATCCCACCTAATGATGGTTTTTCCTTCGATTCAGAAAGGCCCAGAATTCCGATTACAACCTTCAATAAACTCCACATTCAATTGTCCCGTAGAGTAACGATAGATTATTATTGCCATGGTTAAGGGGCAGTTAATGTTGATTCACGCTCTGTGAACTATTCCATCTCAGATTTCTTCTTCCGAGCCTGTGACCACGGAGTCTTGAACTGAAGTGTCACCTATCTTACCAATCGAAATATTCACGTTACCCTGTGCGTTGTTGTCTGATCCATTTTTCGAAACACCAAGAGCCCACTTTACTCTCTGTGCCTCCCTGAATTCTTCAGCTAGTTCGTATGCTGTGATAGCCCCCTCAAGATCCCCTTCAATCTCCATCTTGTAAGCACGATCGAGATGAACCTGTTTTCGCTGATCGACGATATCAGGTTTTTTCTCCATCATTGGTGCTAATCTTTGCGGAGGCATCTGCGGCATCGGACGCACCGGCCTTCTGACTTGCTGAGTTTGCCTAATGATTCGCTGTGCCGGAGTTTTGTTCACTATCACTGTACGAGTACCCCCGATATTGCCGGAAAAACCCTTCTTCCTTCTTTCATTGATCGCAAGTCCCATTGGCACGAACGAAACCATACACGAAATCCCAGTTAACAACGTTAAACCACTATTGTACTCGCACAATCCCAGATTTTGATCATCGACAGAGCATGGCTCTGCTGCACTGAATATAATGCATAAAAAGAAAAGACCGACGAAAATTAGCCAATATTTAACTTCGTTATCCATGGCCAAGTCAATCCCCCTTCTAAATCAATATGTTTACTGTTGGATGATAATAGTTTGATTCCCACGGGCTTTTGAGCAGGATCCTGGAATTAGGAAAAGATCTGCGATCCACCACAAGCCAAGACCCTGGAATGTGATGAGGGAAACAAGCCAAATCCCAACTCCACGACCGATGTATAGGTGATGTACTCCTAATAAGCCCAAGAAAAACCATAACACATAGGCCACAATCACGTCTGGCCCTCCGCCACCCCCACCAGTGGTGATTACAGTAGGCTGGGTTGTAGCATACTGCTGTTGGGTAGCATACTGCTGCTGGGGCTGTTGTGGGTATACTTCCTCCACTGTTTCCGAATATATTACTTCTTCATCTTGTTCAATCATAGTCAAGCCGTAGGGGTTTCAATATATATAATAATAGCAGATAAATGAAAAAATAACGAATAACTAACTATTAAGGCTCAGAATTATTTGAAAAACTAGTTTAAAGAATACGTTGGTTTTCTTGACAATTTCAGAAGTCGACCCCGATTATGGTTATATGGAACAAGGTGCATTATATGCCTATTTCCTCTAGATACTCAATGCCATCCACGTTCATGTCGCCTTGGAGGTCGCACAAGCGCTTGAACCTCGTAAGGTTCGGACGACATGGGTTTCGACTCACAAGCGTCCACCATTAGTCGCTTTCTTGCTGCGCTTTTGCGGCTGTTCTCTTGAGGAACGGTGCATACGATGCAGGAAGAATCAGAAGACTTGATAGCAAAGCCAAAATTATTGCAACAACAAATGCTTGACCAAACAAACGAAGAGGTAAC
>Ga0181580_10003802_pt1 | contig 12282 bp, 8 predicted proteins | sample 071ome_23_FD_132413 | JGI IMG/M metagenome (GOLD analysis project Ga0181580, IMG submission 132413) | Coastal salt marsh microbial communities from the Groves Creek Marsh, Skidaway Island, Georgia - 071403BT metaG (megahit assembly) | ecosystem: Environmental > Aquatic > Marine > Intertidal zone...
CGCGAGCCCGCGCGACGAATAATTCCTCAAGGTCCTCCAAGGAAGACACCGCTTTTTCGTCCAGTTTTTCTGCCTTCTCGGTAACCACTCTGTCTAAATCAGGCGTCGGTTGGCTACTGGTCGAATCCCGCATGAATACTTGACTAGGATCGATTACGAATCGCTGGTTTGCACCATGAACTGGCAATTCGACCAACCACTGAGGATCCACTGCATCCAATGATTCCTCATCCTTAGCCAATGCTTTAGGCGTCGCCTGGTTGTCAACCAGTGGCCCCTTCTGCTCCCCTACCCTTTCAGGCAATACCTCTCGTTGGTTATTGTCATCCTTTTTGACGATTAAAACAAGCAGTGCACACAGTAGCCCGGTCAAAGCGATTGGGAGCCAACGGTGCCTTGTATGATTCGGTGGGAGGGGTTTCATGTCTGTAGGGAGCTGACCAGAGGAGCAGGCACTCTTTAGATAGTCAGATTAGGGTGGGTATAAGAATTAGAATAGAAGATTCGAAGAGTAACTGGGGTAAATTGGTATGGTCAATGGAATTCTGATTTTGTCTAAATTTGTTCTTCATTTCAGTTAGGTAAATTTTTGGTAAAAACCGGGCAATATTTAATTCTGGTCCGTGGTTCCTTCTACACGGCGCTCAGGTCCAGCCGGTGTAATTACAATTGGATTTTGGTAGACAGAACCACGCTGGATGGTTGCCAAATCCTGTCGGGCAGGGCCACCCCCCGGGCTGATAATATTACCTGTGACAAAGATCATCAGATTTCGTTTCAGTGAAGATTCACCTTCTGAGCGGAATAGCCGGCCAATTCCTGGAATATTACTGAGAACCGGGACCCGGTCATTGACGGTTTTGACTTCCTCACGAGTCAAACCACCGATCACCACGGTAGCTCCATCATAAATGGTAACATCCGTGACGACTCGTCTTACAGAAAAGATAGGCTGGTAAATTCCAGACGGCTGTACAATGACAACAGGCTCCTGGTTGCCACCAAAGCCACCACCAAAGCCGCCAAGGCCACCGCCGACTCCACCCACTCCGCCTGCGCCACCACCGATTCCAGCTCCGCTGATCACCACGTTATTTCCGCCGTATTCAACAAATCCTTCAAACTCCGTGACCGTAGGCTCAAGATGCAGCGTAATTGTATCATTCGGAAGAACAGTTGGGTTCACAGCCAACTCCACACCCACATTGCGGTCCACAAAAGTATTGGGGACAGCTCCGGTAAATCCGGTACCACTCTGAGCAATCTGCCCAGGGTCATAATCTTCAGGATAACGAAACTCCTGAGCAATGGTGATGTTGGCCTGCCCTTCGTTGTTCACTGTCACCCGGGGTGCACTCAAAAGTTCCGTACCCGAGCTCCTTTGCAGGGCTTTAATCACAAGGTCAACCTGGGCCGCACCAAGAATCGTCGAGGAACCCTGGGCCACACTGGCCAGGGTTTTGAACACATTTCCAGAATTATTCGCCAAATCCAGGGTGTTTGGCAAACGGGGAGGAGAATTATCATACTCGGTAACATCATCCCCTCGGGCGATGGTAGTTTTCGAAGAATTGGAACTGAAGGTAAAGGCATCCGATAAGGTTCGGTTCTGAGGAGTAAAACCAATACGGTGTTCCAGGATTGGATACCCTCTGGAGTCTTTTTTCGGCTTACCGGTTTCAGTGTCTAACAATGGGTCACCTTCACCATAATGAAAACCCCAATTAAACCCTAGCTCCTCAAGATCGCCCTGTTGGACTTCAAGAAACTTGGCTTCGATTTCAACCTGAGTTTGCTCGGTATCATAACGACGTAAAATATCCTGAATCATAGAGTGAACTCGTTGCGTATGACGAACGATCAGCTGTTGACCATCAAAAGCAAAGCTCGAATCCGGATCATCCAAGGGTATCCCTGCACGAATGAAGAAGTTTTTCATGGCTTCTTCCTCTGCATTTCCGCCTCCGCCACCTAAGCCAGCACCTCCCCCAGGAGCCGGAGCAAATGGATCAGCGCCGGCACCACCTCCGGGTGCTCCTCCAGCTCCACCGGTTCCTCCTGTGAGTTTGAGGATGGTATTGGGACTGATGGGGAAAAATTCCAAAATGTAATTTCTTGGCCCCATGGAAGTGCCTTTACTGATGAGCACCGCATCAGGTGTAAGCTCAATGTCGTAGTCCACTTGGTCCACCATCACCTCCAAAACACGTTCCAAAGACATGTTTCGTAGAGTCAAATTAACCAGCGGATCTTCCACACTGGGGTCAAAATTCGGGATAATGTTTACTCCTTTGGGAACATTGGGGTTATTATCAAAATCAAATGCCACAGAGGCCTGGGAAAGGAATGCTATGGCTCGGGTCAGCTCAATACTGGTCAAGTTGACTTCGGGAATAATGATCGACTTGAGCTTTTTGGCCACTGGGCTCTCTTCTTCCGAAACAACACTAGATTCGCCTGGAAGCCTGCGGTTTTTTACAACCGGCATCTGCCATTTACCACTGATGATGGCTTTGAGCATTTCTACGGTACGCTTCCGGTCCAGCGTACTCACTTCTTTTTGCTGCTCTGCGATGATCAGCTGATAATACTTCGCTTCCTTACTGTTGGGAAAGAGCAAATCTATGGTCCGGTAGGTTTCCAAAGCTCCTTCGTAGTCACCGTTGACATACTGAGTCTTGGCACGCACAAGGAGATTGGCCAGGTCAGCCTGTTGATTTATGAAGCCCTTGCTGACGTTCTCAATGGACTGCATGTAGGGGTCTCTCTGAGCACGTTTCAGCCTCTGGCGGGCTTTCTGGCTTTCCTTATCCTGTCCATTTGTATTGCGTTCGTAGGTATCAATGGCATCCGCAGCCAGCTCAAAGAAGCCTTGGTCAATATCATGAATGGCTTTGTAGAGGAGGATGTGGCTCAACTCATAGTCCACATCTTCCAGTAACTTTCCTGCATCCTCCCCTCCCATTGCTTCCAGTTCTGTCTTCAATTTAGACAAGCTTTGATTGGCTTCCGCAAATTCATGGTCCTTGATTTGTTTCTTCGCAATTTTGAAATCATCCTTAAAACCACGCATCTTATCCTTGAGCATCCTGGTATTATCAATGGCTTCCAATGCTTCATCCAATCCAGACAAGTCGATGCCCATCAAGTCATCGGGTTGTGATGGTTCTGGCGACGGTGTATCCACAATAGGCGGCTGGCCTGTAGGGGCAGCTGTTCCCGGAGCAACTTCGCCCGGTATCATCGGACCCGGATTGGGATTGATCACGATGTCGGTGGGGGATGTGGGGGGTGTAGGATCTGGTGTAAAGTTGTTAACTGGAGCAGTTCCACCAAGGAGATCATTTGGAGCAGGTGGTTGAGGTGCAGGTGGAGTGAACTGTGAAGGGGGAATTGGGGTTGGGGGCACATCATGAGCCGGTAAAGAGGAAAGCAGCCTTGCATATTGAGGGTTATTGGGGTCCCTGGCCAACAAAGTTTGAAAGGCTGCACGAGCCGCCGGGATGTTCCCCTCACTTCTGGCTCGAAGTGCATAAGCCAGGAGTTCTGTTTCCTGCATGCTGGGATCAAGCCCGGGTGCTTGAGAAAGGTCTACAGCCGCTCCGGTAACCTTGGCTTTTTCAAAAGGATTACCTTGCTGAAAACGAGAGGTGGCTCCAGGCGTGGTGCCAGTAGCGGGAGCTGAGGCGGCAGGAAAGCCGGGGGCCGGAGCAGGGGTTGCCGCAGGGAATCCAGCACTGGGTGTCGGTGTAGCAGGCGGCATGGCCGTAGCAGGTGGAAAACCTGCAGCGGGTACTCCCGGTGTGGGTGTTGCGGGCGCCGGTGCCGCAGAAGCACCAAATGGGTTTTGGGGTTGAAAATCTGTATCAGGTGGTGGAGCTTCCTGTGCCCACATGGATACAGCAAAAACTTGTGCAGAGAGGAGAAGAAGCGGCTTAAGACAGGTTGCCTTGGTGGGGTAAGGTTCTCTTTTGTCGCGTGGGTCAGCGGGGGATGTACACATGGGCAGTCCTGAATCAGGTGGTTCGCTATGTTATCGGGTGGGTATCAGCTAATGGGGTGTAAACTCCTGCCATTGGGGTAGTGGGATTCGGGTGGAATCCTCAGGCATTTGCCTACTGATTTTGTAAAGAAGCAGGAGAAAATGGAGAGTCTTGTCCAAATCCGCAAACATTTTCTGATGTTGTTTCAAGGAAGGGATTCCACCCCTCAAATCCCACTGAACTCTTACCGGGGTACAGGTGTCCGAGGTACTGGTGTCGCTCCAGGGAAAGGTACTTGCCCGGAGCTCGGAGTCGGCAAAGGAACTGGTGCGGCACGAGGGGTAGGTATGCTGCCAGGGATGGGTAAGGTCCCTGCAGGAGGAGGCAACGTGGGTGTGGGTGACGGAACGGATGGTAGTGAACCGGGAATTGGAGCAGGTTGTGCAGGAGGGCTTGCTGGGGCAATCGGTGTGATCCCCAACCCCTTTGTTTCTTCACGCTCTTCCCATGGCTGGTCATCAAATTCACGATATTGAAATACCTTTTTCACGGTGATGGCAGGAGGCACCTCAGAGATCTTTTCAATGGTGAACTTGTCTTTGTTTACGACAAACTGATGTCCAGGCTTGGGGTTTTTTAAGAAAATCGGTGGCAAGGATGGATTTTCAGTAGAACTCAGAGTCACCCAAAAATCAGGACCAGGCACCGCCTTCTTGTCATTGATTAATTCAAATGTGAAAACATCTCCGGTTTGAGGATTGATCGCAGTAAAATCCTGGATCTGAACTTTGTATACGATTACAGGCAGATTGTTTCGGGTGATCTGCTCCGGCTTTAAATTCAGAGGCCGGATTTTTTTCTCCTGGAACTCCTTGGTGTACACTCCAACATTTCCGCGAAGGGGCTCACGAGAGATAATGGTCGCCTGGCTCATACCTGGTGCAGGCGGAGCAATATTCAGGTATTCGAGTTGGACATAAGATTTGGCAGGATCTAGCCCACTGTAGATCACACTTTCCACGACAACTCGAAAGGGGGGACGGTAAATTGATTTGAGTTCCAACCCAAAAGGTGGAAGAGGGTTGGGGTCTACTGGGGGGGGGGGAGGTACAGGAGGTACAGGAGGTTTCGCAACCCATTTCCCCTCTTCCAAATAGATCTTTGGGGGAGTAAACACTTCGTATAGCCAAAACCCTTCAGGATCCTGAGCTTTGGGAGCATCCCAGAGAATGTCTTCCAACTCGGACATCGCAGGTGGGCTGATGGATTTATAATCTTTGGAAACCCGTGTTCGCTCCTCCTCTTCGATCGGGTTTCCCAAAGATTTGACTCCGATAAAGGTAAACCATCCCGCAATGATTACGGTGATGCTCAGGTATATGATGAATCCTATTTTTTTCATTTATCCAGCACTTCAGGGTTCATCAACTGTCATCAGAATCTTCGTCCTCCGAAGTGGGTTCGGTTTCTGCCAATTCTACAAACTCGATGACGATGGCAAATACCGAGACATTCTTATCCACCACTGGTTTGGGGGCAGGCTTCTTGAGTTCTGGAGCAGGTTCAGTTGGGCTGACACCTCCAGGTGTAGGGAATGGTGTTGAGCCGGGAAAGGGACTTTCTCCTGGGACAACTTCCATTTCTTCTTCTTCAACTTCCTCCTCTTCTACCTCATCATCGTAGGCCAACTCCCGTTCAATGTTTACATCCCGGACCACCACCGGAAGCTCAAACTTGGAGAGCTTATTAAAAAAGAGACGTAAAGATTCCGTATGTCCCGCAAACTCCAGGCGAAAGGCATAAGTATCGATCGCTCCTTCCACCCTGGCTGTAACAAGCGGGTCCAGATAGAACACATCATCACTCGCAATGCTCATGGTTGGATCATACTTGGTTTCCAAATTTTCTCGCTGCACTGAGACCAATCGGTGAATCTTGGACTCCAGGAGCTGCTCCACCAAGTAGTCGAGGATTGCCCGCTGTTTATCAATCGCGGCTGCCAACTCCTGATTATTGGTGGTGGTGGATTGGCTCACGTAATTGGAAAAACCAAAATCATTTACGCTTCCTCCCTCTAGTTTGATGGGTGGTTCCTTGGTGGCACAGATGTTCCTCATCTTGAGGGCGTAGCTTCGAATCTTTTGCTGCACGGCAAACTCGAAATTTGGGTCGTTGGGATCTGTAAGCCCGAGATTCCCCTGCCCCATCAAGTCACGTTCGTGGGCAATCCGAGTGTTTTGCAGATCGGTGACGTTTTTCTCTGCCAACTCGACATTTTCCTTACTGGGTGTTGGCAATTCCCTGTTATTGGCATAACGGGTCAATTGCCGTAACTCAACAGGAGTCAGCTTTGGAAATGTTTCTTCTACTTTCTCTGTAAATTTATTAAAGTCTTTTTTGGAGTGTAAATAAACACCCTTCTTATCATCGACCTTTCGCTTATAATCTTCAGCCAACTCATTCTTCTTGAACCCTGCCAATATACACATCAATCCCAATACCAATCCGGTAAGGACCAAAAGGCCAATCACGATATGGCTGATACGGATTTGCTTAAGATTAATCACAAGAGACAAAGTTAATTAGAATTTAAAGCGGCTTTTCGGGATTGATGGTCAAATCAAAGGAAAAGGGGAGAATGTGTTTACCCTGATCCAGGTTTTCATAGGAAATCTGATAGGTCGCTCCAGGCATCACAAATTCAGATTCCTCAATACTATCCTTCAAACTAATGATGCGGTCACGCAGTAAATCTTCACTCACCCCAGTATTCGAAGAGCCCCCTTCTGTATTAGTACTTCTCAGCAATAAATGCCCGGAAAGTTTCACATGGTAATCTTTTATCATTACCTGCTCACCCCTGACATTTGGATCGTCACTGGGTACAAATTCCCGGCGTTGGATACGCTCTATTTTTAAATCTTCCAGCCAGACATCTTTGATTCTCAACATACTCTCCTGAATGTTGAGGAAAAAAATAATCCAGTTATATTTAGAATTTACCAAGCCATCCAGCTTCTGAATTTTTTTGTATTCATCAAAACAGAGATCCTGGCTTTTCAGGATCGAACGTTCCCATCTTTTTGCACTACTGATTTCCTGGTCTATCTCTCTAATTTTATCTTCGTATTTTGATACTTGATTCCGAAGATTCATATAAGGGAAGACCGGGGCAGCACAAAGGAGTAAGGATGCCGCAATATACCAGGGCATCTTTTTGCCGGCAGAAACTTTGGTCTGAATGGAAGCCGGCAACAAGTTCACCCCAACCGCCTCCATCTTTTCCCCAAATGCCAATCTCGCCGCCTCTCCTACACTTTCGCTGAGCTCGTAGTAAAGTAGGTTCATGTCCTCCTCTGAGATGGATTCATCAATGGAGACATTACCCATTGGGTCGAGATGATGAATTTCCAGATTTTGCATCTCTCCCAGAAACTCCGGCAATCCATAGAGCAAGCTGCCATTACCCGAAATCAGTAGAAATTCCGGAGCCGGCTTCTTTCTCTGGTTTCGATAAGTCACCATGGAGCGGGTCAGTTCCTGATTCAGACGCTTCAGGTACTTGATCCGCTGCTCTTCCATTGCATAGACAAAGGGATCATCATCAGGAAGCTGGATGTTACCCATACAGTAATCGACCTTCCTTTTTTCTGCTTCCTGGAAGGAGATTTTCAGGCTATCGGCCAAATTTTGGGTTAACACATTTCCACCCAGGTTGATTGTTCGGGCCAACAAACCCTCGTTGGTCACAAACAACAGGTTACTTGTCCGGGCTCCAATGTTGAGAAGCATGCAATCTTCTTCAAAATCCTTGTAGGTGTGCCGGAAGGTATTGTAATCCAGAACCGGTGACGCTGCGATCGAGCTTGGCGCAACACCTGCCGCTTTCATCGTTTCATAAAACTCCCTCAAATCTGCCCTCTTCGATGCAAGAAAGAGTACATCTGCCTCAATCCCGTCATCATGCAGAATCTGGCTATCCCACTCCAGCTCACCAAACAAGTGCGGAATGCTTTGCTGGGCTTCAACTGCAATGATTTGCCGCTGCTTGGATGGCTCCACATGCGGAACCTGCAATTGCTTGGTTAGAAACTTGTTTCCAGGAAGAATAAAGTTCCCCTTGGCCGGCAGCTTCCCACGCTTTTTAAGGCTCTTGACCCCTTCGGCCAGTGCATCGAGCCAATCCTCTTCATTGGTAAAGTCATAATTAAGTGGCTCGGAAACCACGGAATCCAAATGAAGATACTCATCTCCATCAGACAAGAAGACCGAGGCGGAAACACGAGTATTTCCGCAATTCAGGACAAGAAGAGGTGTGTCACTCGCAGCCATTCGAGCGAATTAGTCAGTTGGGTAAAAGAGTTTCAGATAAAAGGGGAAATCGCAAAGTGAGGCCAATAAGCAAGCTCTATTTACCTTCTTCACGAATAAAGGGAATGGTTGTATCCACCCTCGCGGCGGCGGTAATCCCAGCAGGTGCCAGATATTGAGGTACCAGAAGCCCTTCATTCACACGGCTCTCTTGGGTAGACTTCGTCAGAAACGAGGGTAAAAATTCTAATTGCTTTTTATAGAAGCGGGACACCAGACTTTTGCTGGGCTCCTGCGGAACATCATTCACTAAAATCTCTACGGCCCAATACTCAGGCTCACGAGGCAAATTATCTCTTTCAATGATGTGACCGGGCAGGAAAAAAGCCAGAACCACCGGCTCCCTGGCTTTCATGATTCCGATTCGGCACCGGGACTGATAAAAATCAAACAAAGGCTCTCCCTTGGGGCCTTTCTTGCCATCCTGAATGTAAGCCATGTGCAAAATAATGTCGACATTCTCCAGAAACTCACGGCTTCGAGCACTTGGGTCCGGATTCAGATTGGGCAACATCTCCATCATCACGGCCATCCAATCACCCCCGGCACCACGGGAACGCGTCTGGCTGAAACTAATATCTCGGCGAAGTGCCACCGTATCGGCAGGCATCTTCTGTAGAGGAGCAGCCGGTTGAGCCGGCTGGGCGTGAGCGAGGGAGGTGAAGGTGGTAACAAACGCTGCAAAAAAGCAAACTTGACGAAAAACTTGGGGGATAGTCATAAGCTCTCTATTCGGGTTAAAAGCGGAATATACAACCATGCCAACGCTCCCACACTATGCAAACCAATTTTTCCCGTTGTCACACTGACTAAACCCGCAACACTCCCCCACCCCTTTTTAAATATGACCCAAACCCTTCCCTATAAAATCAGCACCCTCCTTTTTCTAAAAAATGAAGAAGGGCACTTCCTTTTACTCAAAAGAACCAAAGCTCCCAATAAAGACAAATGGAGCCCCATTGGTGGGAAGCTCGATATGACCACAGGAGAATCCCCCCACCAATGTGCAATCCGGGAATGCGAGGAAGAAACCGGGCACACCATCTCCCACACAGATCTCCACCTCTTCAGCATCATCGCTGAAAAAAGTTTCGAAGGTTCAGGACACTGGCTCATGTTTCTCTTCGAATGCCACAAGCCCATCCACCACCTTCCACCCCCGATTGACGAAGGTCAGTTCGCCTTCTTTACCCGAGAAGAAATCGACAAACTGTTGATACCTCAGACCGATCATGCACTCCTCTGGCCCTTCTACGATCAGTACCATAAAGACTTTGTTTGCATGAGAGCAGATTGTGATCCCACCAAAAACCTCGAAATTGTTGTTGAAGAAACCTTACGTGCGGCTACTTAAAGACACGCACATTTACACACCCACGCCCAGATAAGATTTATAAATAACACATCCCGTGAGCGATACTACCCAACAAAACACAGAAGAACCAACGCATGACATCGCCGCATCGTTGCGTGAAAATTCACAACATGAGGTGAATAAAAGCCTTACTGACGCAGCACGTATAGAATACTTTCGTGAAATGGTTCGCATCCGTCGCTTCGAAGAACGGACACTTCGTGCATACCAGCAAGGACACATCGGAGGCTTCCTTCACCTCTACATTGGTCAGGAAGCCGTGGCGGTCGGATGTGTTTCCCTCATGGGCGATGATGATCACGTGATCACCACCTACCGGGACCACGGCCACGCCCTCGCAGTGGGAATGACCATGAACGAATGCATGGCAGAACTTTACGGCAAACACACCGGATGCTCCAAAGGCAAAGGCGGCTCCATGCACTTCTTCGCACCCGACAAAAACTACTGGGGCGGGCACGGCATTGTCGGAGGCCAAACGCCTCTCGGAGCAGGCATCGCCTTCGCTCTGAAGTATCAGAAAAAGAAAGGATGCTGCCTCTGCTTCATGGGAGATGGAGCCACCAACCAGGGACCACTCTACGAATCCCTCAACCTCGCCTCCCTGTGGGATTTGCCCGTCATATACGTCATCGAAAACAATGGCTTCTCCATGGGAACCTCCCTTGGCCGCCACAGCATCGGCACTCCCCTGGCAAGAAGAGCCGAAGGCTTCGATATCGACTGGAAAGTCTGCTACGGCCACGACATCTACGAAGTGCGGGCCAACATCAGTGAAGCCATGAAACGGGCTCATGAAGAATCCAGACCCACCGTCCTGGAGATCAACACCTATCGCTATCGTGGCCATTCCGTCTCCGATGCAGACGACACATACCGTACCAAGCAGGAAATCCAGGATTACAAAGACACCAAAGACCCCATCAACCTCTTCCGGGATCACCTTCTGGAAACGGGTGCAGCTGATGAAGAAACCCTCAAATCCATCAATGCATCCGCCAAAGAAGAAGCCGAGCAATCCGCACAATTTGCAGAACAAAGCCCCTTCCCACCAGTTTCCGACATTCAGACCGACGTCTACTGGGAAACTGACAACCCGGATGAAAAAGTTTCAGAAGGCACCATCTTCTTTAACTCCATAAAATAACGACAGACACTTTACCAGCCATGCCAGTTATCGAATACAGAGACGCCATCAACCAAGCACTTGCCGAAGAGATCATTCGGGATCCCAACGTCTTGGTCATGGGAGAAGAAGTTGCCCAGTACAAAGGGGCTTATAAAGTCACCCGAGGCTTACTTGAAAAATTTGGTCCAAATCGCATTATCGACGCTCCCATCTCGGAAGCCGGATTTTGTGGACTCGGCATCGGAGCCTCCATGTTGGGTATCCGCCCGGTCATCGAATTCATATTCTGGAGCTTATGCTACGTAGCCTTTGACCAAGTGATCAACAACGCCGCCAACATCCGCTACATGTCCGGCGGCCTCATCAACATCCCCGTCGTCTTCCGAGGCCCCGCCAACGGAGGTACCAATGTTGGTGCTACCCACTCCCACACACCGGAAAACTTCGCGGCCAACACCCCCGGCCTCAAAGTCGTCTGCCCCGCAACTCCCTATGATGCCAAAGGCCTCATGAAATCCGCCATTCGTGACAACGACCCCGTCTTTTTCATGGAAAACACCCTTCTCTACGGTGACAAAGCTGAAGTCCCCGAAGAAGAGTACCTCGTCCCCCTCGGCAAAGCGGAAGTAAAAAAAGAAGGCACCGACCTCTCCCTCATCGCTCACGGACGCTGTGCACTCCTTGCTCTGGAAGCCGCCCAAGTCCTCGAAGAAAAACACAACATCAACGCCGAAGTTGTCGACCTCCGCTCCATTCGCCCACTTGACGAAGAAACCATTATCAACTCCGTCAAAAAGACCAATCGGGCCGTTCTGGTCGAAGAAAACAAACCCTTCTGTGGAGTAGACGCCCAAATCGCCTACCTCATTCAGGAAAAAGCCTTCGACTACCTCGATGCACCCATCCAACGCATCTCCTCCATTGATGCACCGCAAATTTGCAGCATGCCCCTGGAAAAACAGCAAATCCCCAACGTCGAACGCATTGTCAGCACCGTTCTCACCCAAGTCTGATTCCGCCCCACCAATCCAAATTCACTAATTACCTACACATACTTTATCTACAATGGCCGATCTCATTGAAATGCCCAAACTGAGCGACACCATGACGGCGGGTACCGTCATCAACTGGCTCAAAAAAGAAGGCGACGCAGTCGAAAGTGGCGACATCCTGGCAGAAATCGAAACCGATAAAGCCACCCAGGAACTCGAAACATTTGACGATGGCACCATCCTGAAAATCTACGTTCAGGCCGGAGAGAAAGCCCCCTGCGGGCACCCACTCTGTGCCTTGGGAGAACCTGGAGAAGAAGCTCCCGAAGTAGAGCCGCCCTCCGAAGAAGCACCACCTGCGCCAGAACCCGCAGCCGATGTACACACCCGGGAAGAAGCCCCTCAACCCACACCCGCTCCAGCTCCAGCCCC
>Ga0181580_10003804_pt1 | contig 12281 bp, 10 predicted proteins | sample 071ome_23_FD_132413 | JGI IMG/M metagenome (GOLD analysis project Ga0181580, IMG submission 132413) | Coastal salt marsh microbial communities from the Groves Creek Marsh, Skidaway Island, Georgia - 071403BT metaG (megahit assembly) | ecosystem: Environmental > Aquatic > Marine > Intertidal...
GCTTTTATTAACTCTATAATATCCACCTAATAGTTCATCCCCTCCATCTCCAGAAATAGCAACTTTGTAAAATTTAGAAATTTCATTAGACATTAAAAAAGAAGGGACCACTGATGGGTCACTGTATGGCTCATCAATTGAGTTGATGGCTTCATAAATGCTTTCCTCACTTAATTTACTCGATAGGGTGACTGCTTTGTGATCAATTTTATATTTATTAACTACTTTCTTAATATATTCACTTTCGTCATATTTTTGATTTTCCATATATACAGAAAAAGAATTAACGTCTTGTCTAGATTCAAGAAGATATTTTGTAATTATAGTGGAATCCAAACCTCCAGATAAAAAATTGGCTATTGGTACATCAGAAATGGTTCTAAGATTTATTGACTCAGTTAATATATCAAAGAATTTTTCTACTTCAAATTTTTTATTGTTAATAAAGTTTTCTTCATTCCAGTACTTAAATTTGCTTGTTTCAAATTTATTTTTGTATATTTCTATTTCAACAATTTCTGCGGGTTGAACTTTATAATAATTTTTAAAAAGAGTTTTTGGTGAACTTATAACACCATAATTTAGATAGTTTGTTACTTCCTCCGAATCTAATTCATATTCTTTTTGGATTGAAATTAGTGAAAACAAACTAGAACTAAATATCAATGTTTTGTTATTTTGGAAATAATATAGTGGTTTTTGACCAAGTCTATCTCGAATTAAATAAACCTTGTTTTTCGACTCGTCTAAAAAAAATATTGAAAATTGTCCCCTTAATTTCTCTACAAAATCTAAACCATAAAATGAAAGCCCCTTTAGAAGAGTTTCAGAATCGGAGTGAGAAGTTTGAAATTTTATACCGGAATTAATTAGATCTTCCCTTAGTTCTTGATGATTAAAAATCTCGCCATTAAACATCAGCATTGTTTTAGCTTCATCAAAATACATAGGTTGATTTGCATTTTCTGACAAATCTAAAATTGATAGCCTATTAAAAATACATGCGATATTAAAACTATTTAATTTTTTACTGTCTATAGTTTTAGAATCTGGACCCCTGCATTCTATATATTTATTTGCCTTAGAAATAGCATCCTGGTTAATACTATCAAAAGATATAGAGCCAGTGAATCCACACATTCTCTAATTATATTGCTTATAAATAAATTAAATATACTTAATATAAATACGTGGACAATTTTTTAAATTTTTTATATTGTTTTGATAAAAATTATAACAAACAGGCTTTTAGTTCAATGATTTCAATCCTAGACAATATTTCCGAAAAAATTAATTTTTATATAATTCACAATGAGGAATTTAATATTAAAAATATTCCAAATTCTATAAAAAACCATAAAAATTTGAATCAAATTACGTTTTTTATGTTTAAAGATTATGATTATTATTTTCCTAACATTAAAGATGTTCACATAAGCCTTGCTACTTATTTTCGTCTTTTTATTAGAAATTATTTACCTAATAATTTAGAAAATATAATTTTTTTAGACCCGGACATTATTTGTATCAAAGATCCAATACCTGTTTTAAAGGATAATATAAAAAAGTTAAATGAATCAAATTATATAATTTCGGCAAAAACTGAACATACACGAGGAGAAAAACGTATACATGTTAATGATAAATATTTTAATGCTGGATTTATGATAATAAACTACAAGAAATGGATTGAAAACGACATACAATCAAAATTAATAGATAAATTAAAATTTTTAAAAGATAAAATTTATCAATGGGATCAAGATGTCCTCAACTCTTTTTTCAATGGCAATTATAACGAGGTTGAAAAGTGGTTAAATTTTAACGCCAACTTGTTTGATAACGAAAAAGGAAAAGAAAATATATATTTTTTACATTATCTTGGAAGCCACAAACCTTGGTTAACCAGTGGTATGTTTCAAAATTCAGCACATTATTATCATAAGAATTTTAGAAAAATTGATGATGCTGAATATCATATAATTCATAAGTGGAAAACTCAATCAGCTATTGATTTTTTAATAGCTTTATTCACATTAAAAATCTTTAAAATTGATACTCCAATAAGGTTTTTAACACATTTTTTATATTCTTTTGTAAAACAATAAATAATTAATAGAATTATATTTATTGTAAATAATAGTAAGTTGAGGTCATCTTGAAGGTTTTAATTTTTGGTAGCGGAGGAATGGTTGGTTCTTCAACAGCTAGGCAACTTAAAACTAACAAATCACTTAGTGTTATTGAATCAACAAGATTTGATACAAACCTTTTTTCTTACGAAGAAACTAAAAAAATTATTGAAAAAAACACGCCAGATATTGTAGTAAATTGTGCTGCAAAAGTAGGTGGAATTGTAGCAAACAATACAAATAGGACCGACTTTATACTTAATAATTTAAAAATAAATATGAATATTATCGAAAGTATAATTAATTTCCCTGAAGTAAAATTAATCAATCTAGGTAGTAGCTGCATTTACCCTCTAAATGCTGAAATACCTATAAGTGAATCTTCTCTGATGAAAGGAAGCCTTGAGCCCACAAATTCCCCTTATGCAATGGCAAAATTAGCTGCAATTGAAATGGGGGATGCTATTTCTAAAGAGTATGGACATAGAGTTGTTAATCTTATGCCAACAAATCTTTATGGACCTGGCGACAATTTTTCTGAACTTGATAGCCATGTTATTCCAGGGTTAATTTTTAGAATGAATGAAGCAAAAAAAAATAATTTAATGAGTTTTTCTGTGTGGGGAACAGGCGAACCTCTTAGAGAATTTTTATATGTTGAAGATCTAGCAAAAGCTATAGATTTTATTATTAATAAAAATATTGACAGCGGTCTTTTTAATATTGGTAGTAATGAAGAGATATCTATTAATGCATTGGTACACAAAATAAAGGATGTAATTGGGTTTAAAGGTGATATTTTATTTGATACTTCAAAACCAGATGGAAACCCTAGAAAATTACTTGATTCTAGAAAATTTAAAAAACTTGGATGGAATCCTTCAGTTGACTTAGATACTGGATTAAAGCTTACCTATAAGTGGTTTCAAGAAAATAGCAACAATTAAACTGGATTTTCCCAAGTTGGTTTTAAAAGACCATTGTCTATTAAGACTTTTTCTTGTTCCGCCTTCTCAATGTCACTCGATACCATCATTTTTACTAAGTCTTGAAAAGATACTTCAGGCCTCCAATCCAAAAGGTCTCTAGCTTTAGTTGAATCACCTAGCAAATGATGAACCTCATTTGGTCTTGAATATTTATCCGAGGTAGTAACAAAATCGTTACAGTCAAGTCCGACTTCCTTAAAAGCTATTTCAGCAAATTCCCTGACAGTGTGTGTTTCACCAGTTGCTAAAACCCAATCTTCTGGTTTGCTATGTTGCATCATCAGATACATTCCATTAACGTAATCTCCAGCAAAGCCCCAGTCTCTATATGCATCTAGATTCCCAAGGGTGAGAGAAGTTTGCAAATTATGAAAAATTCTACCAACTGCTCTAGAAATTTTTCTTGTTACAAAAGTCTCGCCTCGATGAGGAGATTCGTGATTAAAAAGAATCCCATTAACTGCAAACAACCCATATGACTCTCTGTATATTTTTGTTATATTGTGAGAGAACACCTTGCCAGCAGCATATGGACTTTTTGGGTCAAGCAGAGAATCCTCATTGAGCATATCCTTTGAAGCACCTCCGTACATTTCTGAAGAAGAAGCCTGATAAAATTTTATTTCCTTTTCAAGATTTCTAATCGACTCAAGAATTGTAACTGTTCCGACAGTAGAGGTATGAGTTGAATAAATAGGGTTCTTAAATGATACAGCAACATGAGACTGTGCTGCGAGGTTATAGATTTCATCAGGCAATATTTTATTTATTAAATTTGTTATTGAAGATGAGTCAAGTAGATCTGAATAGTACAAGTTCAATTGACCGACATCTCCATATTCTGATATTAAAGGATCAATCCTTGAAGTGTTAATGTTTGAAGATCTTCTAACTAAACCGTGAACTTCATAACCTTTTTCAAGTAGGAGCTTGGACAGATAATAGCCGTCTTGTCCCGTTATTCCTGTTATTAATGCTTTCATATTATTTACTTGGGCTTTCTTCTTTAAATTTTATACTCGTAAAAAAACTACTCAAGAAAAAATAAAATACTGGTGCAAAATAAGGATTTTCCATTGAACCATCAAACATAGAAATAAAAAATAGTGGAAATAAAAAATTTAAGATTCTCTTTTTTGGATATTTACTTAAAACTAACTTTACAAGATTTACAAAAAAATAAATAACAACAACTAAACCGACCAGACCAGCTCTAGCATAAATATTTAAAAAATAGTTATGTGTATTCTCGTTTGTTCCGTCTAGTCCGGAATAAGTTTTATTTTCAAATATTGGGAGTTTAGTATCAAATCCTCTCCCAAATAAAATATTATCGTTTGAGAATGAATCATTGATTACCTCTTGCCATAATTGAAAACGCCAATTTAAATTACCATCTGCTGAATACAGTCTTCCCTCATAAACATAAATTAAAGGAACGTCATCATCATAAGTATTTGATACAACATATTTATGCTTTAAAACTTGAACAACCGCATCATTGGCTTCAGTTATGTTTGGTGGGTTATCAATTAAGTAAAAAGATGATAATGAAAAAAGAATAATAAAAAATAAAAGTAATAAAATTGATCTTCTTACATCAGACTTAAAGTACTTTCTATAAACATAAATTTCAACTATAAAATAAATTATTAATGCAATACCGGCAGATCTACTTTTAAATAAAGCTAATGATATGTATATTGAACTTATTAAAACGAAAGCGTCTAGATATTTTCCCTTTTCCTTGACAGAGTTTGCAAAAAAAGTAACAACTATATAAAAGATGGCTACTTCAGACCCCTTAAGAAATTGGGTTTTATCAGAAAAATTATTATAAAAATTAGTTAGAAAATCTGGGTAATAAATAACATTTAAAATATATTGTACAAATAAACCAACATAGCCAAATAAGAGGAAGTTATCAGTTAAATTAATTGATTTAAAAACAAAATATCCCAAGAAAAAGAAGGAAATGAACCAAATAAAAATGCTTGATTTGTATATGTATAAATCAAGAAAATTACCTCCATGGAATATATTAAGTATCAAAAAATACCCTATTAGAAAAAAATAAGAATAAACAATTCTTTTATTTAAATTTTCTACGAAATATTTATTTCTTATGAAAACAAGTAGTGAAATTAAAATTGAAACACCTGTTAAATACTCGCCTATTCTAAATCCAAAAATGTATAGGCCTAAAAAAGATCTTCCATTAATTAAAGTAATTAAAATTATAAAAAATAATGATTTTTCTAATAAATTAGAATATTTTTTGTTAAGCATTATGACTTCCTAAAGCATATTTTTTAAGCTTTCCTGAAGCTTTTTTTAAATATTTTAAATTTGAATACAAATAGACTAACACTTTATTAGTAAAATAATTAGACAAAACTATTAGTTTATTTTGTTGATTACGCAGATTAATATATTTTTGTTTATTTTTAAATGCTTCAAAGAATATAGCTTCAAACTCTTTTGATGCATTTGACGAAGTATAAGGATACAATCTTAATTTATCAGTTAAATTTGTATAATTATCTTTTATTACGTTCAATGATTCAAGAAATGTTTCGATTTTAAATTCAACTCCATAATTTTTGCAATATTCGCTTAAAGCACCACTATTTATATATAGCACAGGTAAACCACATAGTGCGCCTTCCATGTGGTGATTTCCCGAAGGTTCATTTTTTGATGCTGTAACATAAATATGATTTTGTTTTAATTCGTGTGCAAGAGGTTCGCCATGAAGAGCTTTAACAACTTTAGCATTTTTAAATTCGAAATTTTGTGGTAAATTTCCAATAAAAGTAAATTCGAAATTATTTTCAAATGCTAATGCATCTATAGTTTTATAATTTTCGAATCCTTTATTTGTATTATTACTCCAATGATGTGTAACTAATTTTAAATTTTCTTCGCCGTTCCAATATTCTTTATTTTTTGAGTTAAATATTTTTTCATTTGGACCACCTCTAATTACATAGTGTATCTTTTTATATAGTTCATACTCTTTATAAACGCTACGAACCCAATCGCTTACAAATATATTTATATCTACAAATTTGTTAGCAAAGTTTATTGATTTGTTAACGTAATTTGTATTTTTTCTTTCATCACATTCATTTATTCTGTGGAACACAACAGCACTGGGGTTAATAAACCTTAAATAATATTGAATATCAAAATGATTGAAAGTTGAAGTTTCTGAATCTTTTAGGGGGTTTGTAAGTAATATTACATCTATGTCTTTATCTTTAAGATTGTCAACTACTACGTGGTCATTGTGTTCTAAGTAATATTTTAAATTTTTAAGAAATTCATTACCTCCACCATACGGACCGTCTATGATCCTTGAGCCAATACTAATTTTCATTTATTGCCTTGAACATTTTTATGTATCTTTTCATGCCATTTGGAATTGTGAGTAATTCCGAATTCTTATAGGCATGTTCTACATTTGGTTCTGCATTATTGTAATTATCAACATTAAATATTGATTTTTTATGTAAAATTTCAGATGCTATTCCAACATCGGTTGAAATTATAGGTGTTTTAGTTAAACCACACTCTACTATTGCCTGTGGTCCGCCTTCAATTCTGGATGAAACAATGTATAAATCTAAAACATTGTATAATTTATTTAATTTTTTTAAATCTACCATTTCAAAATACTTAAAAGGAATGTTGTCATTGGTAAGCCTGTTGATTAGGTACTGTCTTCTCTTACCTGCTAATATGACCTCAATATTTTGATTCTTACTAAACTTTTCTTTAACAATATCAAAAAATATATCAGGTCCCTTTATAAGCTTTGGGGATTTTAAGTCATGACCTTCTGTATCTCTTTGAAAACTGCCTATTAAATATTTATCACTATCTATTTTAAGTTCTTCTTTCAGCCTCTTTTTGTTGACTATTGAAAACCACAAATCTTGGTTAACCCAAAAAGGAATAGAAGTAATTTTCTTATCTGTAAATTGTTGAAGTGCATCTTTTGTTCTGTTGGAGATTACATGAAATTCATCAACAAATGGCTCCATTTGTATAAGGTTTTCTAAATCATTATTATTTTTCTGATTAAAATCTAAATGATAAATTGAACATAAAACTTTTTTTGATTCTAGATGCTTTTTAGGTATTTTTTTCCATAACCATGGAGAAATAATCCATACAATGTTTGCTTGGTTTAAAAATTTTGTAGAGATACTTTTATTGTTTAAATACCATTCTCTTCTAACTCTATCAACAATCCATGATTCATTAATTTTAGATAAATAAATTTTCATAATATTTACTGTGCTCTGTAATACTACTTATTTTAATTTAAACTATATTTGAATGAAAAATATTTTAATAACTGGTGTTACTGGACAAGATGGTAAATATTTAGTAAAAAAACTAATTGAATCTAAAAAGTTCAATATTTTTGGTACTACAAGGACTCGTGATAAGTTAAGCAAATTTCAAGATGATTTAAATTTAATAGGTGTAAATAGTTTTCAAAATTTAAACATTGTTCAAATTAATTTAGAAAAACCTAGTGAAGTTTATGATTTGATAAATAGTATTAACCCTAGCTTAGTTTTTAATCTTTCTGGACCAAGTTCAGTTTATGAATCATTAATTGACAATACAAAAACTGAAAAACAAATTATAAAAATATTTGATAATTTAACAAATGCATTGATAAAAAATGAAAATTTCTGTAATTTCTTTCAAGCTTCGTCATCTGAGATGTTTGCTGGTAATAATAAATTTCCGTTTGATGAATATTCTAAATTTTTACCAAACTCCCCCTATGGTGAAGCTAAGCTAATATGCCACAATAAAGTTAGGGATCTAAATAAAAAGTATAATTGGAAGATAGTTTCTGGAATAATGTTCAATCACGAATCTGGATTTAGAACTAATCAATTCCTAATTTCTAAGATAATTGATAGTGCAAATGTAATTAAAGAAGGAAGCAAACATAAGCTTTCACTTGGTTCCTTAGACTATGTAAGAGACTGGTTGCATGCAAGCGATATGGTTGATGCAATATATGAAATAACTTTAAATCCTAAATCGTTTAGTTATGTAATCGGATCGGGAGTGGGTCACTCAATAAGAGAGTTGGTTGATTTTATTTTTAAACATTATGATCTTGAATACGTTAATTTTGTTGTCACTGACCCTACTTTACTCAGAACTGGTGATTCACAAAAAATTGTAAGTGCTCCGATAAAATTAAAAAGCGAATATTCATGGAAACCAAAATTTAATTTTGAGGAAATGATAATTGATATTATAAAATTTAAAAACAATCAATTAAAGTAATTATTTTTTATTTTTTCAAAATCTCTTCTTTGTTCATCCTTTTTCTTATTAGAAATATTATTAGTCATATTTAGAACATATAATTTTTTATTCAAAGTTTTAATAATATAATTTTTATCTAATAATTCTAAATAAAGTTTGTAGTCTTGTGAATACTGATATCTTTCATCATATAAGCCAACATTAAATAATGCTTCTTTTTTAATTAACAAAGTGCCATGAATAAATGGGTTTTTATATTTTATTACCCAATCTGTTGGCAATAGGTGAGAAAAACGAGGAATTGAATTTTTTGAATTTCTAATATATGCACGTGTTGTACAAGCATCTAAATTTTTATTGTTCATAAAGTTATATTGTTTATCTAATCTGTTGTGTAGGCTTATGTCGTCACTATCTTGTCTTGCAATATAATCTCCATTTGAATTTTTAATTAATATATTTAACGACTTAGTCAAACCAATGTTTTTTTGATTTTGAAATATTTTAATTTTATTATTTTTAAAAGAATTAATAATTTCAAATGTTCTATCTGTAGAACCATCATCCATAATAAGCAATTCAAAATTTTCATAAGTCTGATTCAAAATACTTTCAACTGCTTCTTTAATTCTTTCGTCATCATTAAAAACAGATAATATTACAGAAACTAAAGGCTTGTTACTTTGATTCGACATTAATTTAAAATGATACTTCTGAAATTTTCAAAATAGTTGTGCTCGGAAAAGTATTTATTAATATTTTCATTAATTTTTTTACTTTCTTCAATTAAAATTTCTTTATCTTGAAGAATACTAATTTTTTTAGCTAAATCTTCATAATCAAATTGATCAAATGACAAATTGTAATTACTTGGAAAATATTCATCCATGCCACCAAAAGATGGATAGATTGAGGGTACACCATAGCTTGAAGCTTCACTTAATAGCCTCGGTTGTCCTTCATACATTTTTGTAGCAGTAATTACTGCTCGTGAATTTTTTATGTAATTTAAAGTTTCTTTATTTTCTAGTGGTCCTGTGAACAAAATATTACTTACATTTTTGTCTTTTATAAATTCACCAGGTCCAATTAATACTAGTCGTAAATCTAAATTTAATTTTTTCCATAAGTTGGATAGTTCATTAATTCCTTTTTCTTCAGAAATTGATCCCGCATAAACAACATAATCACTTTCAGGATTATATCTAAAATCATCAGTTACCTTAATTGGGTTATGAGCAACAAATAAATTTTCTACGTTTTCAGTAATCTTCTCAAAAATTTTTTTATAAAAAGAATTCAATACAACAATTTTTATTTTTTTACCTTTTAATACTTTTAAATATTTTTTCCCGTAAATAATTACAAAAAATGATTTCAAGTAAGAATTTTCAAAATATTTGTTAAAAAAACTGAATCTTTTTCTTTTGATTCCACAGCCAGGGCACATTTTATTTTCATCTAAATGCTTTTTAAGTGAAAAATATTTTGTACAATTGAATCTAAAATTATGTATTTTTAAAACAACTGGAACATTTAATTTTTCTAGAACTCTAAAAATTCCAAGATTTGCAGAAAACCATGTATTGTGAACATAAGCAATGTCTGGATTAAATTCATTAACTTTTTTCTCAATTAATTTATTTGATTTAAAGTTGTTACAAGTAAAGAATGCTATTGCTTCGTAAACAGTTAATTTATTTGAATTATCAAATTGGAGATATTCGACTTCATAGTGTTTTTTTAAAAAAGAAAGCTCTTCAATTATATTTGAGTCTTCTCCACCAAATATTTTATATTTAGTATTTATTACTAATATTTTTTTCATCAGATAATAAGGTTATTCTAATTGTACAAATAGTTACTTATAAGATAATTTTTCTAAAATTATAGAATTGGTAAGAATGTTAAAAGAAAATAAAAAATATATTCCCTATTTAATTTTTACACCAATTTATTTTAATTTTATAAATAACATTCTTAGTACTAGCTTTTACTCCATTATTAATAGGATTAATTATTTTGATTTATTTTTTGTTTTTACATTATTTATATTTTTGTATCAATTTGGAAAACTTGTTAAAAACACTGTAAATCTTAAAAGTATTTCAATTTCAATAATTTATTTGATTTTCAGTTTTTTTGTTTTTGATATATTACTTCTATTTTTTTATAAATCATTATCTTTTAATCAAGTTTTTTTAATAGTCAATTTAATCTGGGTTGCATTATTTATCATCTATAAAAAAGAGTATGTCAACACATTGATATTGATCATTCTGTATGTAGTGAATAATTTTTACTTTAAAAAAATACTCGATAAGTTAACAATTAATAAAAACATCATAGGTGATGTTGATGCATATTTTTATAGTCAGGCAAAAACTATATTTGAGAATAGCTATTATTACTCAATTAATAACCCCATTACAGAAGGGTATCCTCAATTTCTTAGCTATATTCAGGCACTCTTTTTGAGATATATAAATGACAATGGAACTTATGAATTTTATGCACCGACTTCACAAATAATTTTTTTATTAACACTTCTTTTTTTCTTCGAACTTAATATTTCTTTTAAAAATAAATTAATAATTTCTTCATTATTTTCTGTTCTAATTTTTAATAGCGACTGGTTCCAGTTTTTATTCACCAACTCTTTAATGGGTGAGGGTATTGTAAGTTTGTTTTCAGCAATAATTATTTATGAAATATTCACTATTAAAAAAATAAGTATCAATCATTTGATCCTGCTTGGTCTACTTTATTTTACTAAACAGTTTTTTAGTATTATTTGCCTACTGTTGGTGTTATACATTTCAATTAATCAGAAAAACAAAAAGTTTCTAGCTTTTGGTCTTTCTGGACTAGCTTTAAAAGAATTATTGTTTGAGGTTGTTTTTCCTGGAATAAGTTCCAGTCGACATCTTTCACAAATTGATATTCCTGATATGATTGGCGACATTTTTCTATTTAGAGACTTGAAGTTAGATAACATATCTTTAATTCTAAAAAATATATTTATTGATAAACCGTTGACTATTATTTTGATTGGATTGATTGTACTGTATTTATATGATCTTTATGTCAAAAAAAAATTTAATACAACTATTAATGTTTTCTACACAATTATCGCTGTCAATTTAATTTTTATTTTTACTCTCTATGTTTCTGTTTGGCAGAATATGGAATTAGAGTCTCCAATAAGATATATATTGAGTTTTCTTCACTTAAAAATAGTTGCAATTTCAACAATTATTGAAAATTAGTTTTTAGTTTACGTATTTTTTTCCAGAACCATGGTCTGCATCATAATAGAACAATGGCTCATCTACGTAGGCTAAGTTGGTAAGTTGTAAAAGACCTAACCAACAATCATGATCTGAAGTCTGTTGAAAATATTCGCTTCTATACAAACCTCTAAACCCACCAAGTTGTTTTATTAAATCAGTTTCAACAATAACGCTTGATAAGACAACGCAATTATGATGTCTTAAAAAGTCATAAGTCCAAAGGTTTGGAAATTTATTTAATCTTAAGTGGTTTGTTCGTCTAAATTTTTTTTTAATCTTCTTAAAATGATGTTCTTTGTTGTACAGAGGATAATTTTTAGATGGTTGGTAGATTCCATATCCAAAATACCCTTCCGTACATGAAAATCCAACATCTAACTTTTCCATTTGAGTAATTTGCATCTCGATCTTTTGTGGGAGCCAATAATCATCATCGTCTAAAAATGCAACATAATCACAATTTGATAGTTCAATACCATAATTTCTTACTGCGGGCCTAGAACCTCCCCAGTTTGGTGTATTACTTCTGTCTATATGAATCAGATTTACATTTTCTTGAA
>Ga0181580_10003828_pt1 | contig 12233 bp, 9 predicted proteins | sample 071ome_23_FD_132413 | JGI IMG/M metagenome (GOLD analysis project Ga0181580, IMG submission 132413) | Coastal salt marsh microbial communities from the Groves Creek Marsh, Skidaway Island, Georgia - 071403BT metaG (megahit assembly) | ecosystem: Environmental > Aquatic > Marine > Intertidal zone...
GCACCATGATTGTCGCTCAACTTGTTACCAATCGCAGAGCCGACCAACCCGCCAATGACCATGTCACCCACATTGCCCTGCACACCCGCATGCGAACGGGTCGTATGACAGGATGTCGTTGTCACTGGCTCGTGAATGACACGCTGCGTCCAGACTGTCTCGACTGCCGTTACATAACCGGTGCGGGTGTCGCTGATGGTCTGGGCGCCGGCGAGGTTCGCACTGAACAAAGCGCCAGTTGCCATCAGCGCTGAAAGAAGCTTGTTCGATTTCATCTGTATCTCCTTGAAAAAGGGTTGATACGGATGTGATGAAAATTTTTCGGCCCGATTTGCTGAAGTGCGGTCCGCAAGCCCGATATTTGAGAGATATTTCAGATGGACGGGCGCTGAACGCGCCGATCATGAAGGAACTGGTCGCAACAGGAACCACCACAGCCATTGCTTGCGACAGCCATCTTCGGGAAAGGTTGTGGTGAACAATATGCGCGACCAAATTGCAACTCACGTTGCAGGGCATAATTTACCGGGTTGTTATTGTGATTGCCCGGCATTGGCAGCATCGCATATGGATTATGTATGGCGTCCATATGAAGGCCGTATTTGAGACGTCAGCACCTACGTTATACATTGTCATATCAACCGATGGAGATCGTTTTGCAGTCCATGTCTGACGAATTTGAGGATATTCGGGCCGGTGTGCGCGCCGTCTGCGCCGAATTTCCGGATGAGTACCACCGCAAGGTTGACCATGACCGTGCCTATCCGGAAAAGTTTGTCGATGCGCTGACAAAGGCCGGTTGGATGGCCGCGCTTATCCCCGAGGAATATGGCGGGTCGGGCCTGTCACTGACGGCGGCAAGCGTGATCATGGAAGAGATCAACCGCGCCGGCGGCAATTCCGGGGCCTGCCACGGCCAGATGTACAATATGAATACGCTGATCCGGCATGGCTCGGAAGAACAGCGCCAGACCTATCTGCCGCGCATCGCCAGTGGAGAGCTACGCCTGCAGTCGATGGGTGTGACGGAGCCGACAACCGGCACCGACACCACGAAGATCAAGACAACCGCGGTGCGCAAGGGTGATCGCTATGTCATCAATGGCCAGAAAGTCTGGATCAGCCGGGTGAAATATTCCGACCTGATGATCCTGCTGGCGCGCACCACGCCGCTGAACGAGGTCAAAAAGAAATCCGAGGGGCTGTCCATCTTCCTTGTCGATATCCATGAGGCCACGAAGTCAGGCATGACGGTGCGCCCCATCGACAATATGGTGAACCACCAGACGAACGAGCTGTTCTTCGACAATCTCGAGATTCCGGCCGAAAACCTGATTGGCGAGGAAGGCATGGGGTTTAAATACATCATGACCGGCCTGAATGCCGAACGCGCCCTGATTGCGGCAGAATGTATAGGTGACGGCTACTGGTTCATCGACCGTGTCTCATCCTATGCCAGCGAGCGCGAGGTGTTCGGCCGCCCGATCGGGCAGAATCAGGGCGTTCAGTTCCCGATCGCCGAAGCCTTTATCGAGGTCGAGGCCGCCGACCTGATGCGCTACAAGGCCTGCGCGCTGTTCGACGCCGACAAGCCCTGCGGTGCCGAGGCGAATATGGCGAAATATCTGGCCGCCAAGGCATCATGGGAAGCCGGCAATGCCTGCATCCAGTTCCATGGCGGATTCGGTTTCGCCTGCGAATATGACATCGAGCGCAAGTTCCGCGAGACACGGCTCTATCAGGTGGCGCCGATTTCGACCAACCTGATCCTCAGCTACATTGCCGAACATGTGCTTGGCATGCCACGCTCGTTCTGACACATACGCAAAGGGCCCTGTCATGGATCTCGAGCTTGACCATCTTCGCCGCTGGACCGGCAACAGCGAGACCATGTCGGAAATGCTGTCGCCGCAGCTTGTGGCGCGCTTCAACGCGACCATCGGTGCCGATGCGCCGACCGAGAGTGGCGGTGCTGCGCCGCTGATGATCCATTTCTGCCTTGCCCAGCCCGTTGCCCCGCTGGACGAACTTGGCCATGACGGGCATCCGAAGCGCGGCGGGTTCCTGCCGCCCGTGCCGCTGCCACGCCGGATGTGGGCTGGCGGCGAAATCGAATTCAGGGACCCGCTGATCATTGGCAGTGACGTCACCCGTCATTCCACCATCGAGAATGTCGAAATCAAAACAGGCCGGTCGGGAACCTTGTGCTTCGTCACGGTCATTCATGAATATGGCCAGGACGCCCGGACATGCGTGCGCGAGCGCCAGGATATCGTCTATCGCGACCCACCACCCGCCACTGGCTCGGGTCCGGCGAGACAGGAGGACCCGGCACCGGCCGGCACGCATAATCTGACGGTCACGCCGACGCCGACGATGCTGTTCCGCTATTCGGCGATCACCTTCAATGGCCACCGCATTCATTATGATGCCCCCTATGCCCGCGAGGTCGAAGGTTATGGCGGCCTCGTGGTCCATGGGCCGTTGCAGGCGACATTGATGGCGCATATGGCGGCCGGTCTGGCAGGAAGAACACCGAAAACCTTCAGCTTCCGCGGCAAATCCCCGCTGTTCGACGATGTGCCTTTCGGCGTGCATGCCGCGGAAACGGCGGACGGGATGTCACTGTGGACAGCCCGCGATGGTGGGCCGGTGGCGATGCAGGCGACTGCCGGATGGTAGGGCGCGACGCCGGCCGGTCATTGGAGGATGCCCGCCAGCAGCGGCTGTCAGCCGGCTGTCATCGCGCCATCTGAGGTGGCCGCGATCATCACGGCAGCGATATCACGCGCGCCAAGCTGGCCGAGGCGCGGGTGCAGGTCCCAGATAGCAACGCTCGCATCGCCGATGATCGTCGATGATTTCCCTCGCAGCTTTTCGGCAAGCACATCCGGCGCGAACGGATCAGCCAGATCAAACCAGACCGGAATACGTCGACCATCCTTGAGCCTGATCTCGCCGCGCGCCTGCAGGTCGGTCAGGTTGTCATCACCCGTGACGCTGATCCTCTCGGCAAATCCGGCGAGCGCGGCATCACCGGCGATGCTGTCGGTGAACAGCCTATCATCACCCGTATTGTCGCCACGCAGCGTCATCCCGGCCAGCCAGTTATAGCTGAATTTCACCTCCAGCCCGGTGCGTGGCCGTTTGATATCACAAACCGCCAACCATCGCGGATTGGTCGACAGGGAAAAACCGCCTATATCATCCAGCGGCACCCCGGCCATTTCTTTCGCACCAAGCAGCGCCTCGATCATCGGATGCAGTCCGTGGCAACAGGCGTGAAGCTTGTATTTGTTGTCCGGAAACAGGTAGCTGTCAAAGGCCATCCCGGGTTCGGCCGCGACCGTCCCGCCGGGAAGATGTGCGCCGACAAACCCCTGATGACCCATGAGCCCGTCATCCGCCGAGGTGAAACCAAGACCGGCAAGGGTCGCGCACTCCACGCCGTTCGATGCGGCGATGCCGGCATTATAGGGCTTGCCCATGCTACCGAATTGCGAGGTCAAGCCGGAGGCGCGGGTTGCGCACAGGCCAAGCGCATGGCGCATCTGGCCTTCTTCAAGCCCGAGGAGCCGTCCCGCCGCCAGCGTCGCGCCGAAGGCACCCGCCGTCGCCGTCTGGTGGAAACCGTGATTGTAATGCGCCCGGCCGAGGGTCATGCCAACGCGAATCGCCCCCTCGGCGCCAAGCAGAAACGCGGTGACCATCTCCTCGGCCGAGGCGTCCTGCATCTCGGCGATGGCCAGCGCCGCGGGATAGATTCCAACCGACAGATGCCCGACATGGGCAAAATGCGTGTCATCGTAATCAAGCGCGTGGCTTGTCGCGCCATTGACCAGAGCGGCCATGCGTGGCGGTGCCTGTAACCCTCCGAAAATCGATGCAACGGGCAGTCCGCCCTCACCTGCCGCCAGTTGCCGTAATTTTAACGCCAGCGGCTCGCTGGTCCCGGCGACACCACATGTCATCCAGTCCAGAAGAGACAGCCGCGCGAAACCAAGGGCCTGTTCGGGCACCTTCGCGGCCGGCCGCAACGCCATATCGACGATGTCTGATGTCAGTGATTCCATCTCATCTCCTTCCCCTGCCGTTTGCGGCAAACCAGATTAATATATCGAAGAGGCTTGACGTCGGTCACATCCTTCATGAGCCTCCTATGGTGAATTCTTTTGGTCATCCGCGAAAGTGGATACATTACGTGCAACACGGGAGCATGAATTGAAGGATCTTGAAGGCATTACCGTTATCGCGCTCGAACAGGCCGTGGCCGCGCCCTATGCCTCATCACGTCTTGCTGATGCCGGCGCGCGTGTCATCAAGATCGAACGCGCGGAAGGTGATTTCGCACGACGCTATGATTCGCTGGTGAATGGCGACAGTGCCTATTTCGTATGGCTGAACCGCGGCAAGGAATCCGTCTGTCTGAACCTGAAGGACGAGGCGGACAAGTCCATCCTCGCCGCGATGATCGCCAGCGCCGACGTGTTTATCCAGAATCTTGCGCCCGGCGCGGTCGAGCGTATGGGATTCGCCATGGAGGGGCTTCTGGCCCAGCACCCGTCCCTCATCTGCTGTTCGATCACCGGCTATGGCCGCGACGGCCCCTACCGGGATCAGAAAGCCTATGATTTGCTGGTACAGGCGGAAAGTGGCCTCTGTGCGGTCAACGGCACCGAGCACGGGGCCGCGCGGGTCGGCGTTTCGGTTTGTGATATCGCTGCCGGAATGCAGTCCTTCCAGGCCATCATGCAGGCGCTTTTCGCCAGAACACGCAATGGCAGGGGACGTATCATCGATGTCTCGCTCTATCACGCGCTGGCCGACTGGATGAATGTTCCGTATCTGCAGACCCGCTATGGCGGCAAGCCGCCGGCCCGCGTCGGGTTGCGGCATCCCACGATCGCCCCCTATGGCGCCTATATGTGCGGCGATAACAAGGCCGTGCTGATCTCGATCCAGAATGAACGTGAATGGGGCCGGCTTGCCACTGAGGTTCTTGGCGATGCCGGCATTGCCACGGACCCACGATTTGACAGCAACAAAAACCGGGTCGCCAACCGTGACGCGTTGGAGGAGATTTTGGCCGGCGTGTTCGCCAGCGCGCCGCGCGAGGACATTATCGGACGACTGGATGCTGCCGGAGTCGCGTTCGGGCGCCTGACCGATCTGGAGGATCTGGCAGCGCATCCGCAGAACCGGTTCATCACCGTGCGATCGGATGGTGGCGAGATCGAGCTGATGGCGCCTGGTTTTGTGACCCGCGGTGAGGATCTGCAATATGGCCCGGTCCCATCGCTTGGCCAGCATACCGATGCGATCCGTGCCGAATTTGACGATCCCGCAGCGGCATCAACCTGAGGCGGCAGAACTGCCATGCCAGAGCCAATCACATATCTGTTTGTCCCGGCCGACCGGCCGGAAAGATTCGCCAAGGCCCTGTCATCCGGGGCCGACCGGGTGATCATCGACCTTGAAGATGCCGTAAGCCCGAAGAACAAGATGACTGGCCGCGACGCCATCAAAGCAGGCGATTTGGACTGGCCACGGGTGATAGTCCGGATCAACGACACCGGTTCAACGCATTTCGAATTTGATGTGGCAATGATACGCCATCTGCCCGTGCAGACCGTCATGGTTCCCAAGGCGGACGGGCAAGAGTGCCTGAAACTGGTCGATGATGCCCTTGATAACAAGCGGATGCTCATTCCCCAGATTGAAACGGTCAAATCCCTTTTCGCGCTTCCGGAGATTCTGGCTGCGGACAATGTCGACCGGGTCGCCTTCGGGCATCTCGATTTTGCGCTGGATTCGGGAAGCGGCACTGATCAGCAAGCGCTTGCATATGCACGCTCGCAGATTGTCCTGTATTCGCGCCTCGCCGGAAAGCCGCCACCAATTGACAGCGTCACCGTTGACTTCAAGAACGAGAGCGCAACCATACATGATGCCGAGGCCGCGAAAAATCTGGGTTTCGGGGGCAAGCTGTTGATCCATCCGGCACAGATTGCGCCGGCAAGAGGCGCCTTCCTGCCATCACCCGAGGATGTCGTTTGGGCCCGGGACGTGTTGCAGACCCTTGAGACAGAGGGGCGCGGCGCCTCCTCACACAAGGGACGCATGATCGACCTTCCTGTTGAAATGAAAGCAAGGGAGATTTTGAGGCTGGCGGAAGGCTCCTGACTGCCATGAATTGATGGCCGGATTGCCAGCCACCTCGTGACCGTGATCCGGCGCCCCGGAAGCCGCGATTATCGCAAAATATCTCGATGCCGCATCGGCAACTCCCTGCAAACCCGCAACGGGGCGGCGCGTCTTTTTCGAGAATGCCGGCGGCGCGCTGACAGTCAGGTCTGTGCCGGCTGACGGGTGCACTGGCATCTTCAGGCACTGGCATCTTCAGGCACTGGCATCTTCAGGCACTGGTAAAATGACCGTCAATGACCCAGTGTCTTATCAGGCCGGCAAAGGCCGCGCTCTGGTCCTGATAGCAGAAATGTCCACATTTCCTGAAAATATGAAGGGCGCTGTTTGGCAGACGGGCATGTAGCCGATGCGCGTTCTCCACATTCAGGAACGCGTCCTCATCTGCCCAGAAGATCTGCACCGGCAGCGCGAGCCGGTCAATGTTTTCGGTCAGGCCCCGGCATCCTTCGGGATATTGCCTGAAGAAGGCGGTCACCTGCCCGATACGGCCGGAATATGATGCCACATAGTCTTCAATTTCCTTACAGCTCGGGCTGTAGTGCAAATTGCCAAGCTGCATCGCTCCGGCGATGAAGGTTCTGACGCCATTCAACCGCACCATGGTTCGCCAGAAGCCGGAACCGACTATCTTTCTGATCAGGCTACCATCGACGGATGGCAGAATGCCCGGGCCGTCACCAACAAGCAGGCTCTTGACCCGGTGATGTCTGTGGATGGCGTAATGCAAAGCAACGGGCATGGCGATGTCAGGCGCGACAATATGCACGTCGGATAAATCCAGAGTGTTCAGAAATGTCTCCAGGAAGGCACTCTGCGCCGCAAAATTCATATGCTCGATACCCCCCTCGCTGCGACCGAACCCGGGAAGGTCAAGCGCGACGAGATCGGCCGCCTCCGACAGCTGCGACCAGACCGCGTCATAACACAGGAGGCTCTGGGGCAAAGGGCTGAGAAACAGGATTGTCGGCGCGCCCTTCATCCTGCTCCGCGCATAGCGAATCTTCAGCCCGTCAAATGTCATATGTTCGGGCTGCATGCTGAACTGCACGGCAGAGTAGTCAATTCTTGAGGCCTGTTCCCCACGGAGCCGTCGAACCCGGTAGAATTCGGGGGTAATCAACATCAGGCTCAGGGCGTTCATTCGCGCCATGAAACCAAGAGGATCTTTCGGCATGTCGGCGCCCTTCTTTGATGTTAGCATGGGTGAAGGCATATATTTACGTAACTATGGGTACGAAATAACCATGTCAACATTAAATACCTAAAGGTCCGTAATGGAAAGAGCTGCACCATTGTCCCGTGGACGCCCCAAGACGCTGGACCGGGACCGCGTCCTCTGCGTTGCCATGGAACAATATTGGAGGCACGGCCCGCATGAGGTTTCGATCAATGACATCTGCAAGCTGGCCGATGCCTCAAAGCCGGGCGTATATCGTGAATTTGGTAGTGATGATCGGCTGAAGGCAACGGCATTGATGGCCTATAAGGCTCTCGCGATTGACCCCTTCCTGGCCCTGCTCGAATCCGGTGACGGGCTCACCGAAACGGTGAACGCGCTTATTGCGTTCATGATGCAGGACAGGCAGGCCCAGAACATTCCCGAGGGCTGCCTGTTCGTATCCATGAGGGCGCAACGAAACCGCCTTGGGCCTGAAACACAGAATAGCCTTGATGAGTTAAGAACTTATTTTCTGGGGAGCTTTGCCTTGTGGATCGACGCCACCAAGGCAGCAGGCGAATTTCGGCGCGATGTTCCAACAGGCATGGCTGCGCACTTTATTGACAGCCTGCATGCGGGCGCCACGCGGATGCAAAAGGAAAATGCGCCAGCTGAAGACGTCGAGACCATGCTGCGCTTCGGGTTTTCCGCAATTTCCGGTGACCATCGTATAGTGCGGTGAGACTCTGCCTATGTCTGAGGCATGATTTGGGGCATCAAGGCGGCCCGGCGGCTGAATTCAACCGGGTGATCCGGCATCGAGGGCCTTCATATCCATGCCTGCGGAGACATTCATCGCCTTGTCAGGCATGGTGACGTTTGACGCCGGCAAATACGAGCCAGTTCGGTATTTCGATAGCAGTCGATCAAATTCCACAATAGCATCTGGAGATGATTTACAGAGTTGGGGAAAGTACAGATGGGACGCGACGAGGCACTCGGTCAGATTGATGACTATTTTCTGAATGGCTCTTTCGAGGCTGATCTGGCACGGCGCGTTGCCGTCAGGACCGAAAGCAACCTCGAGGGATGTGAAGCCGCCCTGCAGAGTTACCTCGACGATGAGATGACACCCTTTCTGTCATCGATGGGGTTCGACTGTACGATCCATCCGAACCCGCGCAGCGATGCCGGCCCCATTCTGGTGGCGCGGCGACAGGAAGGTGACCGGCTGCCAACGGTGATGACCTATGGACATGGCGATGTCGTGGCCGGGTATGACGGCCAGTGGGTTGACGATATCGACCCGTGGCGCATCACGAAAAACGGGCATCGCTGGTATGGCCGCGGCACCGCTGACAACAAGGGCCAGCATACGATCAATCTCGCCGCGTTGAAGACAGTCCTCGATATGCGTGGCAAGCTGGGCTTCAACATCATCGTGCTGATCGAGATGGGTGAGGAGCGCGGGTCCCCCGGGCTGAAGGAATTCTGCGCAAACAACAGACATCTTTTTGACGCCGATGTTTTCATCGCATCGGACGGGCCGCGCATTCACCCGGACACACCGACCATGTTCATGGGGTCGCGCGGGGTGTTCAACTTCACCATGCGGCTTGACGTGCATGAGGGTGGTCACCATTCCGGCAACTGGGGTGGGTTGCTGACCAACCCCGGCGTTGTGATGGCGCATGCCATCGCCAGTATGATTGACCCGAACGGCAAGATCCTGGTCGAAGGCTGGCGCAGCACCGAGATGTCGGATTCGGTGCGGGCGGCCATCGCCAGGCTTGATGTTGGCGGTGGTGAGAATGCGCCAACCATCAACCCGAACTGGGGCGAGCCTGACATGACCCCGGCCGAGCGGGTCTTTGCCAGCAACACCTTTGAAATCCGCGCCTTTGAAACCGGCAATCCGCAATCGCCGGCCAATGCGATCCCGCCATCGGCCATCGTTTTCGGGCATCTTCGCTATGTTGTTGGCACTGACCCGGAGCGGTTGATGCCGATGCTGAGAACGCATCTCGACAAACACGGCTTCAACGCCATCGAAATCAAGGCCGAGCGCGACCCCATGTATGCGACCAGACTGGACCCGGACCATCCCTGGGCAAAATGGGTTGTCGCATCGCTTGCCAAAACACATGGCGACGACATTGCCGTGATCCCGAACCTTGGCGGCTCCTTGCCGAATGACGTGTTTGCAGATGTGCTGGGATTGCCGACAATATGGGTGCCGCATTCCTATGCCGGATGTTCGCAGCATGCCCCGAACGAGCATATTCTCGAAGGCACGACAAAAACCGCTTTGCGGTTGATGACCGGTCTGTGGTGGGATCTTGGTGCCGGTGATATGGCGCCTCCTGAGCGGCTACAGTCACCGTCTGCCGGTTGAAGGCGTGAATTGCCACACAAGATCGGGCCCGTTCAGATTGGAATTGAACCCGGTCACTTCACAGAATTTTACCGCTCCCGATCGAAGTTTCACGGATCCTTCCGGCGCCCGGGAGATGCTGCCTGACGCGCCCATTCCGTGTCCTCGTCCAGCGGGTAGCTGGGCCGGTTTATGCGGGTGAAATTCCACCGGCTCAGGACAGGCGATGTCAATCCGGCTGTATCGATCTCGAAGGTCTGTTCATGTGAAAACCATATGTTGAAGCCCGCCCGGAAATGACCTCTGGACTTGACGATGACGCTTTGGGCATCGGCCACATTCACCCCGAACATCTCGAAAAACACCGGGTCGGCTGTCTGCGCCCGGTCCGAGATCACAACCACATCGATGCCGCCCATCCGCAACAGCGCAGATTTGCCAAGGCACATCCGGCGCCCCTGCAGCATCCCCCGCCGGCCAACGACATCACCATCGGTCAACCCGATAATCTCCGCCTCGACCTCCAGCGGCGTGTCCCAGATCTCCCAGTCTGCCGCCCCCCGGTTGCGATTGAATTTCGCAACAAGCCTGCCCCCGACACCGGCCCGATGCGCGTCCGCCGCCAGATCGGGATCAAAGAAGGAGCCGTAAATGACATTCTGCGCACCAGCCTTGATCAGTTCGGACAATAGCTGCGTGGTGCGACCGGACCCGCCACCGCCCGGATTGTCCCCCGCCTCGGAAAAGATCAGCGGCTCCCTGTCCTGGTCCAGAGCCATCGCCACCGCCTCCGATATGGACGTCAGCTCACGTCGGAAATCATCTCGCCTTCGCCAGGCCATTTGCGCGATTTCATCGGCGAGGCCCATGGCGAGGTCATGGTCTTCGGCCGCGGTCACCACGACCGACAGGCCATTTTCGGGGACATCGGAGAAAATGAAATTGCCGAAGACCGACACATTCATGATCGCGCCGGACAGCTCGGCCTGCCGTCTTTGCCCGTAATCTATCAGATCACCATAGGGGCCGGTGGCAGTCAGAAGCGCGACCGAGGCAGGTGCAAGCGGCAGTTTGACATGGGCGACTCTGGGCTTCACCTGTCCGGCAAGAATACGCCGCAACGAAAAGGCGGCTTCCTGGCCTCTTTCATCCATGTCGACATGCGGGTTCGTCCTGTAGCCGCACACCAAATCCGCGGCCGAGCACATCGCCTCCGAAATATTCGCGTGCAGATCAAGCGTGATGACAATCGGCACATCCACGCCAACCTTCCGGCGGAGTCTTGCCAGCAACTCGCCGTCCGGATCATCCAGATGTTCGGCCACCATGGCGCCATGAAGACACAGATAGACTGCATCAACCGCCTCAGCCAACGCGCCCAGCATGCTGTCGGCAAAATCTTCGAACACCGCCTCCCTGACCGGCCCAAGCGGATGCGCCGCCGCCAGCAATATCGGCACTGGCTGCCAGTCACCCGTCGCATCCATGGCCCGCACAAAAGCCGAGAATTCCTTGGCCAGCGACGGTGTCGGCTTGCGCGCCTCATCCAGCAGCGCCTCACCTTCAAGCAAGGTCAGGCTCTTGAAATCCTCCATGTCAGCGGGCCGCGAGAACCGGTTTGACTCCAGTATCATACCCAATAGCGCCACTCTTGGTGCAGTCATGTCACGTACCCCCCGTTAGATGATCGTCTGCCCGGTCGATATCAGTTAGATCGCGTTGCCTTGAAAATTGTATACCGCAAAAGATCATCGATAATTTTGACAGTTGATAGAAGATTTTTGCGAGCCTACGCTTTTTCACCGAGAAATATAGTCGGCAAAAAAGTTCGACTTCCGAGGATTGATAGTATTTGGGACTGAGATGGTGATACAAAACGAAGAGAATATCTGGAAACTGGTTGACGCGAAGAAAGAGGCATTCATTCAATTGGCGGATCGCGTCTTTGACACCCCTGAAACGCTGTATAATGAGTTCAGCTCGGTGGAGGAACATGTCGCCGCGCTCGAGGCCGAAGGGTTCAGGATCACCGAAAATATCTGTGGCATGCCGACCGCTGTCATGGGTGAAGCTGGTGACGAGGGGCCGGTCATTGCCATTCTTGGTGAATTTGACGCCCTCCCCGGGTTGAGCCAGGAGCCGGGTGTTGCCGAACACAGCCCGATTGCAGAGGGCGGCAATGGCCATGGATGCGGCCATAATCTGCTTGGCTCGGCGGCGCTGCTTGCCGCCACCGCCGTCAAGGACTGGCTCGCGGAAACCGGCATCAAGGCGCGTGTGCGCTATTATGGCTGCCCGGCTGAAGAAGGTGGCGCGGCAAAGGCCTATATGGCGCGTGACGGGCTGTTCGACGATGTGAGTGCCGCCATTTCCTGGCATCCCTCCACTTTCAACGCTGTCCAGCATGGGCATTCCCTTGCCAACAGCCGGATCGATTTCACCTTCACCGGCAAGGCGGCGCATGCCGCGGCCGCGCCGCATCTGGGGCGCAGC
>Ga0181580_10003829_pt1 | contig 12228 bp, 8 predicted proteins | sample 071ome_23_FD_132413 | JGI IMG/M metagenome (GOLD analysis project Ga0181580, IMG submission 132413) | Coastal salt marsh microbial communities from the Groves Creek Marsh, Skidaway Island, Georgia - 071403BT metaG (megahit assembly) | ecosystem: Environmental > Aquatic > Marine > Intertidal zone...
CTTCCAGAATCTGCTGAAATAAACCGACGGTGTTCCAGTGAATGGATCCGTTCAGATGGACCGGGCCATTGGGAAAGGAATGGACTACTTTGAGGGCGATGGAACTGCCGTCGTATTCACCGGCAAGCACCCGACCACTCTCGGCTCCAAGGTCAACAGCGAGGTAGATTTTTTTTGAATTCATGGATGAAAAACAAGAAGCGATGGTACCTAAACCTGCTAATTGGCATATAAGGTAGTGTCGAGGAAAAGAAAGGATACAGAACCCGAACACCCCACCAGTACGGAGCCCGAATTGCATGGTGCTTGAAGAAACCGCCCAATTTGCTATGATAAAAATAAGCAATTTCATCGGCGGGATTCGCTTATTTACTCAAACACAAAAAGAAAATGATTTTTGATCCACTTTATCTACTGGTTATCGGGATTGGCATGGGGCTTAGCCTCTATGCTTCAAGCATCACCAAGGGGCGCTTTCGCAAATACAGCCAATATACCACCCGATCTCGGCTGACAGGGGCCGACATTGCCCGCAACATTTTGAAAGATAATAATATCCACGATGTAACCATCGAAAGGGTACCTGGGGAACTGAGCGATCACTACGATCCGCGTTCCAAGACCCTGCGTCTGAGTCAGGCGGTCCATGATTCCAACAGCATGGCTGCATTTGGGGTTGCGGCACACGAGGTGGGGCACGCCATTCAGCATGCTAAGTCTTATGCCTTGCTATCTTTCCGTTCTGCCTGGGTTCCGGTAGCCAATCTCGGAGGTGGATTGTCGATGATCGTGATCATGCTCGCTTTCTTTCTCGGTGGAGTGCAAACCGCAACTGGAGCCTCCCTTTCGTGGTTGGGAGTATTGTTGTTCGGATGCACTACCCTGTTCACCCTGATCACTTTGCCGGTTGAATTTGATGCGAGTAACCGGGCCATTGCTTGCCTGCAGCGAGGTGGCTATGTCACTGAAAAGGAACTGGACGGAGCACGCAAGGTGCTCAACGCTGCCGCTATGACTTATGTGGCGGCATTTGTTACCTCTTTGCTCACCTTACTTTATTGGGCATTTCGTTTGGGACTGATTGGCGGGAGAAGGGATTAAGTTATTCCGCAACTTTTCTGTTCTCCCCAAGGTTTGTTCAGGTTGTCCTGATTTTTAGCACATACCCTATTGAATGTTGTTATTTGAGGCATTCTGGGTACACTCCTGTCCTTTTAAAAAACACAAACCAGCACATTTCATGTATCGTATTTACAAATTTAGTCTCCCAAATTTGTTGTTTTGGACTTTTCTTGTTCTCGCATTCTCCTCGCTCTCTTTAAGTGCAAAGATCGCTCTCAAAAAAGACTACAAGATATCTTTGGTGGGGGCAGGAATGGGGTCCCGTATGGTGCATTACGGACATTTTGAAACCGAAGTCCAAATGCGCTTTCCACATTACCGCTTGGTAATCCGAAATCTTTGCGATGAAGGAAATACTCCTGGGTTTCGCCCTCACCCGGGCCGAGGTCAGGAAGAACAATTTGCATTCCCAGGTGCGAAAGAATTGGTGCCTGCCCGTTTTCGGGCAAACACCCAACCCGCAGGATTCTTTGAAACTCCCGACCAATGGCTTACTCGCCTACAAACTGATATCGTCCTTGCCTTCTTTGGCTTCAATTCCTCCTTCACTGGGGAAACTGGTCTTGATGCATTTAAAAAGGAACTGAACGGATACATTAAGCATACCCTTCGCCAACGCTACAATGGTGAATCCCAACCCCTTATTGCTCTTGTCTCTCCGACCGCAGTGGAACCCACGCCAGGGGTAACAGATGGAAGCCTGCAAAACAAAAATCTTGCCATTTATACCGATGCGATGAGGCAGATTGCCCGTAAAAACCGAATTACTTTTGTAGATTGTTATCAGCCCTCTTTGGATTGGTACAAGGACGGGCAAAGACACACTCTTGATGGGGCCTTGCTTAATGATTTAGGAAACCGAAAGCTTGCCAACCTCCTATGCGACCAAATTTTTGGCCGGGGTAACCCAAAACCGGAAAAGAGAGAGGCCATCCACGACACAGTCATGGATAAAAACTTCTATTGGCTGAATGACTTCAAGGTGCCCAATGGTGTCCATGTATATGGAAGAAGATACAATCCATATGGCCCCAAGAACTACCCCTTTGAATTACAGAAGACCCGACAATACACAGATATCAGGGATCGTGCTATCTGGGCGGCTGGCATTGGTGCTGGGACTCGTTTATTTTTTGAGGATGAAGCCCCTGGAAATTCCAGATTGAATGGACGCTGGGAATTTGTCGGTGCCCCCTCCCCGGTTCTTTCTGGGTCCAAGTCATTGAAGAGAACTGGAAGGGGAAATACTCAGGTTGTGGTGGATCAGCTAAAATATCCACACGAGGTTACCGACTCCAACGAAGAGTTTTTCTTTTGGGTCTATTTGGATCCCAGAGACACACCTAAGCAAATCATGGTACAATTTCATAATGGGAATTGGGAGCACCGTGCCTACTGGGGGCAAAATCTCATACCCTACGGAATTGATAACACTACTGGAAGAAAACGCCTCGGGAACTTACCAAGGTCAGGCACATGGCATCGTCTTTCAGTACGAGCTCACCAAATCGGTTTAGCGGTGGACTCAAAAATTCAGGGAATGGCTATTACCCAGTGGGGAGGGACCAGTTACTGGGACCGGACAGGGGTTCATTTCGGGCGTATCAACCTTGAAGAGGAAGATCGTAAAACCCTAAGGCTCCCCCGGGTTGAAACCAATTACCGCTCCGACGACATTAAACACGGCAAGCTTCAGTATCTTCCCGGTGACCAGGCGGTAAAACAATTGAAACCTGCATCAGGATACCAGGTTGAGCTTTTTGCCGACGAAAAAAGATTTCCTGACTTGGCCAACCCTGTGCAAATGTCGTTCGATAACCAAGGCAGGTTGTGGGTCGCCACCATGGCCAGCTACCCACATTACCGCATTGGTGACCCCAAGCCACAGGATAAGCTTATCATTTTTGAGGATACGGATAACGACGGAAAAGCAGACAAGCAGACCAATTTTGCGGACGACCTGCATATCCCTATCGGGTTCGAGATCTCTCATGATGGTGTCTATGTGTCCCAGGGTGCGAACCTAGTTTTACTGAAAGATACGGATGGAGACGATCGATACGATGAAAAGGAAGTGGTACTGAGTGGATTTGATGACCACGATACCCACCACGCTATATCTGCATTTTGTGCCGACCCCTCAGGTGCCCTGCTCATGGGAGAAGGGGTTTTCCTGCATTCCAATGTAGAAACTGTTTTTGGACCTATACGGGGAACCAATGGCGGTTTTTTCCGCTATTCTCCACAAAATAAAAGCCTCGTTAGGCACGCCCAGTTGAAAATCCCCAACCCTTGGGGGATTTGTGTGGATGCCCACGGACAGGAATTTTTCCTACACACATCGGGCCCCGCCCTTGGGTGGATGCTCCCGGGTCAGGTCAATGCCCGATACGGAGCTGCATTGAATTCCCAAGATTTACTTTCGTCCAACAAAGTAAGACCGACATCGGGGTTGGAGATTGTATCCAGCAGGCACTTTCCTGATGAAGTTCAAGGAGACATTCTAATTAACAACAACATTGGTTTTCTGGGGATAAAACAACACCGGGTGATAGATTCGGATCCAGGGTTTGAAACGAAATACAGGCAAGACCTACTCTTTTCCACCGACACGAATTTCCGGCCCGTTGATTTGGAATTTGCTCCGGATGGGTCCCTTTATGTTGTCGACTGGCAAAATGCCCTGATCGGGCATATGCAACATAATGCCCGCGATCCCAACCGGGATCATGCCCATGGTCGAATTTACCGGATCACCTACCCTTCAAGGCCCTTGGTCAAACCTGCCAAGATTGCCAACGCTTCCATTCCTGAATTATTGGAAAACCTCAAGCTTCCGGAATTGCGCACCCGTTACCGCACTCGTCGTGAATTGCGTGGAAGAAACCCAAATCAGGTTGCAGCAGCAGCTGTAAAATGGGCCGACTCGCAAAGCGATGATCGTTTAAAATTGGAAGCTCTATGGGTCACCTGGGGTGCTGACCGTCTTAATAAAGATCTCCTTCTTAAACTTTTGGACTCAAAAGACCATCGGGTACGTTCCGCTACGGTTCAAGTATTACGAAACAATCTTTCCAATTTTGAGAATGAAAATGATTTACTTCTAGCTGCTGCGGGAGATACCCATGGCCGGGTGCGCTTATCTGCTCTAACCACGGCTACTTATCTCCCCCAATCTGACGGGCTTGAGGTGATCGATAAAGCCAAAGAAAAGGGCGTGGGGCCAACCTATCAATCCAGCCTGGATTTCGCAGAGAGCTACCTCTTGAAAAACCAACAGGCTTATGAAGAGGATAAACACAAAATTGTCGTTCCTGAACATCTATCTCTGTCTGAAGGCCGCCTATTCATAAAGGGTGCTGAAATTTACGAGAAGGAGGGATACTGTGGAACCTGCCATCAGGAAAACGGCGGGGGGTTACCCGATGCCGGATTTCCTCCGCTGGCCGACACAAAATGGGTCAACGGCGACGAAGAGCGCCTCATCAAGCTCACTCTCAAAGGGTTAATGGGCCCTATCGAAGTCAAAGGTCGAAAATACCCAGGCCTCGTTCCAATGACTCCTTTCGAATCGCTTCTCGATGACTACGATGCGGCAGCTGTGCTTACTTTTATTCGAAATTCGTTCGGGAACAAATCGGACCCTATTCTACCTTGGCAGGTCAACAAGGTGAGGAGCGAAATCAAAACCAAGCAAGGCTTTTACAGTCCATCTGAACTCCTATCGGAGCACTCAAACCCAAACTGATCCAGTTTCAATGGAGCACCCCTCTCCCATCGAGAGGGAGATCACAACCTTAGCTAGAAGCCAATTCCTCGGTTAAATCTTCCAAGGGATAAGTCCAGATTTCAGACAGAGTGGGGTGATACCAATCTGCTTTAAGAAGATCTGCGGGGGTCGCCCGGAGAGCAACTGCGACCGATAAAGAGTGTATCAGTTCACCTGCATCCTTGGACACACATTCAGCACCGAGAATCCGACCCGAAACCCGGTCGGCATGAACCGAGACATATCCGTACTTTGCTTCCATCAGTATAGACTTGCCATGATCATCAAATGGATAAGATGCAGACACAGGTTCCATGCCCAAGTTCCTGATTTGATCCGGGCTCAAGCCAACCTTGGCAACTTGAGGATCGGTGAACACAACTGTAAGTAGTGATTCGTAGTCCATCGGAGGCACGGATTCTCCGAATGCATGCTTGGCAGCAGTCTCGCCCTGTTTGATCGCAATATGCACAATTTCATGAGGCCCGGCACAGTCCCCCGCTGCGTAAATACTTGAAATATGAGTTTGCTGGAAAGTATTCGTCTCCACATGACCACTCCTCAGGCAATCGAGGCCAACCTTTTCTAAGCCAAGATTTGCAGTGGCAGGCTTCCTACCCAAAGCATTAAAAAGAAAGCTCGTTTCCAATTGATGGGATTTACCACCATGCTCGAAGTTTACCCGGATTTTGTTTTCTCCAATTTGCTCGAAAGATTGAAGGGATACTCCAGTGTACAAATCTATCTTTTCTGCACGAAAAGCCTGCTCCACGACCAAAGATGCTTCAGGAGAAAAGTTCTTCAGTATGTGCTTACTTCGTTGAAGTTGAACCACCCGGCACCCTACCCTCGAGAGAAACTGGGCCAATTCGCAAGCCACTACCCCACCCCCAAGAACAATACATTCTTCAGGCAGGTAATCCAAATCGAGAACATCGTCACTGGTTTTAAAGGGGGCTTCCGCCAGCCCTGGAAGCTCAGGAGTTTTAATACTTGAACCAGTCGAAATTAATATTTTTCCAGCATTCAGTTCAGTACCATCCTCAAGCCGGATAGTGTGAGATCCAGTCAGTATCCCCTTTTGACGGAAAAGGGCAAATCTACCATCCTCCAATTGTTGTTTCCTGTAATCCGAGAACTCCTTGATTACCTCATGTTTTCTTTGTTGCATAGCAGCCAAATCAGCCACTGGTTCACCTCCTTTAAATCCAAACAACTTTCCCAGCTTCGCCAAGTGAAGAACTTCGGCGGAATAAATCAATGTTTTCGATGGCATGCACCCCCTGAGTATGCAAAGACCACTAAGCTGATCTGCCCCATCAATAACTGCTACCGTTTTACCGAGTTCGTGGGCGGTTCGAGCAGCGGCATAACCGGCACTACCACCGCCCAATACGATAAAATCAAATGTTTTTGAATTCATAGATCAGAAGTAATTAATGGGGAAAACTAATTTGTCGATAAATTGAAACACTTAGAATTAATATTGTTGGATTTAAACAATTCATATTTCTCATCATTTGACTGTTAGGCTGTATAAAATTGGTTTGATTCGCCGTTGATTATATCCAATTATCTCAATTTATGATTAGGCTTCAAGAGTATCAGGCTGGCGAAATCGTTCTACCCGAAGGAGAATTAGGCAAAGGCTTTTGCATTTTAGAAAGTGGAACACTTGAAGTAATCCGAGATGACCGGGTGCTTAGTGAAATTGACATGAAAGGTGCAATATTCGGAGAGCTCAGCGAAATTCTTGGAATGAAACGAGATGCATCCATTCGGGCAAAAACTGTTTCTCAAGTTAGGCATGTGGAAGAGAGCGTTTCTGATATTGTGGCAAAAAATCCAAAAGTTGCGATTAAGCTTATCCGCACCTTAGGACGAAGGCTATACCGCATGAACAAAATTGCTACTCGTGGAGACAGTGAAAACGCGATTCTTAAAAAAGCTACCAACAGTGAAGAAGGGTCCCCCGTTGATCACACTATTCGCATCTTGGTAGTAGATGATAAACCTAATATCATAAAACAGCTTTCTGAAATGTTTGCTAAAAGCGAATGGATTGTTGAAGGTGCTGCTGACGAACCATCCGCCTTACAAGCCTGTGAAAATAGTAGCTTCTCCGCGATACTTATAAGCATGGGACTTCCCAATGACGGAGCCATTGGTTTACGACGTAAATTAAAGACCAACCATCGGGTGTTGAATACACCAGTAATTGGTATGATCGTAATGGGCGATGAGGCAGCTCAGAAAAAAGCCTTAGATTCTGGTTTTGCAGACTGTATTTCCAAGCCTTTCAACCAGAATAAGACTGAAGCAGTATTGTACAAAGTCCTTAATTTGGACTCATCAGCCCGCTACTTTAAATTTATAGATGACTTTCTATTTTTTGGGCTCCCTCCAGAGCTCACTCCATTTGTTATTAATGATATCAAGGAGAATATGGATCAAAGAATTCGTAACACCATAAACGAAGGAATTCTTAAAATCATTATTGATGTTTCAACATTGGAAGAAGTTGAAGAAGAAGCTATTGAAGTGGTCGGTGAATTTTCTGAGAAGATTGAAGATATGAAATTACCGATGCGTGGTGCAATTATTGCAACTGGAGAAGATGCAGAAATGTGGAATAATCTCGATGGTTGCGAAGATTGGGCAATTTGCGAAAATCTTGAAGAAGCAAAGCAATCCTTTGACAAAGAACTCTCCGAAGACGACGAAGACTAATCATTCCACCCCCCAGTTACTTCCTCGGGTTTCTTCTTACTGCGTGAGTGAAATCAGAACAATATAGATGACTTCTTCCAATGCCGAACTTGTCCGCTCTGCTTTTCTTTCATTACAAGAAAGTATCAGAGACAATCTTTTCGACATCGACCCTCGTTTAAAAATTACTGAGGACGAATGGATTCGTGAAGAAGGGGGTGGAGGAAGAACCTGGGCTTTCGATAAAGGGCAGGCTCTTGAAAAAGGTGGCATAAATTTCTCGGATATTACCGGCAGTGAATTACCCCCTGCTGCCACTCAGCATCGAAAAGAACTTGCAGGTTTACCATTTCGGGCGATGGGAGTATCCGTTGTTTTCCACCCGTATAATCCCTATGTCCCTACAAGTCATGCAAATGTAAGGTATTTTGAAGCTGGTCCCGAAAATGAACCGACTGCTTGGTGGTTTGGAGGAGGATTTGACTTAACCCCATATTATCCATTCCACGATGATGTCATAACATGGCATAGTAATGCACATGCTACCTGCCAGAATTTTGGTAATGGCTTGTATCCCAAATTCAAAAAATGGTGTGATGAATATTTTTTTCTCCCTCACCGTAATGAATGCAGAGGAGTGGGAGGGTTATTTTTTGATGATCTCGTTCTTGAAGAATTTAGTAAAACGCTCGATTTTTGTTTAGCGATTGGAGAAACGTTTCAAAAATCTTTTTTTTCAATATTTGAAAAAAGAATGAATGTACCCTTTGGGCAGCGTCAAAGAAATTTTCAAAAATACAGAAGAGGACGTTATGCCGAGTTCAATCTAGTATATGACCGAGGAACGCATTTTGGATTACAGTCTGGAGGAAGAACAGAATCAATTTTAATGTCTATGCCTCCTGAAGTAAATTGGACCTATGACTGGAAACCAGATGCAGGCACTCCTGAGGAAAAGCTCTATCTTTCTTACTTAACACCACAAGATTGGCTAGGCTTAGAAAAGTGAAGGGCAGAGAGTTATTTAATTCTGCCCTAAAAGGCACAAATCAAAGTGGCCGACCGCCACTTTGGGTAATGAGGCAGGCTGGCCGGTATCTGCCCGAATACCGTGGACTTAAAGAAAAATATAGCTTTCTGGAAATGGTACGAAACCCGGACCTCGCAACTGAAGTAACCTTGCAACCATTACGAAGATTCCACCTCGACGCAGCAATCATGTTTAGTGACATACTGGTTATACCTGAAGCAATGGGTCAGGATTATTCGTTTCGCCCCACAGGAGGGATCGAAATGAAACAAAAAATTAAGTCCGAGAAATGTATACAATCTTTATGTTCAAGCGGAATTCCAGACCGCCTTTCCTATGTCGAGAAGACGCTTAAAATTTTAAGGAGAGAACTGGGGAACAAGCATGCACTACTTGGATTTTGCGGCTCTCCTTGGACACTTGCATGTTATATGATAGATGGTGGTTCAGTTGAGGGATTTCCCACCACCCTTAAGTGGGCAAAAGAAAAACCAAAATCGTTTGAGATGTTGTTGGAGAAAATTTGCGATGCCCTACTTGAATACATAAAAATGCAGTCAGGTTGCGGGATTGATGCTCTACAAATCTTTGACAGTTGGCAAGCTTTGTGCCCGGACAAAGAACTTTGGAACTGGTCTCTGAAATGGATTGATCACTTGGTTCGTTCTGCTCCCGAATCTTTACCTTTAATCGTTTATGCAAATTCTTCGGTCAACCGTCTACTGGAAGTTTCCAAAACTGGATGCAACGCCTTGGGCGTTCATCATCGAGCCAACCTGACCGATGCCCGAAACTCTTTACCTGGCCAAATTACCCTCCAAGGTAACCTTTCCCCAGAGCTCATGGAAACTGACAGAGAAACAGTGTCGAAAAAAACAACTAATTTACTAAAACAAATGAATGGAGATCCCGCCCACATTCTCAATCTAGGGCATGGAATTAGACCAGAAGCAAAAATCGAATGCATGGAATCCCTCGTGGAGACAACTAGGAACTATTCAAACTAAGTTAGATGTTTGGCTTTGTACGCTGATTTTCGTTTTGCTGGGTAATGAACAAATGGTTGAAACCGCATCCTCAAAATCATCAAACCCTTCCACAATTTCGATTTCCATACGCAAATAAAAAAGAGGAATGATCGGCTGAAAATCTGCTGGTATTCGAACGGCATCCTTTTCAGTGGTTACCATAACCTCAGCCCCTGAATTCTTCGCACGCTGAAACATTTTGTCCAATTCATCATTGTGGTAAGGATGGTGATCCAAGTACCTTTTTTTATACCTTAGTTCGCCAGACATACGGTGGATTAATTGTTCAAAACCACGAGGCGATGCTATCCCGCAAAATACCCCAACATATTTCTCGTGCAAATAATTCAATGGTTCATTGATAGTTCCGTTAACTTCACAGAACACTTTGGGTTTGTGAGCACAGCGAATTATCTCCGCATTTCGATTGTACTTTCTAATTGTCTCCAAAAGCTCTAACTCGGGTTCGATTTCCGACTTAGTCACCAAAACATAGGTAGCCCTGGAAAGATGTCTAACCGGCTCCCTTAAAATTCCACGAGGTAAAAGTTTATGATTCCCAAAAGGATTCATTTGATCAACCAATAACAGATTCATATCAGCCTTTATCGGCAGATACTGAAAACCATCGTCCAAAATTAGTACCTCTGTACCGAATTTTTCTATGGCATATCTACCGGACTTAACTCTGTCCTTATCAATTATTACCACAACACCGGGAAGGTTATGAGCCAACATGAAAGGTTCATCTCCCGCTTCATCAGACTTCAGCAAAACGCGTTTCCCATCGCTAACAACTTTAGGAGGAACAACTTTATCTGTCTTTCTTCCAGCAGGAATATTTTCATCCTTGCTCTTGTAGCCACGACTTAAAACAGCAACTCTTTTGCCCTTGGATTGTAATTCCTTGGCTAATCTCTCCACCACCGGAGTTTTACCAGTACCACCCATAGTGAGGTTTCCCACAACTATGACTAATCCATCAAGCTCAATCTTTTTGAGAAACCATCCCTTATTATAAAGAAGAAGTCTCCCTCTTACTATTACCCAAAAAAGGTATGAAAATGGATGAAGAAATAAGCCAAATATTCGAGCGGATATAGAAAGATCTCTATCATAAAGAACACCTTCTACGAAGCTTTCAAAGTCACTCCACTTTCTCTTAGCAAGATTTGGGATAGAATCATCCATTTAATCGCTCAGGATGCATGCTCCTGTATCAATGATCAATACGATTCAATTCTTAGGGGTTCTTTGCTCAATTGACTTTTGCAGGAACAACTATTTGATAGTTCTCTTGGAATACTTTCTTGCATGCAGGTAACATTATTGAAATCAAAAATACATCGGGCTACTGTAACTGGAGTCCACCCCGATTACTCTGGCAGTCTCTCAATTGATCAGGACTTGCTTGATGCGGCAGGTTTCTTGCACCATGAAAAAATACTTGTTGGTAATATCACCAATGGGGAAAGGTTCGAAACTTACTGCATACCAGCACCTCGCGGATCCGGAGAAATTGCTCTTAATGGTGCAGCGGCCCATAAGGGAAAGACTGGTGATCTCTTAGTTATTATAACTTTCGTTTCTCTCAACCCGGAGGAAGCATCTGTTTGGGAACCCAAACTTGTGCTGGTAGGTAAAGAGAATCTATCCCACGAATTAATTTCCTCACCTGCCCCTCTTTCTCATGATTGATTATAAATTACACATTCCTGGCCCGGTTGATGTTTCTCCACAGGCCTACGAAGCCATGTCAACCCGTGTTATGGGTCATAGAAGTCCAGACTTCGTTCAATTGTATCAATCCTGCCAGCCACAGCTTCAGGAGCTTTTTCAGACCCAAGACCCGGTATTCCTCTCCACTTCTAGTGCATGGGGTGTTATGGAAGGAGCAGTTCGAAATCTATGTGCCAAGAAAACATTGTGCTGTATGTGCGGTGCCTTTTCTGACAAGTGGTTGGATGTAGCTCAGCGATGTGGCAAGGAAGCAGATGGATTGGAAGCTGAATGGGGACATCATATCGACCCTCAAATTCTCGATAGCAAACTTTCGACAGGTGAGTATGACTTAGTTACTCTGGTCCATAATGAAACATCCTGCGGAATGATGAACCCGCTGGAAGACATTATGAAAGTATTGGCTAAATACCCCGATGTCATTTCAGTCATTGATACCGTAAGTTCTTTCTCGGTCGTACCTATCCCAAAAGATTCTTGGGGAATTGATGTAATCCTTACGGGATCCCAAAAAGCACTCGCTCTGCCCCCTGGACTTGCCTTGCTCACGGTTTCGGAAAGAGCTTTTGCCCGGGCAGAGAAGATTGAAGGTCGTGGATACTATTTTGATTTCATCGAATTTCTGAAGAATCATGAAAAAGGAATGACCCCAAGCACTCCTGCCATCCCACAAATCCATGGTTTAAAATACACTCTAGACAAAATTTTTGAGGAAGGAGTGGATGCTAGGCACAACCGACATGCCAAACTTAATGAAATGGTTCATAATTGGGTAGAACAAAAAGGCTTTGTTTTACTTCCAGAAAAACAATTCGCATCCAAGGCACTTA
>Ga0181580_10003838_pt1 | contig 12220 bp, 17 predicted proteins | sample 071ome_23_FD_132413 | JGI IMG/M metagenome (GOLD analysis project Ga0181580, IMG submission 132413) | Coastal salt marsh microbial communities from the Groves Creek Marsh, Skidaway Island, Georgia - 071403BT metaG (megahit assembly) | ecosystem: Environmental > Aquatic > Marine > Intertidal...
AGAGCATAAAATGTCATTTGGTTTCTGAACTCGAAAATCCACGCATCATAGAATGTCATTCGTTTTCACGGCCATTCCCTAAGGGTAAGCAGGTCGCCGTACAAGAATGGGAACAAGCAGCCATTGCGTGCCGACATCATTTTACAACGCGCTGACAGCGATTTTGATACTGTTTTTCAGCCTATTCCCTTGCCGCCAGTGCCTCGGCTTTTTCAGCCGCCTCCAGCCAGCGCGTTTCCTTCTCGTCCTTCTTTTCCCGCGCGGCGGCAAGTGCCTCGGCAGCCAGATTGAATTTGTCCGGATCGCGGGTAAATAAATCCGGGTCAGCCATTGCCGTCTCCAACTTTTCAATGGCCGTTTCCAGCCGGGCGATCTCGTCAGGCAACGTGTCGAGCGCGTGCTGGTCCTTGAAGGTCAGGCGATCTTGCCGGTTTGCTGATTTACTGCCCGATGCAGAATGTTCGGCTGTGCTGGCATTTTGGTTTGTCTTTTTGTTGTTGGCCTTGCCAGATTTGCCGACCTTGCCAGTGCCTGCAAGGTCGTTGGCTTTTGCCGCCTGCCTTGCCAGTGCGGCGCGCCGTCGTTCCAGATATTCGGAATAGCCGCCGGCATGGCTGATAATTTTGGCGTCTCCCTCAAACGCCAGAACCGCCGTTACCGTACGGTCGAGAAAATCGCGATCGTGACTGACAATCAGCACGGTGCCATCATAATCAGCGATGACTTCCTGCAAAAGTTCCAGCGTTTCCAGATCAAGATCGTTGGTCGGTTCGTCCAGAACCAGAAAATTATGCGTCTGGGCAAACAGCTTGGCCAGCAACAGCCGGTTCTGTTCACCGCCGGACAATGTGCCAACGCGCTGTGTCATTTTGTGGTCATCAAACATGAAATCGCGCAAATAGGCCGTGACATGTTTGGTCTGGCCTGCGACTTCGATCGTGTCGCTACCACCATCAGTCAGGATTGTCCAGGGTGAGGCCGAACGATCAAGTGCTTCGCGGCGCTGGTCAAAATAGGCCGGTTTCAGGCCAAATCCCTCGCGAACGCGGCCTGCATCTGGTGCTTGCAAGCCAAGGAGAATGCGCACCAGCGTTGATTTGCCGATGCCGTTTGGGCCGACAATGCCGATCCTGTCGCTTCGCCTGACCAGGAGGTTGAAATGGTTCAGCAACTGGCGCATTGGTCTGGCTTCGTCTCTCGATGTTGCCTTCGCCGATGCCGTGGTGGCCGGTACGGCGGCAGAAAGATTGATGCCCTCAAGCACAAGCTGGCCACCGCCATCTGCCGGTCCTGTTTCCATGCGAACGCTGCGCTGGGTGATGCCCCCCGCCTTTGCCCGTTCCTGGCGAAGCGTGGCCAGTTCACGAAGCCGGCCCTGATTGCGTTTGCGGCGGGCCGAAATTCCCTCGCGTGACCATTTTGTCTCGCTGGCGATACGGCGGTCCATTTTGTGAAGGATTACCGCCTCTTCGGCCAGAATGCCCTCGGACCAGTCGTCAAACTCGCTAAAATGCCCGTCACGCCGCCGCAGCTTTGATTGGTGAAGCCAGACAATTCCTGTTCCCAGATTGCGCAGGAAGGCACGGTCATGGCTGACCACAAGCAAGGCGCCCTTGTGCTGGCGCAACAGCGTCTCCATCCATTCAATCGTGGGCAAATCCATGTGGTTTGTCGGCTCGTCGAGAAGCAGGATCTCGGGCTCGGTGTACAGCGCTCGTGCCAGCGATACGCGTCGGGCCTCTCCACCGGAAAGGCCGTCGCTCATCCGGTCAGGATCAAGCCCCATGCGCATCAAAATCGCTTCGGCCTGATGCACCGGTGCCGGTCGGCCAGCGGCATCTTCGTCATAGCCCTGGGTGACGACGGCACGCAACGTCATTCCGGGATGAATTTCCGGGGCTTGCGGCAAATAGGCGATGTTGGTGCCGGGGGCCATCCACAGGCTGCCCTCATCCATCTCGGCCTTGCCGGCAAGCACTTTCATCAAACTTGATTTTCCGGCACCATTCCGCCCCACCAGCGCCAGCCTGTCACCGGCGTGAAGGGCAAGGTCCGCGCCGCGAAGCAGCCAACGGTCCCCAAGATTGATCCCGCAGCCGGCGACTGTGAGCAGGGGTGTCGGCATGGCTAGCGAAGTCCCCGTTTTGCAGCAATTGCGTCATAGGCGGCGTTGATCTTTGCCAGCTTGTCCGTGGCAACTTTGATAAATTCCTCGGGCATGCCCTCGGCGATTAGTTTGTCTGGATGGTTGTCGCGCACAAGCTCGCGCCATTTGCGTCGCAAACTCTCATCATCGATGTCCGGTGATACACCTAAAATTTCAAAAGCAGACGGGCCTGACTCTCCATGAAGTGCTTGCAGTCTGGCAAAGTCACTGTCCGAGAATCCAAAAATCTGGGCCACCGTGGCCAGATATTCGGTTTCAGGCTGGGTAATGGCGCCATCCGAGGCCGCGATGTGGAAAAGCAGATCAAGCAATTGCTCAAGAACGGGAGCCTTTTTAACAAAGAGCTTGGCAACCTGTTTGGCGTAATCCTCATACCCATCTGGTGTCTGTCTGGCCAGATCCCAAAACCGGCCGACCTGCTTGACCTCGCTTGGCGGGATATGGACGCGCTGACGAAATGCGGCAATTTCATCGTGGGTCACCTTGCCGTCAGCCTTTGCCATCTTTGCTGACAATGCGATGACCGCGACAGTGAAAGCGACCTTACGGCTGGCATCAGATGCATCATTCAGCTTTGGTGGTGCGAACCCTCGCTCAACAGCGATGCCCGCCGCAGCACCAAGCAAACCGCCAATCGGCCCGCCAAAGGCGAAGCCTGCGGCGCCGCCGATAATCATTCCCCAAATACTCATGGCCCTATCTAGCGTCTGCGAAGCTCCAATAGCAAGTCTGTAACGTTATGAAATTTCGAAAAAAGCTGCATGGTTTTTGGTGATGGGGCGGTGTTGATGACATTGCGGCATTTTCTCACTGGCGCTTGATGCTCTCTGGCGATAGTTTGGGCGCATGAACAGCCCGTCACAGCAAAACCCAGATGCACCGGCAATCACACCCGAACACAGCCTTGATCTGACGGGTCTCAAATGCCCGTTGCCCGTGTTAAAAGCCCGGCGCCAGATAAACAGCATGGCGGCAGGTGAGATATTGCAGGTTATGGCTGATGATCCGGCGGCACCGCTCGATTTTGATCATTTCTGCCACACCAATGGCCACCAGCTGGTTGAAACGCAAATCGCAGAAACGGTCTTTACGTTCATCATCCGGGTTGGTGCCGGTGGTGATTGATCTGGCGCGTTTGCCTCAGCCAAGTAGATTTAGGTGAAATGTGATGGCCTTTGGTCCTTCCGGCGGGCCATCATAAATTCCGAGTGCGGAACATTTCATAAAGAAACCCGGTGCCGGGATCCCGCCCCGGTTGCGTGAAATCACCCGTGCAGCGCGCAATTGGTGGCCGTTCGTGTGATCAGTCTCAAGCAAGGTTTCAAGCCATATGGTCAATTTATGGATGCGGTGTGGGCCAGGAATATGTGCTGCATCGGCAAGTTCGGCATAGGTGATCAGCCTCTCTGCCCTGATCACTGACGCAAGTGCCATCTCGGCACGCTGATGCCAGTCTTCATCTCGCGCACCAGAAGAAAACGTGATTGTGTCGGTTGCCTTGTTTTGTGTGTCTGCCACGCCTCTATCACCTGTTATCTTGAGATTGTGCAGATGGACGGTACATTACAGTCTGCCCAGTCTGCCCAATCCGCGGTGTTTTTCATCACGAGGCGATGCTTCGATGCGCTGTCTCGCCAATTCATCTGGCGTTCGCCATAACGTGATTGCGGTGCTTTCTATTTGCGCCTATTTTCCGCATATGATGTATCTCAGATCATTCCTGTTTAACAGCCTGTTTTATCTGTTTACAACGTTGATCGTTGTTCTGTTATTGCCCGTTTTGGTTTTGCCATTGGTGGTGATAAGGCTCGTCGCCCAGTTCTGGGGGTGGGTGACCGGGTGGCTTCTGCGAATTGTCGGTGTGCGCCAGCGGATCACCGGTGATGATGCACTTGATAGGCAGGTGATCTATGCCGCGAAGCACCAATCCGCATGGGAGACCATCGTGCTTGTTGGTTACTTGCGTCTGCCGGTGACAGTGATGAAGCGCGAATTGCTGTTATTGCCTCTGATTGGGTTGTTTTTCCTCAAAGCGGGCTGTGTCGCGGTTAATCGGGCAGGGGGGATGAAGGCACTGAAAGCAATGCGCAAGGCGGCTGTGCGGCATCGCGATAACGGCCGCTCGATGTTGATTTTTCCGCAGGGTACGCGCGTTGCGCCGGGTGCGAGCCACGGTTATGAGGTCGGCGTTTTTGCTCTCTATGACGCCACCGGCCTGCCGGTTGTGCCTGTGGCCTTGAATTCAGGTCATGTGTGGCCACGCAACAGCTGGCAGAAAAAGCCCGGTATTATTGACGTGAAATTTCTTGAACCAATTGCCCCCGGGCTGAATCGCAAGGAATTTATGGCCGAACTTGAACGCCGGATAGAGGCTGGTATGACGGCGATTGACGCCCCATATCAGAAAGATAACAGCGAAATGGAGATGAACTGATGGATGGAGGAAGCAGGCGTCCGGAAGGGCAGAAAAATGTTCTTGGTGGGCCGCTCGCCAGCTGTTCACATGACCCGCTTACCGGTTTCTTCCGCGATGGATGTTGCCATACCGGACCGCATGATCGCGGCCTGCATACGGTATGTGCGATCATGACCACTGAATTTCTTGCCTTCAGCAAAGCTGCCGGCAATGATTTATCGACTCCAATGCCGCAATTCGGTTTTGACGGTCTGAAAGATGGTGATCAATGGTGTCTTTGTGCGGCCCGCTGGGAACAGGCAAGGCAGGCCGGTTGCGCGCCAAAAGTGCGGCTTGGTGCAACGAATATCGTCACTTTATCAGTTTGTGCACTCGAAGATTTGAAGGTGCACGCCATCGATTTGCAATGAGGTGCACATGCTTGCAATTGATCAAAAGGTAACTCTGACCTGTACGGAAACAGGTCAGGATGCCGCCGGAACCATTGTACGGATCCAAGGCAACAGGGTTGATGTGATGCTGGCAATGGGTGATTTGCTGATATCTCTGAATATGCGCAAACCCGGTCTTTATGTTGGCTCGCAATCCGGTCTTGAATTTGTAATGAAGACCTAGCCGGGTTCGTCAGACCACATGAAGTGAACAAGTGGTCAACCTGCCTGTGGGGTGCAAGGACAAATTTACGGAAAATCATGCCAGACATGAACAAGAACAAGCCTGAGGATGAAAAATCAACCGGCCGTGGCGATGGTGCCGAGGGACGTCACGCCGATTGGTCGGTGTGGCTGATCTGGGCAGGGATTATGCTGCTTGCTATTGGCATTTTGCCATTTGCCGTTCGCAATCAGGAAGTGGTGCGTGCAATCGCCCGCATGTGTGGCTTCGACCTCAGTTAGGGGTTTTTCGGCCCCTTTACCGGTAAACTGGCGCAAAACATAATTGCCATCTCGACATATCTTTGCAGGTCATCATCTTCGGCGATGCCCTCGGCAGAAACCGTGGCCCAGCCGCGCATTACCCTGCCGGTAAGATCCATCGGGCCGATATGCGGGTCATTATCAAGGCTGGCGACAGCCGCCTTTCCAATGCGAATAACAAGTCGGTCAGACCAGGCAAAAACACAGATATGACCATTCATCAGATAGCCGAATCCACCAAACATTGTTGACTCTTCCATGTCGGGCATGCCGCCCATCATCTCGCGAAGACGCTCTGCGAGACCGGCATCATACATATTCACACCTGTTTCGGGGTCCCGGGAATATGTTCATTTTCTGCATGTTACGGTCATTGTCCATCACTTATGGGCCATTGTGATGGCAAGGCTCTGCATGAGACATATTGCCACACCTATGGAAACCTGTTTACCATAATAACTATCCGGTGGGGAGGATGTTTCATGATTATTCTGGATGGGGGCTTGGGACGACAACTCCAGGCAATGGGCGCACCATTTAGGCAGCCCGAATGGTCTGCTGCCGCCTTGATGGAGGCACCACACTTTGTGCGTCAGGCGCATGATGCTTTCATAGAAGCAGGTGCCGACGTTATCTCGACAAACAGCTATGCGGTTGTGCCTCATCATATTGGCGAGGAGACCTACGCCGCGCGCGCTGATGAACTTCTGGCGATTGCGGCCAGAGAGGCTGGTAACGCGGCCAAGGAAGCCTCTCGTGAGGTCCGCGTTGCCGGGTCTGTGCCACCAATGTTCGGCTCGTATTTGCCGGATCGTTTTGTGGCGGCACAGGCACGTGTGATGATGAAGAAATTTCGTGAGAAGCTGGCGCCGGTGGCCGATATTTTCATCGGCGAGACATTAGGATCAATTGAGGAGGTGACAGTCTTTCTGGATGTGTTTGAAGATGTCGCCGCCGATATATGGGTGTCGGTAACCCTTGAAGATCTCAAGGTTGAGGCCGGAATGCCAAGATTGCGGTCAGGCGAGGCTTTGGCCGACCTTTTGGACAATATTGAAACACTCCGTTATGACGCCCTGCTGTTCAATTGCAGCCAGCCCGAGGTCATGGGCGATGCGGTCAAGTTAACGCGGATGATGCTGGACGGCTATTCCCGCAAGCATGGCAAATTGCGTCCGCTGGTCGGGGTTTATGCCAATGCGTTCCCGACGATGACTGAGGAGTATGAAGGATCAAACGCGGCGTTGCATGAATTGCGCGCTGATATCACGCCTGCGGTCTATGGCGAATTTGCCAAAGAATGGGCAAGGCTCGGCGCTGACATCATTGGTGGCTGTTGCGGCATCTCTCCGGACCATATCGCCTACCTGTCGTCGACCCTGAGCGAGGATAAAGTCGCATCATGACTGACGCTGCCCTGCAGCATCCATCGGTTCAGCATGTCAGGGCGTGTCTTGATGCCGCTAATCACCCCTACAGTGTCATCGCGCTCGCCGATACCGCCCGAAGCGCGGGTGAGGCGGCTTTGGCCCTCGGTGTGCCTGTGGGGGCCATCGTCAAGACGTTGGTTTTCATGCGCATGTCCGGCAACGAGCCAGTGGTCGCGCTGCTTGCCGGTGACCGGCAATGTGACCTTGCCGTTCTTGCCAAAATTCTTGGTGATGACGCTGAATGTACCAGACCCCGCGCAGATGTCGTAAAGGCAGCAACGGGCTATGCCATTGGCGGTGTCTCGCCAATTGGTCTGCCACCTGACATTACAGTCATTATGGACCAATCCTTGTTTCGCTTTGATGTCGTCTGGGCCGCTGCGGGCCACCCGCATTGCGTGTTTCAGGCCACGCCGGACGACTTGTATAGACTGACCGCTGCGAAAGTGGCTGACGGTTTGTCGGTGGCGCCAAAGGGCTGATAACTGATTGAGGCGCTCTTGCTTGCTGACCTCGTTCGATGATCTTGAATGCGGCGCTGTGATGCTTATGTCTTTGTGTGCATAGCTCATCATTCTGGTGCCAATCATGAGGTGTGTTCCATAGGGAATGAGACGGGTTTGGTGTTTTACAGACCCGGCAAGACATTGGAGGGTCAGTAAATTGAGATATCAGAACAACAGACAGCAGGCGCGAGCCGTTGCACTTCGTCAAGAGCACGACAGCGCGCGCAGGCATTGGGTCATGTTAACCGCCTTTGCCCTGGCCATATGTTTTGCCCTCATCGGTTTTGGAATGAATGCTTTTGCCGCAGGCACCTCGGACTCCGGCAGCAACAGTAATGCCGCTGCGTCCGTCTCAACTGAAATGCGTAAGGCAGAAACTCTGATCAAACGCGAGAGCTATGCCGAGGCGCTTGTCCTTTTGAAAAAGGAAGTGGCGGCCAACCCGGACAATGCCGACGCGTGGAACCTTCTTGGGTACAGTGCGCGCAAGCAAGGTGACTATGCCGCCTCAGAAATAGCCTATGACAAGGCACTTGCGATAGAACCGGGGCATAAAGGGGCGCTTGAATATAAGGGTGAACTCTATCTCATGCTTGGCAACCTCGAGGGTGCGGAGATGCTTCTTGGAAAGCTGCGCAAACTATGTAGCTTTAATTGCGGGGAAGTAAAGGATTTGGAAGAGGCGATCGCGGCCTATAAGAAAAACTTGTAGGCGGGGATAAAAAATATTGCTGACAAGGAAAAAGGGAGGCCGCGGCCTCCCTTTAACGTGATGGTTAGCATCTAACCAAAATTCCGGTATCAGACAGACATGACAAGGCTGCTCGTCAGTCCGTTGACCACCTCTTGGCTAATTGCCATAAACCGAAAATCACTAGACATCAGATCACCTCCTTTTGCTGTTGTTTGAACAATGTGTTGAGCATATGCAGAAAAAACTCCCCTGTCACGACTGATTTTCAGTCCATCCCAACGCCTGATCATTGCGAGCATTTGCATTTGCCCGGCGCTCTCCTATCTAAAGAGCAAAATGAGGGATCGTTGAGATGATGTCTTTGCCGCGCAATAATGACCACAACCGCCTGACCCGCATAATGGTTCAGACAGGTGGTTTCATCATCGCTCTATTGTTGATGCTGGAGGCTATTTTGGTAACCTTTGTCAATCCTGCTGTGGCGGCAACGCCGGTTACGGCCCATGATTTTGTCTTTGATAATATTGAAGGGGGATCATTGCCGCTGGCTGATTATCGCGGCAAAACTGTGTTGCTGGTCAATACCGCATCGCAATGTGGTTTCACCGGACAATATGAGGGCTTGCAGACCCTGTGGGAAACCTATCGCGAGCGTGGCCTCGTGGTGATTGGCGTGCCAAGTGACGATTTTGGCGGTCAGGAACCGGGAAACGCTGCGCAAATCAAATCCTTCTGCGAGGTCAATTTTGGCATTGATTTTCCGATGGCAGACAAAGTCCGCGTCAAAGGACCAGAGGCGCATCCCTACTATCAATGGATTGCCAAACAAGGCCAGTTGAAGGTGCCGCGGTGGAACTTTCATAAGCATTTGATTGACCGCGATGGGCATCTTGTCGATTGGTTTGCACCGACCACCGGCCCGTCGTCGGCGAAGCTTATTTCCGCGATCGAGGGACAGATCAGCCGCTAGACAGCGGCAGATGGCTGGTGATTGAACGTTGATGGCTGACAGTTGATGGCTGGCAGTTGATGGCTGGCGGACCATGTTGCTGTCGTGCTAGTCTACGCGCTGGGCAGCGTGCTGTTCCCGTGTGCTGATGCAAGGGGTGTAAGATGAACATAACCGAATTGCGACGGGCGCTCTCAGACGAATTGCATGCCCGTGCCTTCCATGAATTTGACGGGGCAGGCCGCTTTATCCGGTTTGTGTTCATGACCGAAGACAATCTTTCCGCGATGCATGGTTATGTGAATGCGTTTCTGCAAGAGCGGGGCAAACCGCCGATTGAGGCAGAAAGCAAATTCGCCCGCATCGAGTTTGATGATTTTGCCCTTCGCTTTGAACGGCATACGGAATTTCTGTCGATAAGCCTTATCGAAAAGGGATTGGCCGCTAAGGCCGGTCTCCTGCCGGATGCCTTCGACAAGAGCCAAAGTAGATTGCCGCTTGACTGGGCTGGTGCAGCGCCGGCCACTCTGTTTCACGCCATATGGATTGAAATTGGTGGTAAGCCGCCGCGCGGCCTTGACCCGGAATCTATGCTGACGGTGATGGACAGCCGTGCCATTGCCGCCAATCGACTTGGAGATGGAACCAGCCAGCTACATTTTGCATTTGATATCGACAAAAACGGCTTTTCGCGGGTTGCGCTCTACAACAGTGATATCACCGCGAGCCGTATGGGCCGCACAGTCCAGCGTGTTGTTGAGTTTGAAACCTATCGGCTTCTTGCCATGCTTGGCTTTGCAGCGGTACAGGACAATTCACAAAAGTTGAGTCAAATTGAAACCGAAGTCGGCAAATTGACGACCCAGCTTGCAGTGCAAATAAAGAATCCTGGCGCCAAGGTTGAGTCTCTGCTGTCGACCTTGTCAAGACAGGCCGCGGATTTAGAGGATATATCGTCGCAAACCTCTTATCGTCTATCTGCGACTACCGCCTATGAGAGCATCCTTGCTGATCGGCTTGCGGGACTTGGCTTGAGCCGGCTCGATGGATTTCAAGGGGTGCGCGGGTTCTTGAACCGCCGTATGACGCCAGCGATGGATAGCTGCCGGGCCTTTGCCGAACGTATGGCAAGCCTGTCAGAGAGAATTGGCCGTGCTGGAGATCTGCTGCAAACGCAAACCGAGATGATTATCCAACGGCAAAATCGCGATCTGTTGCGTTCGATGAACCGCCGTGCCAAAGCACAACTGCATTTGCAGCAAACAGTCGAAAGATTATCGATTGCTGCTGTGACCTATTACGGTGTGGGTCTCGTTGGCTATCTGGCGTTGCCTCTGCCGCTTGATGCGTGGGGGATTGATCTGTTGGTGGTGAAAGCCGCGTCGGTCCCGATAATTGCATTTTTTGTCTGGCTGGCCATTCATCGGGTAAAGCAAGGCCTTAAATCAGACGATTGAATGTGTTGGCTCATACCAATGCCTGACGATGAATATATTTCTTGATGGAAGGGTCCTATGCCTGACTTCATTTTACACCATTATCCGCAATCACCCGTTGCCCAAAAAATCCGCTTTGCCTTGGGCCTTGCAGAGGCATCATGGCACTCAGTTGAAATTTCACGTTTGCCGCCCCGCCCGTTGCTCAGCCCGATGACGGCACATTACAGGCGTGTACCGGTTTTGCAGATTGGCGCCGATATCCATTGTGACTCGCAAAATATTATCCGTGCTATTGCCGAGGCCGGTCACAGCGACAGCCTGTTCCCAGATGGCTGCACCGGACATGCGATGGCGTTGGCAAGCTGGACAGAACAGGTGCTTTTTGATCTGGCGGTTCGAATTGTGATTACCTCGGCAATTGGCACCGCGCCGCCTGAATTTATTGCCGATCGCGGATCGCTCTATTTTGAGCCTGACTGGACTGAAGCCGGTTTGCAGCAAGCCTTGCCGTCAACCATTTTGCAACTTCAGGCGCATCTGGCCTGGTGCGATGACATGCTGTCGGCGCGTGGCTATGCCATTGGTCCTGTGCCATCATACGCAGATGCCGCAATTGCCTATATCGTCTGGTTTTTGCGGGGGCGTTGGGATGATGGCGCGGCGTTACTCGCCCCGTTTGAACATCTTTGCAGGCTGGAGTCGGAATTCAACGAGCGGGGAGAGGGAAAGGCAATAAACATGACCGGTGAGACGGCTTTGTCGATTGCCAGGGAACATACCCCGAAGAGTCCGGTTGGCATCACCGCCGGTTTTGCTGGCGGCCTCTCACAAGGTCAGAATGTTCTGGTAAGACCAAGCAAAGTGACGGCTGACCCGGATGTTGTCGGCAGGCTGCGTTACCTTGATGATACGCGTGTGTCGCTTGATCATGAAAGCCCTGAAACAGGCGCTGTGGCTGTGCATTTCCCGGTCGCCGGTTATCGTGTGACTGCCCTTTGAGGTGCTGGTATTGTTACGCGCTGATGCGTTCAAGGTTTTCTAAGATTTAGTGGAGGTGAAGAGTGGATTGGGACAGCCGTTTTGCCGGTGAGGAATATCTTTTCGGCATTGAGCCAGCGGATGCGCTGAAGCGACATTTGCCGATGCTGGTTGATGCGGGCCGGACGCTTGTTGTGGCGGATGGTGAGGGACGCAATTCAACCTTCTTGGCCCAACAGGGCTTTGAAGTCGTGGCTCAGGATTATTCTCCTGTCGCTGTTGCCAAGGCACAAAAATTGGCCGCACAAAAAAGCGTTGAGATTGAATTTCGTGTTTCAGACATCCATGATTTCGACTGGGCGGAAGAGCAATATGACAATGTCGTTGCCATCTTCATCCAATTTGTCGCGCCGGATCGGCAGGCGTATGTTTTTGAGGGGCTAAAGTCAGCGCTTGCGCCGGGTGGCACTTTGCTCATTCATGGCTATACCCCGGAGCAGATTAATTTTGGCACGGGCGGGCCGCCAAACGCTGATCACATGTATACAAGTCAGATGCTCGATGACGCGTTTCATGATCTCGATATTCTTGTGAATCGATCCTATCATGCTGAAATTTCCGAGGGGAAAGGACATAGCGGCATGTCGGCATTGATCGATTTCGTGGCAAAGGCGTAAGACACGATGCGTTGACACTGTCTTGCATCTGACGTTCCCAAGATGCC
>Ga0181580_10003843_pt1 | contig 12213 bp, 11 predicted proteins | sample 071ome_23_FD_132413 | JGI IMG/M metagenome (GOLD analysis project Ga0181580, IMG submission 132413) | Coastal salt marsh microbial communities from the Groves Creek Marsh, Skidaway Island, Georgia - 071403BT metaG (megahit assembly) | ecosystem: Environmental > Aquatic > Marine > Intertidal...
ATCAGCTTGTGAAGGGTCTTTGCTTGTAGTTGATAGCACTCAAGGAGTTGAAGCACAAACTCTAGCTAATGCTTATCAGGCCATTGATGCAAATCATGAAATACTTCCTGTTTTAAACAAGGCCGACCTTCCAGCATCAGAACCTGAGCGAGTGAAGGAAGATATCGAACAAACCATAGGAATAGATGCTTCTGAAGCTCATTTAGTTTCTGCCAAAACAGGACTGGGCGTTAAAGAATTAATTGAAGAGATTATTTATAAACTCCCTTCACCAACTACAGATGGTCAAGATTTAAAGGCTCTTTTGGTCGACAGCTGGTATGATAATTATTTAGGTGTCACTGTTCTCGTTAGAATTTTAGATGGAGAAATGAAAAAAGGAATGAAGGTAAAATTTTTATCTAATGGTCAACAATACAACATAGATCGAATAGGATATTTTACTCCTGAAATAAATTATTGTGACTCTCTTAAACCTGGCGAAATTGGTTTTATTAACGCTAGTATTAAATCCGTTGCTGATTGTAAAGTAGGGGATACTATATCTGAACTTAATAACAATTCAGTTAAGCCCCTTCCAGGATTCAAGCCTTCATTACCTGTAGTATTTTGTGGTATTTATCCTGTAGATACTTCTGATTATGAGCATTTAAAAGAAAGTTTTGAGAAACTTGCCTTAAACGACTCAAGTTTTACATACGAGAATGAGACTAGCGCCGCTCTTGGTTATGGTTTTCGATGTGGATGTCTTGGTCTTCTTCATTTGGAGGTAATTACAGAGAGATTAAGAAGAGAATTTGATTTAGACCTTATAACCACAGCCCCAGGTGTTGTTTATAAAATTATTGATAGAAATAAAAACGAAAAAATAATTAGAAATCCATCTGAGCTTCCTGATCCTTCAGAGGTCGATAAAATATTAGAACCTTGGGTAAAATCAACAATCATAGTTCCTCAGGACTACTTAGGAACAGTAATAAATTTATGTATTGAAAAAAGGGGTAAACAAACCAACCTAAATATACAAAATAATCGTGCTATTTTAGAGATGGAGTTGCCTTTAAATGAGATCGTTATTGATTTTTATGACAAATTAAAATCTTACTCCAAAGGATACGCTAGTTTTGATTATCAAGTTTATGATTATTTTGAAGGTGATTTGGTTAAGCTTAATATTTTAGTTAATTCAGAAACCGTAGATGCATTTTCTAATATAGTTCATCGGACAAGAGCTGAAACAATAGGAAGAAGAATTTGTAATAAATTGAAAGACCTAATTCCTAGACAAAATTTTCAAATACCCATTCAAGCAGCTATTTATGGCAAAATAATAGCTCGTGAGACAATAAAAGCATTTAGAAAAGATGTTACTGCTAAACTATATGGTGGTGATGTAAGCAGAAAAAAGAAGCTTTTGGAGAAGCAAAAAAAAGGTAAAAAAAGAATGAAACAATTTGGTAATGTAGAAATACCTCAAACAGCTTTTTTTGAAGCTTTAAAAATTGGAGATGGAGATTAATAATAATTTACAACATGGATGATCTAACAAAAATTTCAAAAAATTATAAGACAGATAAGTCTGGAGAGCATGAATATACAAAGATTTATGATCTGTTCATGTCCAAATTTAAAAATGAAAAAATCAAATTACTTGAGATCGGTATAGGTGGATATAAAGAATCAAGTCTTGGAGGAGGCTCACTACTTATGTGGTCAGATTATTTTTCAGAAGGTATGATTTATGGATTAGACATAGAAAAAAAAGAAATAGAATTAAGGAAAAATATAAAAATTTTTCAGGGCTCTCAAGTAAATGAGAATGATTTAAACAAGATTATAAAAGAAACTGGTAATTTAGATTTCATCATCGATGATGGTAGTCATTTAAATTCGCACCAAATAAAAACTTTTGAAATGTTATTTCCTAAATTAAATTATGGCGGTTATTACTTTATTGAAGATATACAAACTAGTTATTTTTTAAAATATGGCGGAGATGGTTTCTACTTAGAAAATAAAAGAAATGCAGTTAATTATTTTAAAAGATTAGTGGATAAAATTAATTTTCAAGAAATTGAGAATCCTTTTTTTAAACCAGATTATTTTTGTAAAAATATTACAGAAATACATTTCTATCATAATTTAATTGTTATCAAAAAAGAACAGAATGAAGAAAAAAGTAATATCCTCCAAAATAATAGAATGGTAGTAAAAGGAAAAAATTTATTATCTATTCGTAAATTTATAAAAAATAGTAAATATTTTTTTTATTACTTAATAGGAAAATACCGAGAACTAATTGATATATTAAAATTTTAAAAATATTTTAGATTCGGGAAAAATACCAAAATTTTACATCCCCATTTTTTTGTATACTTTATTTTTGAATAAATATCATAACCATAGTTCCAAGCAGAAATTATAATAAAATTTGGTTTTGTATTTTTAATATAATCAGAAGAGAAAATTTTAATTTTTGTATTTGGTATATATTTATTCTGTTTGATAGGAGTATCATCAACAACATATTCAATATTATTATGATCTAATCTAAAATAATTTATAAAGACTGTCGTTTTTGCTGCTGCTCCATAAATCACAATTTTTGAATATTTATTTTTTTTAAAAAATTTATTTACATTCTCATTGTGTATATCCATTTTGTTTTTAAAATTTGATATAAGATTACTTTTACGTTTAAAATAATTTACCTGCTTAATTTTCGATTTTTGAAATAATATTCTTAATGACTTACCATGAAGGTTTATTTTTTCTGACTTGATAATTTTAAATCCTGTTAAAGCTAATAAATTTTTAAATGTATTTTTTTCAAAATAATAAAAATGCTCGTGGTAAATCATATCAAATAAACCATCTTTTAATAATTGTTCGCCATCCTGAACTTCAATAGATACAAAACCATTATCACTAATTAATCTTCTAACCGATCTCATGATCGAGATCATATTAGGGTTATGAGCAAAAACATTGTTGGCAATAATTAAATCAAATTTTCCATATTTTTTTTTTATCATGTTAGCTGATTTAAATGTAAAAAAGTCATTTATTATTTTTATATTTTTACTTTTTGCAATTTTGGTCATATTTTTTGAAGGGTCTATTCCCAATACATCAAAATTTTTCATAAAAAATTGTAATAAATAACCATCATTACATCCTATTTCTAATAATTTTGGATTTTTAATATTTTTGAATTTGACAGAATATAACCTAAATAACTCTTTTGCATTCTCTAAAACTTTTTTAGAAACTGATGATGAATAATAGTATTTTGAATATAAAGAATTTAAATCTATGTTGATATCATGTTGCAGAGTTTGACATTTTGAACATTCACATAAATTCAATCTAAATTTTTTTGAAACTTTAATAGATTTTAAATTTAAATTATTTGCTAGGGGCTGATTCCCCAAAGAGTAAACTAAGTTGAGTTTAGAACCGCATAACCTACAATTTTTCATATAATTATTTATTAATATAATTTATCTTTAATTTTAATGTCTAATTTTCCAGATTATAAAATAATAAATAAAGTGGACGATTTATTATATATACAAACAAAATTTTTTAAAGATGAGAGGGGTTTCTTTAATGAGTTTTATAATGATAAATTTATTTCTCAATTTATTCCAAATTTTAAAATCAAGCAAATTAGCCTTTCTCAATCAAAGAAAAATGTTTTTAGAGGGATGCATTTTCAATTAAAACCAAATATTTCAAAAATAATGAGAGTTATAAAAGGAAAAGCAGTATTACTAGCCATAGATATAAGTAAAAAAAATAATAAAAGAATAATATCAAGTAAAGTCATAGAAGATCCATCTATTTTGATATGGGCTCCTGCTCACTATGCAAGAGGATTTATTTCTTTAACCAAAGAAACAACTATAGAATATCTTCAAAGTGGATATTTTAGTGCTACTAAAGAATTTAAGATTACTCTTCCTAATAAAAAAATAATCAAAGATTATCTTGGTTCAGATTATAAGATCGGCGCTGAAGATAAAGGGGCTATTTCAATAGATAAATGGTATAAAAGCCATTACGATCTTTTTTTTAAATAATTTTTTAATTGAGTCTGCCAATTTGGGAGTACTAAGAGATTTTTTTTCACTAACTTTGATGGGTACATGCTTAAATTTGAAGAAATTTTATTTTTATTATTTTTTTTTAAATCGAGACATTCTATTTTTCCATAATCAAAATAATTGTTTTGTATATGTTTGGCAAATTCATACCAATTTGTATGATTTTTGGAACAGCAATGCACAATTTCATTATTAAATTTATTAAGAATTTTTTTTATTTGCATTACTAAATCATATGTGTGGGTTGGGTTAGTTTTTTGGTTATGAATTTTCAAAACCTTTTTGTTTAAAAGACCTTCTTGTAATTGGTCGATAAAGTTTTTTTTTATTTTTCCACTGCTCTGATATTCGCTATAGAGTGAGCTAATTCTAAATATTAAGTAATTATTCGAATAGATTTGTATTAATCTCTCCCCAATAAATTTTGATAAACCATATGAAGAAATTGGGTCTACTAAATCATTCTCAAAATATGAATTTCTTTTATTGCCATTAAAAACAGCATTTGAGCTGAAGTGAATTAATTTAACTTTATAAGTATTGCATAAATTAATTACACTTAGTAAGTCTGACCCATTAAGCTCAATACTTGATTTAACTTTTTTTATATCAAAAGAGGTGTCTGTATAACCTATACAATTGTATAATAATTTAGGTTTATACTTTATAAAGGCTTTTTCTAAATTTTTTTCATATTTAATATTGAATTGTTTTTTATTTAAAAAGACAGTTTTTTTAAGAACTAGTTTAAAATTCTTACCTAATTGACTATCTGCTCCAATTAATAAATTCATTTTTTTATTTTTTCTAAAAATTTTACATAATTATGATACCCATGAAATGCTACAGGTAATTGAAAATTATTTTTTTTATAATAAAAATCTGGATTACCATCAAATGCAAACTTTAAACAATCCTCTTTATCAGGAAGTTTGAAATTATCATAAAATAAAGTGGCAAAATAACTCCAAAATGTATCTTCATGAACATATAAATTATTAGAAAAGTAAAGTCCCTTTTTATTCTTTTTATGAAAAAAAGTTTTTATATATAAAATTAAAAATTTAAAAAAACCACTTTTAAAAATTTCTTTAATTGTAAATTTATTAAATGGAAAATTAATATTTTCCGAATTAAGAACAGATAGAAAGTCATCAACTTTTCTTAAACTGAATCCACCGTTGCAAAAATATTTTAATTTCCATAATTTTTTTCTTGATCGGTCGAATGGATATTTCTTTGCGGTTGGAGCACCAATATAACTATAATTTAAGTCTATAAATTTTTTAATATTACCGGATAACACAAGGGCATCAAGATGACATATAAGAATATATTTATAATTTTTGAATTTATCATAAAAATCTATTGAGCAAGATAGCAGGTTATAAGTATTTATACTTTTAAACCATGATTTATTTAAATTGACTCTTTTGTAATTTTGAAACAAATTTGACGTTACTTCATCTAAATTATTCTCTTCAAAAGTAATCAAAAATTTGTCAACAATCTTGAAATTGTCATTTATTCTTAATAAGCAATTTTTTTCATAATCATTAATCTTTTCTTTATGAAGGGGAGTGACGATACAAAATTCCTTTTTCATTAATATTAATTTATCTATATGAATTAATATTTCATTTATTATATTTCAGTCTATTATTAATTTTTATCAGGAGAGATGGCCGAGCGGTTTAAGGCGCACGCCTGGAACGCGTGTATAGGGGAAACTCTATCGTGGGTTCGAATCCCACTCTCTCCGCCAAAACAGATATATATGGGTATTAAAAAGATACTAACCTCAATTAAACACAGAGTAAGAAGTTTTACAGAAACGCCATTACAAAATCTTCATGATCAAATAGCAGATAAACCTCCAAATCAAAAAATTACACCAATAGTTCATCAAACATGGTTTCAAAATAAATTTGGCAAAACTCATTTAAATTCTCTAAAAACATTTAGGTCTTTAAATAAAAATTTAAACTTTAAAATATATTCTGACAAAGAGGTTGATCAGTATATGGAGAAATATTGGTCAAATTCAGAAATTTTTTCCATTTTTAATAATTGTATTTTAGGGCCATTGAAATCAGATATTTTTCGATATTGTATTTTATTTGATCAGGGAGGTTATTACTTTGACATAAGTAGAGGATGCAAAATTCCCTTAACAAATCTACATGATAAAGACGATCATATGATTTTAACTTATGAGGATACTGACTGTTTCTTGCCCCCTGAAAATCAAAGTATTTATCATTTGAAAAGACCTTTTAATCATATGCTTCAATGGGGATTGGCATTTGAGTCTAAACATATTTTTTTAAAATTACTTATTGATGAAATAATTTCTATTTATCCTAATTTTAAAAATAAAATTTTTGAAAATCCAAAGTTAGCCATATTAAATTTTACTGGACCGGGGATGTATACTTATGTAATGAGAAAATATATTTCCACCTATGGAATGAAGGGCATATCTGAATTAGATATAAAATTTAATAATGAAGGTATTTTCAAGCTAGAAGGATCTCAATTTAGATATCAACAAAAACAAAGTTATACCTATTTTAAAGATAAGAAAATTTGTAGCTAATTTAAATTTTTTTTAGAATTGTCTCATATACATAATCAACACTTATATCATTAATTTTTTTTGATAGCGGTGGGGAGATAGAATGAATTTTATTATGAACTAATGTAAATTTACTGGGGATTTTATCATTAAATATTTTAAATAGATGGCAGTTGCCAGTCGAAAGAATATGACTTACACCACTATCGTTTGTAATTGCAAAATCAATAAAATTTGTACTAGCCATAATACAATGAATATTTGAAATTTGATTGAAAAAACTCTCAGGTTCAAATATTTCATTGAATGTTTCAATCAACTTCTCCTTTATATTTTTATCATCAGGGCCAAGGAAATAACAAGGCGTGTAACCTTTTGATTGAAACCTCTTTATTAGTTGAATGAATTTATCAGTATCCCAAATTTTATTTTTCTCTCCAGCACCTGGAGCTATCCCAAAATATTTTTTATTTGGATCAAATAATTCAGAGATTTTTTCATAAATGTCTAAAGGATATTCTATTTTAGATTTTTTAATAATTTTCTTACCTAAATACAATTCTAGTAAATGGTAAATATTATCTAAGTAATAGTTCATTTTTTCATTTATAGGCTTTCGATAATCTTTGAAATTCGATAAAAATCCATTGGAGCAATTTGATAAAAAGTTAATTGATTTTAATTTTTTTAAAGTGAATGTTTTTAAAAATGTTTTTTGTGTATCAATTATTAAATCAAATTGAATATCCTCTAAATCATATTTTTTTGTAGCCTTATTAAATGAAAGATAATTTAGCTGTGCATTATCATATACATGATCGATTTTTTTATAGACGAATGGTTTTAAAATATTTTTAAAAACAGTATTTCCATGAGTTAGCCAAAATATTTCTGAATTAGGAATTTCATTCTTTAGATCATTTATAAATGGTAATTTGATTATACCATCACCTAGTTTTTCACCATTACTATAAATCAAAATTTTTTTCATGAATATCAAGGTCAAAGATATATAATAAAAATTATGAAAAAAGAACTTTCAGTTTTGATTGTAGCTCATAATGAAGAAAATATTATTAGATCATGCTTATCTAGACTAGATTTTGCTGATGAAATTGTTGTAATTTTAGATAATTGTACTGACGCTACTGAAGAGATTTCTAAATCTTTTACAAATAAAATTTATCATGGCTCTTGGGAGATTGAGGGTGATAGAAGAAATTTTGGCATTTCTAAATGCTCCTCTGAATGGATTTTGGAAATTGACTCTGATGAATTAGTCAGCAAAGAATTAGCTATTGAAATTTTAGATATAATTGAAAAAAATGTTCATCACACATATTTCAATATAAAGGTTGATAATTATATTGGATCAAAATTAATAAAGTATGGATGGGGATCTACTTTTGGTAGAGGAGGGGTTAACTGTCTTTTTAGAAAGGATGCAAAAATTTGGGGTTCACAAAGAGTCCATCCTGAAATTTCTTTTAAAGGCAAAGCCGGTCCTGATTTAATCAATACAATTGAACATAGGTTTGTAAGCAATGTTTCCGGATTATTTTTAAAGTTTAATCAATGGACACATTTGAAGGCTTTAGATCTAATTGAAAGTAAAAAGATTGAAAATGAGAGCCTGCTTAAAAATATCCGAAGAGTATTTACAAGATTCTTAAAAAATTATCATAAAAGAAAAGGAAAAAAAGAAGGTCAAATTGGTTTTTTAATTGCTCTTTTTGCTGGATTGTTTCCATTGGTATCCTTCTTACGTGCAAAAATTTATCAATCTGGCATTAAGTAATTCTAATTATTTAGTTTCTGTTTAGCATTTGCCCCAAGATCCCGCATCTTACTAACTTTAGAGTAGAGGCTCCCTTTGCCATCTTGAATATAATTTTTTGTGAGATTAATATTCTCAAGGCTTTTTTCTAAACTAACCTGTGTTTTATCTAATAGGTTTAATGATTTAATTATTTGATCAAACATTCCACCTGCTAGTTCTGCTATTTCTTTAGCATTTGCATTTTGCTTGTCTAATTTCCATATATTTTCCACAAGCTTTAAGCATAATATTAATGTAGTTGGCCCTACGATAATGACTCTTTTTTGCTGAGCATAATTAACTAACTGAATATCAAATTTTTGAGCTGATATTAAAGCAAGCTCATGAGGCATAAAAATAAACACATAATCTGGGGAATTAATATTTAATAAAGAGGAGTAATCTTTTTTTGCAATACTATTAATATGATTTTTAATAGCATTAATAAAATTTTTCATTGAAGTTTTTTTTTGGATATCATCATCAGTATTTTGAAAATCATACCAATCTTTAAGAGGAACCTTTGAATCGATGATTATATTTCTATTTTGGGGCAAATAAATTACTAAATCAGGTCTTAATTTTTGTCCTTCTTCATTTAGATCACAAAACTGAGTTTTATAATCTCTATTTTTAGTCATGCCACATTCTTGCAATATATTCTCTAATATTACTTCACCCATTTGGCCCATGTCAGAAACATTAGATGTCATAGCGTTATTCATTTTTTTAGTAAGCAAACCAATTTCATCAATTTTAGAATTTACATAACCACTTTGCTCTATTGTTTTATTAAAAAGTGACTCAAATTGTTGAGTTAATTTTTCTATCTCAGATGAATTAGAATTAGAATTTTTTTTAAAAGATTTGAAAATTAAAATCAGTAGTAAAATTATGATTATTATTAATAGAAAAAATATTAGAGAATTTAGTTGCATGAGCTATTTTGGATACTTTAAAAGTTTATCCTTATTTAAAATTATTGATTCTATTTAAGTTATCTCGAATTTTTTTTTTGAAGATTCTTATTTTGTTATAATCAAAAGAATTAGTATTTATTATAAGTGACTCAAATTGTTTTGAAATTTGGCATGTTATAGTTTCTAAATTTAGAAGTTCTTTTGGAAAATGACCTTTTAGTTTTTGTAATTCATTCTCAAAGTCTTTAATAGCTGATTTAAAATGTCTATCAGCAAAAGTCTCAAATTTAGAAGTTATGCAATCAAAATTTAGCTCAGTATTAAATTTAGACTCTATGTCATAATAAGATAAATAAAAATAATCAAAAATTTGATCGCATAATTCATTTAGCTTTTCAAATTTTATCTCAAATACTATATTCATTTATCTAGACTACATTAAATGAATTAAAATTGTCAAAGATTTAATAAATGCTTTCCAATAATTTTTTTTGTTTCTAGATATTTTTTGTTATGAGAGTTAATTCCAGGTTTAATTTTTATCATTTTATTGACAGTTATCTTGTGACTTTTCAAATAGTTCATTTTTTCAGGATTATTAGTAATAAGATTTAATTTATTTACTTTAAAAAATTTTAAAATTTCTACTGCTGATTTATAATCTCTTTCATCTCCACTGAATCCCAAAATATTATCTGCTTGATAAGTATCCCAACCTTTTTCCTGAATATTATAACTTATAATCTTATTATGTATTCCAAGTCCTCTTCCTTCTTGATTTAAATATATTAAAATATTCATTTTTTTACTTTTGCTCATATAGTCAATTGCAGTTTCTAATTGATACCCACAGTCACATTTTTGACTTCCCATTAAGTCTCCAGTAAGGCATGAGGAATGTATTCTAACTGTTGGATATTTTGCTTTTTTATCTCTATTAAAAACAAGAGCGTAATGTGTATTTTTTAATGTCAAATCATCAAAAATTATAATTTCAACATCACTATTTTTTTTCAGAGGAAGTTTAGTGGAGTCTTTATAAACAATTTTAGATTTTATTGAAGAACTCTTGAATTTTCTAAGATCAAAAGAAAATTTTAATTCATAAGGTTTGCGTTTTAAGAAGATTGGGAAAGGTAAGAAATTTAATTTTTTAAAGATTGTAATAATTTTTTTTTCTGAGGAGTCTAATTTTGATGATTTTTCAATATCTATGAATTTTGATATTTTATCATTCATTAATAAGTCTGTCATTTTTTTGGGTTTTTTAATAAGAGGAAACTTCAAAAATTCTTCAACAGTTTTTAAATTTTCACCTAGATATTTTAACAAGTAAACCGGCAAAGCAATATAAGATCCAACTAATAGATTGTTATGTTTTTTAAAATTTTCTTCAGTGGCTGATAACGTGAAATAACGATTGTTAAAATTTACAACCTCACCGTAATCTAATTCAATGTGTAATCTATTAATATCATCGGACATTGGGGAGTTAATGTAATTATATTAAGATATTTAGACAACAAAAAAAGCCCAGTATGTAAACTGGGCTTTCTAAAAAATATATTAAATTAAAATGCTGAGTCTCTACCTTGAGATTTGGCGATTTCTCTTGCATTTGGGTTTACTGAGGGCCTGAAAGGCATCTCAACTATTTCTCCATCAACAGGTTGGCCTGGAACATCACAGTATTCATCTGGTAAATGGAATTTAAATTTATTACCGACATCTTTTTTCTCATAAGGCACATAACCCATTGCAATATTAGTTTGAAGTTCTGGTGAGTACCACGGAGAAGTTAAATAACCGATCGGGGTACTTCCATCTTCTGAGACTAGCCAGAAATCAGGCGCATACTCTTCAATTTTCTTTCCACCTAGGACAAACCCAACCAATTGGTTGCTATAAGGTTTTTCACCAGCTTCAATTTTAGCTCTCATGGCTTCTAAAGCTTCTTTACCAATATAGTCCGCAGTCTTTTTTCTAGGAACTTGATAGCCAAGATTACATTGAAACGGATATGTTTCGGCATCAAGATCTTGACCCCAAGATAAAATACCGGCGGCAATTCTTCTATGGTGAGCGGGAGCAATAACCATTAGGTTATGTTTTTTTCCTGCCTCAAGAACAGCATTCCACATATCATCAGCATACTTTGTTGCGTCTTTCAAATATATTTCATAGCCTTTTTCACCAGTGAAACCAGTTTGTGAAATAATACAATCTCTTCCACCAACTTTAGCTTCCATCAGTCCGTAATAAGGAATGTCTCTCACAGCATCGCCAACTAAGTCAGCCATAAGATCCACAGACTTTGGACCCTGTATTTGTACAGGGCAAACATCTATTTCATCAATAGTAACATTGAAACTTTTGTCATGATTGACACCTTGTAAAAAAAACATGATATCAGAATCTGAAAGAGAAAACCAAAATTCATCCTCTGCAACTCTCAATAAGATCGGATCATTAAGAACCCCACCTTTGCTATTACACAAAATAACATACTTACCATGCATGACTTCAATTCTTGAAGCATCTCTTGTAATTACATAATTTGTGAATTTTAAAGCATCTGGTCCTTTAACTCTTATTTGTCTTTCAACAGCAACATTCCACATGGTAACGTGATTAACCAATGCATCGTATTCAACCATTGCACCGCCATCTTCAGGTTTTACATAACCTCTTGGATGATACATACGATTATAAACTGTACATCTCCAACATCCCGCCTCAACAGCTAAATGCCAATAAGCTGATTTTCTAACTCTAGTAGAGATCAAC
>Ga0181580_10003858_pt1 | contig 12196 bp, 12 predicted proteins | sample 071ome_23_FD_132413 | JGI IMG/M metagenome (GOLD analysis project Ga0181580, IMG submission 132413) | Coastal salt marsh microbial communities from the Groves Creek Marsh, Skidaway Island, Georgia - 071403BT metaG (megahit assembly) | ecosystem: Environmental > Aquatic > Marine > Intertidal...
GGTATTGAAACTAAGATAAATTATGGAACTCCATTGTATGATCATCCAGCCTACAAAGTTTTTAAATATAAAAAATTATCTACTGTTGAGAGCGTTAGTAAAAGAATGTTAAGTCTTCCTTTGTATCCAGAAATTTCACAAAATGAGATAAATTACGTTATCAGAAGTATTAAAATTTTTTTTAGAAAGGGCCTTTAAAATTTTTGTTAGGTACATCTATGTATCTATTTAAATTGATTTTTATTTTTTTTAATTCAGTTTGAAACTTTTTATTTTTTTTTAAATCTCTATTTGTTAGAATTAATACAGCGTCTATAATTTTTAGGATATCTGGATAATAATTTTTAATTAAGCTTTTTGATACTGGAGTAGGGAAGTTTTTAGTGCCAAGTCTAGACAATTGAAATTTATTATTTAATTTTTCATAAACTTTCGCAATTATTTCAGAGGAAATACCGTATTCAGTCATACCAGGATCCAGAAGCAAAAGTCGCTTAGTTTTTTTAACTGATTTTATTATATCATTAACTTCAAGCGGCTTTGTTACTCTGAGATTAATTATTTCAACATTAATATTAAATAATTTAAATAATTGATAAATTGTAAGTGCATAGGTTGTTAAAAGTGAACTAGCTACAATGGTTATATCATTCCCCCGAGTTAATAAATGTGTTGATGTTAGTTTTAATTTATAATTTTTGATCGGAACATTTGAATACGTATCATGCAACCATCGATGTTCTATGAAAATTACAGGATTATTGTCGTATATTGCAGACGACATTAGTCCTTTAGCCTCATAAGCATTTGAAGGAATTACTACTTTAAGACCAGGGATATGTGAGTATAAAACCTCTAAGCTTTGTGAATGTTGAGCGCTCTGCCCCCAACCTCTGCCAACTATCATTCTAATAACAATCGGCACTTTATGCACACCATTTGACATGTAATGTAGCTTCGCAGCTAAATTTATAATTTGATCTAAAGATAATAATGAAAAATCAACTCTTTGATGAATAAGAATAGCCCTCAAATTATTTAAACTGCATCCGATAATGATACCGGTTGCAGCTAATTCAGAAAGAGGCATATCATATACTCTATTTTTAAATTTTTTGGAAAGCACTCTTGTTGTTCCAAAAATTTCTTTTGGATCGCCAACACCTTCACCCATAACAAAAATATTGTTATCTTTTTTCATACATTGGAAAATAGATTCGTTAATTGCATTAGCAAATGATAAATTTCTAACTTTCATTATTTAGCGTATATTTTTTCTTTAGCAGAATTATTTTCTGGAAATAATGATTTTTCGGCAAATTTAATAGCTTCATTAATTTCTTTTTTAATTTTATTTAAGTATAAACTCTTTTTATTAAGATTAATTATTTTTTCTTTAATTAATTTTTTTTCTAATGTTTCAAGAGGGCATTTTTTTTTCCACGTCTTTCCCTCTTTTAGAGGCCTATAATTTAATTGATCGTCAATATTTGGCCCACAATGCTCTAACCATCTATAAGTATTCAGAAAAACCATAGTTGGTTGATTATTTTTGTGAATATACTTTATTGCTTGTTTGATTACACTATCAGCTTCCAAAACATTATTACCATCAGCATTAAATGACTTTACTTTAAGCAAGTTAAAAACCTCACCTATTCCAGATTTTCTTCTATATTTTAGAGGTGTGTATACTGAATAATAATTGTTTTCTATTACAAATAAGCACTTTAATCCATGCAACTTTGCAAAATTTAAAGATTCATAAAAAACACCTTCCTCAGTTGCTCCGTCACCTAGATAAATGCAGATTAAATTTTTCTTTTTATTTTTGATTTTTTTTTCTAGAGCTAAACCAACACCGACAGGTATACTGTTGCCAACAATTGGTGATGATAATATAAAATTTTTCTCTTTAGAAAACAAATTCATCGATCCGCCCCTGCCTCCATTTGATCCTGTTTTTTTACCGTACATTTCTGCAAACATTTTTTTAATTGAGCAGCCTCTTGCTATATAGTGGGCATGATTTCTATGATTACTTACAATTTGATCATTCTGCCTTAAATTATTAGAGACAGAAACTGCTATTGCCTCTTGTCCAATTGATAAATGCATAGGACATCTTATTTTTTGGTATTTATAAATTTCTGATAATTTTTCTTCAATTTTTCTAATTCTTAAGATTTCAAAGTACAGCTTGCGTTTTAACAAATTTAACCTTTCCATATTAGAATAATAAAATATATATACTTTTAAATATGCCTTTGAATACTTTTTTAATGAGATCTTATCCAAAAATCAAAAGAGATACTAGTGGCCGTTCAAAACAAATAAACGATGAAATAAGACAAATAGCTCGTAAATTTGATAAAGAATTTTTTGATGGAGATAGGTTACATGGTTATGGAGGTTATCATTATGATGGCAGATGGAAACCAGTTGTTAGAGATTTTATAGCTTATTATAACCTTAGTAATAATTCTAAAATATTAGATATAGGAGCCGGAAAAGGTTTTATGATGCGGGATTTTATGGAAGCATTACCATCAGCAGATATAAAAGGTATAGATATTTCAGAGTATGCAGTGAATAATTGTGAGGACTGCGTTAAAAATTCACTCTTCGTTGGTAACGCGAAAAAACTAGAATTTGAGGATGATCAATTTGATTTAGTAATTTCAATTAATACTATACATAATTTGGAGTTAATTGATTTAAAGGCCTCGCTTAAGGAAATTAAAAGAGTTTCAAGAAAAAATATTTTTTTAGTTTTAGATTCTTGGAGAACAGATGAAGAAAAAAAAAGAATATATGAATGGAATTTAACTGCAAAAACTATTTTATCTGAGAAAGAATGGATAAAGTTATTTAAAGAGATAAATTTTGAATGTGATTACGATTGGTTTATACCTTAATGTATTTTAAAGCAGCTATTCTTACTGGAAAAAAAAAAATTAGAATTGAAGATATAACATTTAAATCAATTGATCGTGGTCAAGTTTTAGTCAAAAATATTTATGCAGGAATTTGTGGTACACAACTATTAGAATTTGAGGGAAAAAAGGGTAAAGATAAATTTTATCCTCATTGTTTTGGTCATGAAGCTTTGTCAAAAGTTATAAAAATAGGTCCAGACGTAACAAAAGTAAAAAAAAATGATCTAGTTATCGCATCCTGGATACAAGGCAAAGGTATAGCAGCAAAACCACCAAAATATTATAACAAAAAAGGAGAAATAATTAACTCAGGTCCAATATCAGTTTTTTCTGAGTATAGTATAATTAGTGAAAATAGACTTTACAAAAAACCAAGAAAAGTTGAAAAAAAATTTGCAGCAGTATTTGGTTGCGCTTTACCTACTGGAGTTGGTTCTCTAACAAGTTATATAGATTACTCTTCGACAAAAAATATTTGCATTTTAGGCTTTGGAGGCGTTGGTTTATTTTCTTATTTAGCTTCTAAATTTTGTAAAATAAATAATATTGTAGTTATAGATAATGATAAATCAAAATTAAATAAAGCAAAAAAAATGGGAGCAAATATATTCCTTAATAAAAATAAAAAAATTGATCTGGAAAAAATAAAAGAACTAAATAATAATAATTTATTTGACGTTATTATTGAAGCAACTGGTAATTCCAAAGTTATTGAGCAAGCTACACAATTATTAAATCACCATGGCAGTTTAATTATAAATGGTAATGTACCTTTCGGTGAGAGAATTAAAATTAATCCTATGATATTTAATCAAGGTAAAAAAATTTTTGGCAGTTTTGGAGGTGGTTCAAATATAGATACCGAAATGGCAACGTATATAAAAATTTTTAAATTAATCCCACAAAAAATAAAAAAGGAAAATTTTAAATTTTTCAAATTAAGTCAAATTAGTTATATTTTTAATAATTTTTCAAAAATGAAAATTATTCGACCTATTATTAAATTTTGATTTTTTTATGAAATATATCTTAAAAAAATTATTATTTCCCATTTTTGTTATACAGTATTTATTAATCAAAATTATTTCACCTTTAAAAGTAATACGCTTCGGAATTTTACCGACTATGAGAATAGGCCATTTTTCTGCAGATATTCACTATTATCTTACTGAAGAGATTACTCCAAAAAGTAATAATCTTGATATTTTTATAAAAGAAGAATTTATCTCTAATGATTATTTATACAAAGTTTATAAGACAAAATTAATTATATTACCTAATTTTTTTTTTTCAGAATTCATAAGGTTATTAAAGTTTTTTTTTAAAGATAAAAAACATTTAGTCACTTTAAATCCAACTACTAGTAGAATAGACAAGTCTATAACTATAAATAACAGCAAAATTTATATTTTTTCTAATAAAGAGAAAAATTTTTTTAGAGAATTTTTAAATTATTATAATTTTGACCCTGGAAAAAAAATAGTATTATTGATGGCAAGAGATGATGCATACCTAAAAGCAACATATAGTTTCAAAAAATGGAACTATCACAATTTTAGAGATGTAAATATTAATAATTTAGTACCCACAATTAATTATTTATTAAGCAAAAATTACCAGGTCATAAGAATGGGAAAAATAAGTAAAAAAAAATTAGATATTAATAATAATTTATTTATAGATTATTCTTTTTCTAAATTTAGAGATGATAGTTTAGATATTCAATTAATAAAAAATTGTGATTTTATTATAAGCAATTCCCTAGGCCTGGATAGTGTTGGGCAAGTATTTGATAAACCAATATTTTTTTTTTCATTAATACCTTACATTTCAATTCATTCTCAAAACAAAAATCGTTTCAGTATTCTCAAAAAAATTTATTCTAATGAAAAAAAGAGATATATGAGCATGTCAGAAGTTTTTAAATGCAATTTATACAACGTATATGATGGTGAAATTTTTGAAAAATTAAATTTAACCATTGAGGAAAATGACCCAAATGAAATATTAATTGGCGTCAAAGAATTTTTAGATGTTGTCAACAATCAAAATCATAAACTTACTTTGCTTCAAGAAAAATTCTGGAAAAATTTTGAAAGAAATATATTAGAAAAAAAGTGTGATGAAAAAAACTTACATAAAAAAAAAATGATATCTTTGGTAGGAAATAATTTTATTGAAAAAAATAACTTTTTTTTGGAGTAATTGAATTAGTAATAATATCCCTTTGATGATTTTATCCAGTAAAGGGATTTTTTTATAAATTGAATATCATCTTGAGGTCCAATATTTATGATTTTTAAATATTTTTTATATAAATATTTATAAAGATATTTTTTAAGTTTTTTTAAATCATGAACTTTATTTTCTTCTACAGAATTTAGAAATTGAATGTAATTTTTAATAGTTTCTGTAATTTCTTTTTCATTACTTTCATTCATTATTATTTCGTCATCGTAATCTCTCCAGTGATGATATTTATAGTTTAAAGAAATATATTCTTTAAGCGTAATTTTTTTTTTATTTAAAATAATTTTTTTAAATGTAGCTAAACAATTCTTATTTCTAGGATAGTTTTCAAAAATTCTATATCCATCTAATAGTAATGTTGGTTTATTAAACATGTAAGCAACCTCTAATGGACCAGACATATTACCTACATAAAACTCACAGTTTTGTATTAAAAACATATCCATTAAATCAGATTTGAAATTACAAAAAGGATAATCAATTAAATTTTTATGAAAAAAATTTAGTTGAACATTTGATATTCTGCCAATTCTAAAAACTATATAATCTTGATCTAATAAATATTTAATGCCACTATTATATAAAAGAATATTTGAATTTCTAATTGTTCTATTTTTTCTATTACCATCATTTTTAAAAGCTCCATCCCTAATATGAATACATACAAATTTCTTAGTAATGTCTATTTTTTGTTTTTTTAAAATTTCAATACATTTTATTTCATCTTTTTGAAAAATTTTAATATTATTTAGGTCAAAGTTGTTTACCTTAATTACTCGAGGTTTTAAAAACTTACCAGATATTGAAATATTATCAGAATAATAATGATGGCAACCTATATCTGGAAAAAAAAAATGTTCAGGTAATTTAATCTTTAAAAATTTTAAAAATAATAATGCAAAGATTCTTTTTATTACAAAAGAAACGTTGATAATGAGAGTGGTAGTTAAAACTATAAAAATTTTTTCAATTAAATTTAGTCTCGATTGATACTTTAAGTTTTTATACAAAGCTTCATTGCAAATTTTATATTTCAGTAAAGATTTTAAAAAAAATATTTTTATTATAATTAGATTTCTTTTTTCTTTAACACATATAGAATTAGCGCTCATTATTTGTTCTACAGAATCGCCAATTGAATATGGCAAAGGGGTTAAAAAATAAAATTTTTTTGATTTAGTGTTTATAATATTAAACAGATTTCTTAGCATGTTTAATGAGGTTTTTTGCAATTTCTAAGTCAAATTTACTATCAATATCTAATGATCTTTCTTGTGGTATCTCGATATAGCCCACTTTACCAGAATATATATTTTTAGTACTCATTATATATTCTGGTTTGAATGCATAGGCTACAGTTGTAATTGCCATTATTTTAGGAGCTTCTTGACGATTTTTAAAAATTTTTTTTGTTTTTTTCACCATTTGTATATTGTTTTTTTTAATTTCCACTAAATTGAAATAGGGATTTTTGTTAGTTTTTGTTAGAGAAAAAACAATATCATAATTATTTTTTGTAATTTTTTTTATTATGTTATCAATATCTTTAATTTTTCTTAGTGGCGATGTTGTTGGAATTGAAACGACATAATCTGGACAATTACCTTTTTTTAATAAAAACTTTATAAAGTGTTTCCAAACATCAATTTCATAAGCATTATCCTTAGCAAGTATTTTTGGACGTACGAATGGAATTATAGCACCTGCCTTTTTAGCTTGATTAATAATTATTTTACTGTCTGACGAAACATATACTTCATTTATATATTTGCTTTTTTTTCCTTGTTCAATTGAATTTTGAAGAAGAGATTTGTTTTTATAAATTTTTTTTAAGTTTTTATTTTTTATACCTTTAGATCCTCCTCGGGCACATATTAAACCGAAAATCCTTTTTTTCATTTAAAAATATTTCTATAAAGTTTCATATCTAACGTATTCCAACGAATGACATTAATTTTATTTTTTATAATACTATCTCTTGTCTCTATAAAAGCATTGCCAATAAAATTAAACAAATTTGCTGTTGATACAGCATCAATATTTTTAATGTTAAGAATTTTTTTTATATGTTTAGTTTTTCCAACACCACCCATAATAATTATTGGGGGGATATATTGATTTTTATTTAAAAATTTTAAAATTTTTTCATCAGGCCCCATGCCTGTTCCATCTTTATCAATAGACTGCAGTATTATTTCTCCACACCCTTTTTTTATTACATCTAAAATCCATTTTTTTAAATCAGCTTTTCTGTACTCTAAATTTCTAAAACAAACTTCCAATTTTTTATTATTAGATCTGTAGTCTATGCAGGCTATTATAGATTGTTTACCAAAAGTTTTAGAAATTTTTATACATTCATTCGGGTCTTCTAAATATAATTTATTAAGAATAATTTTATCTGCCCCGTTATTTAATAATTCTGAGACATTACTAACTGATTTTATACCACCACCTGCAGCCACTGGAAGAAAAAGTTTTTTTGAAATTTGATTTATTACTTTGCAAAAATTTTTAAAATTTTTTTTTTCAGACACATCTATAATTTGTACTTCATCAAGACCATAAGATATTTTATCAAACTGATAATTTTGAAATAGCCAATTTATATTACCAACTTTTTGTTTTCGAAAGTTTCTACTTTGAATAAAGTAACCATCCTCATATAACAATGTAAAAATTATTCTTTTCATTAAAGTGATAAGAAATTTTTGAAAATTTTAATACCTGAGATTTGACTTTTTTCAGGATGGAATTGTACACAATAAATATTTTCATGGCAAAAAGCAGCAATAAAATTTTTAGAGTGATGAGCAATTGCATAATTTATTTTATTATTATTTATTTTATAAACTGCATAAGAATGAAGAAAATAAAATGCATCGTTTTCGTTTATATTTAAAAAAAGCTTTTCTTTTTTAAAATTAAAAATTCTTCGAAAGCCAATATTTGGAATTCTCATATTTTCTTTAATTTTTGAAGATATTAATTTTTTTATCTTGTAGTCAAATATTCCAATTCCATTTTCTTGACCTTCTTCACTTGAGCTACCCAATATTTGCATTCCCAAACAAATTCCTAATATTGGTTTTTTATCAAATTTTATATATTTTATAATATCGTCAAAAAATTTTTTTTTAATTAATTTTTTTTTAAAAGAATCATAAGATCCAGTTCCTGGAATGATTAGGTGAGTTATCTTTTTTAAGTCTTTACTATTTTTAATAAAAGTTGTTTTTGCTCCAAGATATTCAATCGCATTATTTACAGATGAAATATTTGAAATTCCTAAATCAAGTATGCCAACGATTTTTTTCATTAGAGAACTTCAAATTTAGGTCTCCAAAGACCATCACTACTTTTTTGAAACAAATTTTTATTAGCCCATTTATTTAAAACGTTTTCAAATTGATTTTTATTCATCTTATAATAATTTAAATAATCATTTAAAAATATATCGGGAAACTGTCCGTCGTATAATTTTACTAAATTTTTACCTTGTTCACGAGACATAGCACCTCTACGAATTTCAATAGAGGCATCTTGATTTGCTCTACCAAAGCCAAATTTTAAATACATCATATAGGTATGTAAGGCATAAAACTTTTGATCATTTTGAGAAAAATTTGTAAACGTGCCAGAATTTGTTGACAAAGACTCTTTTAATCCACAATATTTTTTTGCAACCAAGTAGTTTCTGTAAGGATCCCAATTTTCAAAATATGACCAATGGGTAAATTTGAGTTTTTTTGATTTTGATGAAGGAAATTTAAAATAATAACTTTCCTTAAAAGATAACTTGCTTTTTTTTATTACTTTTTCATAACCTTTTTCCAGATAAATTTTTTTCATATAATCTACACCAAAAATTGGTTTTTTTTTTGTTTCTGGTGTTCCCCCATATTCAACTTCGCCATCCTCACCATAAAAAACTAGAGGGATATTCATATCGTCAGCAACTCTCACGACAGCTGAGAAAATTGCGCAAAGCCAACCATAGTATGGAAAACCCATTTCGATAAAACCATGTTTATTTAATTTTTGCATTCCTGCATAATTTGGATCAATTGATAGGAGGGTATATCCAGATTTTATAAAAGAATTTAAATTTTCATTTCCTAACTCTATAGCCAAAGCTGGCTTCACAGTAACGCATAATGGATTCATATTATATTTGTGTTTTAAATTATAGGCTACATATGAGCTATCTTTTCCTCCGCTAACTGGCACCAGACAATCAAAAGAACCATCTTTTTTTCTATGTTTATCCAATAGTCTAATAAGCTCTTTTTTCCTCGACCCCCAATTTAATTTTTTCTTTTCTGATGCCCACACACAAGCACTGCACCTTCCTTTTTTATCAAATGTTTGCCTGGGTCTAGTAGACATTGCAAGGCATGATGTACAATATTTCGGTTGAATGAAATTCAATTTTTTAAATTTTTAATTAGTTTATTTATTTTGTAATATTGACCAAGATCACCAATATCGTAGAAAGGTTCATTTATAGTATATATATTTTTTAATAATTTCAGAGAATTAATAAAATCATTCATATCAAGATACTTATTTTTTTTCATTTTATTTAAAACTTTATTATTAAATATGTATATACCAGAATTAATATTATAATGAACAGTTGGTTTTTCCTCTATGTTATTTTTATTCCCGATTTTTTTTATTACACCAAAAGGAATTTTATGTTCATAAATTCTTGATCCAATTGTGATATTAGAATTTTTTTTTATATGATAATTTAACATCTTTGAGAAATTTAAAGTAGTGTAGATATCGCAATTTACTACAAAGAAATTTTTTGAAATTTTATTTTTATCCAACAAGGATAAACTACCAGCTGATCCAAGAAATTTTTTTTCTTTTACAAAATCAATTTTAATTTTTTTGAATTTTTTATGTTTGAAATATTTTATAATTTTATTTGAAAGATAATTAACCGATATCAAAAATTTATCAAAACCATGTTTTGAAAATTCATCGATTATATTCTCTATCATTGGCTTGTTATTAATTTGCAACATTGGTTTTGGTTGAGATTTTGTTAGAGGCATCATACGTTCCCCTTTGCCTCCAGCTAGAATAACCACTGCTGTATTTGAACAAATATTATCTTGTTGAGTTTTTTTAAAATAATTATCTATTATAACTTCAACTAGTTGATTTTTATTATCCAATATAGGTATACATTTAATTTTTTTTTTTATGTAGTGATTAATCTTTTTTTCAAAATTTTTATCATTTTTGTTAATATAGATAAATTTTTTTTTTAAAAAATTTTTACATTTGAGATAGAGATTTTTTTTTTTTAAAAATATTCTTCTAATATCTCCATCTGTTAGAATTCCACTAATAGAATTATCCTTTTTTTTTGTTAGAACAAAACCTGATCCACTTTTATTTATTATATCTATAGCTTCTAAGACCGTTTTACTTTCACATATGGTAAGATTATTTAAATTCATTTATTAATAAAAATCTTTTATGTTTATATTTAAATAATTACAAGGAACTTAAAATTAATTATATTGATTTTATATGTTAAAAATAAAGAAAAAAAAAGTAGCAATAATTGGACTAGGTTTTGTTGGACTACCTCTTGCATTAGCTATCTCTAGTGCAAAACAGAGAGGCAGACTTCTTTTTGATGTAATAGGCATTGAGCAATCAAATGAAGATGGTTTGATGAAAATCAATTCAATAAATGAAGCTAAATTATTTTTTAAAACTGAGGATAAAAGTTTGAAAAAATTATTGAACCATCACGTAAATGTGAAAAAAAATTTTTTTGCTACGGATAATCTTGATTATGTTGAAAAAGCTGATGTTACTATTATTACAATTAGCTGTCATTTGGTTAATAAGTTTAATTATAAAAAAGACTATAAAAAGTACATTGATGATGTTTTTAAGATTATCTCTAGGTTAAAAAAAAATTCAAATTTAATTATAGAGTCTACTTTGCTTCCAGGAACTATAAAAAAATATTTTGAAAAATTTATTCAAAATAAGATAAAAAATTCAAAATTTAAAAAAAATTCTATAAATCTTGTTTATTCTTACGAAAGAGTAATGCCAGGAAAAAATTATATTAATTCAATTACAAACAATTGGAGAGTAGTATCTGGAATTAACAATAAATCTTTTACTTTTGGAAAGAATTTTTATTCTAAAATAATAGATACAAAAAAATACCCAATATACAGATTAACTTGTGCAGAAGCTGAAGTCTCAAAAATTTTAGAAAATAGTTATCGTGCCGCAAATATTGCATTCATTAATGAATGGCAAAAGTTATGTAAAATTTTAAATATTAATCTATTTAATATTATTGAAGCTATAAAAGTAAGACCAACGCATAATAATATTAGGTATCCTGGTTTTGGTGTAGGAGGATATTGCCTTACCAAAGATCCTTTATACGGAAAAATTGCATTACAACTTTTAAACAAAAAGAAAATAAAATTTCCAATTAGCGAATTATCTATGTCAATTAATAAAAAAATGCCTCTTGATACTTACGAGATTTTAAAAAATAAATTTGAAAGAAAAATTAAAGGAAAAAAAATATTACTTATGGGTTACTCTTACAAAGAGGATGTGGGAGATATCAGATATTCTCCATCAATTACTTTATTTGAAAAGATTACCAAGGAAAATAAGATAACCATATGCGATCCATATTTAGAAAAAAAAGGTATAATTGTTAATAATATACAAAATTATAAAAATTTTGATGCTATTATATTCTTAGTTAGACATAGTAAGTTTAAAAAAATTAGTTTTAGAAAAAAACTAAGAAAAAAAACTATAATAATTGATTCTAATAATGTTCTTACGTTGCAACAAATTAATGATATAAAGGCAAATTCTAATGAAATTTTATTTATAGGTAAATAATGCAATCAATAATTATAACTGGTGGATGTGGTTTTATTGGTTATCATTTAGCAAAAAAACTAAGTAATAATGAAAATATTAATATTTATTTA
>Ga0181580_10003860_pt1 | contig 12194 bp, 10 predicted proteins | sample 071ome_23_FD_132413 | JGI IMG/M metagenome (GOLD analysis project Ga0181580, IMG submission 132413) | Coastal salt marsh microbial communities from the Groves Creek Marsh, Skidaway Island, Georgia - 071403BT metaG (megahit assembly) | ecosystem: Environmental > Aquatic > Marine > Intertidal...
ACCAAACGGTTTCAATTTAAATATGATTTTTAACCGCCTTGCTATATTAGATTTAACCAAACAAGGATCTCAACCAATGAAAAATATTCAAAATGACATACTGATGTTTAATGGAGAAATATTCAACCATGTCGAATTAAGAAAGCAATTGGAAGATGATGGAGTTAAGTTCTTTTCTAACAACTCAGATTCTGAAGTTATTTTGAATGGTCTCAGTCACTACGGAATTAATTTCATCGAAAAACTTATAGGACAATTCGCAATATTCTTTTATTCAAATTCAAATAACACGGGCTACTTAGTAAGAGATAGGCTGGCGCAGAAACCTTTATTTTATACTTTTGAAAAAAATTCTTTAAAATTTTCTTCAAACCTAAAATCATTAATTCAATTAAATAAAACATATACATTAGATGAGGATTCTTTGTATGAGTATATTTATACAGGTGTTGTTAGATCTCCAAACACGATTATTAGCAATATAAAGAAATTACATCCTGGAGAACTGATTGAAATTAATCTAGATGATAATATTTCATTGAATAAGGATAGGTACTGGTCTCCAAACAATTATATTGACAACAGAGAATTTGATGAAAAAATATTTTTAGATCTTTTAATTGATTCCTACAGCATCAGGAGCAAAGCAGATGTTGAAATTTCAAATTTATTATCCGGAGGAATTGATTCCACAGCGCTTATTAAAATTAATGAAATAAGTAAAAACAGAAGCACTCAAAACACCTTTTCTGTAAGCATTAAAGACAGCGAGTATGATGAGAGTTTTTGGTTTAGTCAAGTTGTTGAAAAATACAAGACAAATCACAAAACTGAAATACTACCTAAAGATATATCACTAAATATTGTAAATGATTCAATAAACTTATTTGATGAACCGTATGCTGACCCCTCTACTGTTCCTTCTTATATAATTTATAAAACTATTTCAAATTATTACAAAGTGGCAATATCAGGGGATGGAGGAGACGAACTACTTGGAGGTTACACAAGAATTTATAACTCTTTAAATAGAAAAAAATTAAATGAAAATCTTTTAAAATTTCTATTTAAAATATTTCCTTATTTTTTGGGAACGGGATATTTTTTATCCAAAAAATCACAAGATTTTAATAAATCTTATATATCTAATTTTCATGACAAAAAAATTAGCAGCTTATTTAAAAAAAATAATAATTTTAAAATCAATTTTGAGACTGTCTCAAACTCTGAATACAAAACAGCAATTCTTTTTGAGTACTGTTATTATTTACCGGAAATGATGATGCTAAAAGTAGACAGAACTTCAATGGCAAGTTCTATAGAAGTCAGATCTCCATATGTAGATCACAGGCTAGTGGAGTATATATTGTCTACTAATCTTAAATACAAAAGCACAGAAGATGCTAAGCAAATCTTAAAAAACTTAATAGCAGATGATATGGGTCAAAAGTTTATTAATCGAAAAAAACAGGGATTTGTATTCGATATAAAAGATTGGGTCTTTCAAAATAGTAAAATTATTTTATATGAAGTAATTAACAGTGAGGTTCACAATTTTGTGAAAATAGATAAGTTTAAAAGATTGTTTTATTTTAAGTCAAGAACAAATGCTTTAAGAATTTGGAAAATTTATTTCCTATCTATTTATTTAAAATCTCTAAAAAACCTATAACGAATAAGAATTATCAAACTGTAAAAAACCTTTGTAAATATTAGTATTAAAAAAACTAGGTTAACAACAGGGGTATTTTTTATTCCTATGCTTTTATTTTCTTCACTGGCTAAAAATCCACAACCTTCATTTTTGTAGCTGGTATTAGCATTTAAAAAACATTTAGAATCATTAATTCTTTCACACGGTTTTTTTTCATACTCAATTAAGGCAAAACGCAAATATTGTTTATTGATTTCGCACAAGAAAGAACTTTGATTTATCGCAACTAAATTTTTATCTAATGTTGAATTATTCTCTTTTGGAAAGCCGATTATAAATAAACTAATAAAGATGAAGAAAATTGTAAAAAATACTTTAAATATGTGTTTTTTGAAACTTTTGATAATACTTATGTAAACAATTGAAAAACTGATTGATAATAAGAAACCATAGTAAAAAACTTTATAAGTATCACTAGTTAGTGGGTTGTAATTATTTTGCGGGAATCCAAATGAGTTTATTATCAAAATAAACATTCCAATAAACGGTGAAGCGAATAAAATTTTATCAAATTTTCGGTTTTTTAAAATATGAAATAAAACCATTATGTAAAAAAATATTGACATTATTGGAGGTGTAATATTTCTGAGTATTTTTGTATTTAAGTTGTCTACAGGCACAGTAAGTTCTCTATTTACGTAATCAATAGAAAAATTATTTCCACTTTTAACAAAATTTTTATTATATTTTGAAAGGTACAAATAATCTTTTTTCCAATATTCATTAAAGTAATCACCAAAAGTGTCAATAAGAGTTATTCCAATAAAGGAATTGTTATGGAAATTTTTATAGGGTCTTGTAAATAATTCAATTCCATTTATATTATACAATACATCTGGGGTGGCAACATTATCATATCCAGGTTGATTAAAATTCTCCGCTAAATTTTCCCGATCGTAAATATATCTATCAGAAATATTAAAGTTTTCTACAAAAAGCAACATAGAAAAGATTAATAAAGTTGTAGCAATTAATATTAATTTATTTATTAATTCTTTTCTATTTTTCAAGAAAATGAAAAAAATTAATATCAAACCCATTGCAGCTATAGAAGCCTTTGTATTTAGCAATATTCCTATTAGAAAAATAGACCATATCAAATCATGATTAAAACGATGTTTTAAAAATTTTTCAAAATAGTAAATTATCCAAATTAATAATGAAAAACCTAAAATTTCTGGTTTAAGGGTCAATCTTAACTGTAATAAAGGAGGAAAAAAATTTAATGCTGAAAGAAGCAAATAAATATTTGAAGTTTGTACATTTTTTAATTTAAAATATTTATAGTATCCAACAATTCCAATTAAGTAGATAATGAAATTGCTTAATTGTATTGCATTACTTAAATGTATTTCTAATTCATTTATTCGTTCATAATTAAAATTTACTTGATTTCCAAATTTTTCTAAATCTAATATGTAGCCTTCAGGTAAATCTTTAAATATCACATATATGACAATTGATACAAAGTAAAAGTAGAACACCCCCTGTTCTGAAAATATGGTATTTTCATCAAAAAGAAAATACTCCAAATAACCTTTATATCTAAAAAAATCTGGGCTTATTGTGCTCAGGTAATATAAGTCTGAAATTAGAAATGAAAACCACAAACTTGAAAAAAAAATAAATTTTTCAAGAGGTAATTTTTTTATATCAATCATATATATAATTACAGAGTATAGACGGTATTCTATAACTTATGTCAGAAGATTTAGACACTAAAAAAATATTATTCTTTTTCAATCAAGGTAGAGCGAGACGAATCGATTCAAATGAAGGTATTCCATCTGAATTTTTTTATTTTTATAAACAATTTCAAAATGAGCATTGGGAAGTAGATTTTATAGAAATGGATCCAATGCCAAAAAAAACTTTGATAAATAATTTAATTAAATTTACAGATAAGTTATTGAGAAAATTAACAAATTTACCTTTTTATTCGCATCAAATATTTAATAGCAAAAATCTTAAAAAAATTAAAAACTCCGATATTTTAATGTTTACAAACGAGACATTAGGTTACTCAACAATGCTTTTCTTTTTATTTTTCTACAGAAAAAAAAGGAAAGCAATATTTACTATGGGTCTTTTTGATGAATTTAAAAATAATCAAAAAAAATTCCTAAAGAGAATCTTATTAATTGTCTATATCAAGACATTTGACAAATTCTTTTTTTTAAGTGATATTGAATATAATTTTGCTCTAAATGTATTTAGCGAAAAAAAATCAAAATTCTATTACTTGCCTTTTGCAGTTGATAACAATTTTTGGAAATCTACAAATTCTTTAAATAATCGAAAAAAAATATTATTTGTAGGTAATGATTTAAAAAGAGACTATTTATCAATTGTGAACATTGCAACTGAAATGCAAGATTATGAATTTATTTTTGTTTCTGAAAGGTTTGATAATAATAAAATGCCAAAAAATGTTACATTGTTTGCAAGTTCATGGAGAAGTAACAAACTGACAGATAAAGAGTTGCGTGAAATATATGACCAATCTAGATTATCACTTATACCTTTAATAGATACTTTACAACCATCAGGTCAAAGTGTTGCATTACAATCTATTGCAATGGGAGTGCCAGTGATGATTTCAAATACAAAGGGATTTTGGGGTAATAAGAACTTTGAGAACTTGAGCAATATTTTTATGATTGAAACTAATGATTCATGGAAAGAAAAAATAATAGAAATTTATGATAATTTAGAGTTATTAAACAAAATTAGTACAAACGCCAAAAATGTTGCTTATGAGGAATTTAATACAGAAATATTATTTGAAAAGCTCAAACATTTAGTTTTTGATTAAAATTTTGAAAAAATTCTCTAAAATTATTCATTCCGTTAGGGATGGTATATTTTAAACTATTTGCATAGGCGTATTCCGTATCTGGTTCTTTTTCTTTAAAGTTTTCCATATTAAATATCGAATTTGAACTTAATATTTCAGATGAAACTCCTACATCCGTTGAAATTATAGGCGTCTTTGTAATGGAACATTCAAGAATAGCTTGTGGACCACCCTCTACCCTTGAAGCAACAACATATAAGTCGAGAATATTATAAAGTTTATTTAACTTTCTAAACTCAACCATTTCGAAAATTTTAAACCTTATATCAGCTTTGGATAACTCATTTATAAGATAATCTCTTCTTTTTCCAGTAAGCACTACTACTAAATTTTGCTTAGTTAAGTTTAAATACTTTGCAATTTCAAGAAACCTATCTGGGCCTTTTATCATTTTTGGTTTCGAAGTATCTTCACCTTCCGAGTCACGTTGAAATGACCCTAGTAGAAAATCAGTTTTATTAAATCCTAAAGATTCTCTTAGTTCATTTTTATTATTTATATGAAAAAAAATATTTTGGTTAACCCAAAATGGTATAGAGGTAATTTTTTTGTCTGTAAGAGGTTTAATTTGATCTTTACTTTTGTTTGAGATTGTTAAATATTCATCCACATAATTATCAAGTTTTTTAAAATTATCCAAATATAATTTATCCAATTTTTCACTTTCAATATGATATAAGGAACATATCACAGGTTTAGATTTTAAATATTTAGTATTAATCTTTTCCCAAGTCCAAGGTGCAATAATCCAAATAATATCAGACCGTGAAATAGACTTGGTATGTATATCTCTATTGTTCTCTATCCACTCCCTTTTAAGACGATCAACGATCCAGTTTTCGTTTATTTTATTTATATAGATTTTCACTCTAAATGATTTTATTATGCAATTTGAGTTTAAACTTATAAAAACTAAATAAATTATGGTTGAAAAAATTCTCATAACTGGAGTAACTGGTCAAGACGGCATTTTCTTAACTTCGAAGTTACTTCAAAAAGATAATATAAAAATTATAGGTATAACCAGAAATACAAAAAATAAAAATTTTTTTAAAAATTTATATTACTTAAATAAAAATCTTTATATTCAAAATATAGAATTAATAAATTTAAACCTACAAGATGAAAATACCGTTGAGAAATTTATAGAATATTTTAAACCAACAAGAGTATTTAATTTAACAGGACCTAGTAATGTTAATAATTCACTAAAGGATAAAGATATTTATATTGAATTTTTAATAAAATCTTTTGATAATTTATTAAATGCTTTGGAAAGTTATTCAAACGACTGCAGAATATTTCAAGCTTCTACTTCTGAAATGTTTAATTCTTCCAAATATCCGCTAAATGAAGAATCAGATTTAAATCCAAGAAATCCGTATTCATTTTCTAAATATGAAATTCATAAAAAAATATTAGAAAAATCAGAAAGTACTAATTTAAAATTATATTCAGGAATTATGTTTAATCATGAATCTGAATTTAGGTCTAATGATTTTTTGATTATGAAAATTATAGAAGCGGCCTTAAAAATTAAAACTGTATCCAGTCATCAAAAATTAACACTTGGTTCATTAGATATTATTAGAGATTGGAGTTTTGCTGGAGATATAATGAAAGCTGCAGATTCAATTACACACCTTGAAAGCTCTAACCATTTTGTTATTGGAAGTGGTATGGGGTACAGTATACAAAATATTGTTGAGTATATCTTTTCGTCATATAAATTAAACTGGGAAAATCATATCAATATTGACTCTAGTCTCCTTAGACCTGGAGACCCCCGGAAAATCGTTTCAAATCCTCAAAAATTATTATCCAGCATTGATTGGAAACCTGAATATGATATTTTTAAGACAATTGATAGAATGATAAATTATAAAAACAATGAAAATTATTAAGCAAAACGGTTTTTTATTAACAGCGTACTTTTTAACAGCATTTTTGTTTGTTGTTTACGATCCACCACTAGGGTTGATGGATGATTTTGGCTTTGTAGGTCTAGTAGAAATGATGAAGGAAAACTTTATCGAAACTTATATAACTTGGATGGACAAAAGAATTTTTGATAAAGGAATGTTTCAACCACTTTACTTGATTCAAGCATTCCTACAGTACAATCTTTATTTTAAATACGGATCTCTTCCGATTTATTTATTAAATGCTTTGATTGTGTACTGTACACATTTTGTATTTGTAAAAGGACTTAATAATTTTATGAATATTGAAATAAACTATACACACACATTACTTGTTTTTTTAATTCTTCCATTTACTTATGATCTTTTTATCCACCCAAGCTTGCAAGAAAAATTAATATTTCTTTTTTTTGGAATTAGTTTAATTTTGCACCAGAAAAAAAAAGAAAATAATCTATATATTTTTTTAATTTTTCTCTCAGGGCTTTCGATTCCGCTAATAAAACTTCAGGGAGCTATATTTATATTTTTTTATTTGGCATTAATCTATAAGGATAGAGGCATTCTTTCTAAATCAGTTTTTTTTGGCTATATTGTTGGTTTTTTAATTCAGGCTTACGTAGTACTTTTTCTTGAAAGTTCATATTTTGTAATTAAAAATTCAATCAATAATATAATTTCAAACGCACTTCACCCTTTTAATATACTTACTTTAATTTTTACTATTTTATTCATGATTGTTATGAAGAAAAAACTAAATATATTTTTTATTTGTTTAGCACTTTCTTTACTTTCATTAATGTTTTTATATTTAAATTGGAGTATTTACGGATATTTACTCGCCTCATATTCATATCTTATATCTTTTTTATCAATACCATTATTAGTTGAATCTTCTAGATTCTTAAACATGAAATTTATCACCAGTACAAATTTAATTTTTATATTTTTTTTAATATCAGTATCTATCTTTTTTATACCAAGGCTTGAAAGGTGGAGCGATTTAAGAATTCTTTATACAGATTTAGAAGAACAAAATATAGGAACCTTGTATTATTGTGCTTCAGAAGGTACGATGTTTTTAAATAAAATTTCAAATCCCGAAAACAAGATAATACAAATTAATAATCCAAGCGAAATTGTAGAATCAGAATTTAACCTTATTCATGATACGTATTGTGGAAGCAATTTTTATGATATGTTATCAAATTGTAACAAAGAACACACAACAAAAGATGACAATTACGGATATGTTTTTACAGCAAAATATAAATGCTAATTAAGTAATTTTCATAATTAACATTGTCATGTGGATAAATTAATATCTGTAATAATGTCTGTCAAAGACGGTGAAGACACGGTTGAAGAAGCTATCCAAAGCATCTTAAACCAAACATATAAAAAATTCGAGTTACTTGTTGTTGATGATTTTTCGTCTGATGATACGTATAAATTAATATCAAAATATACAGAGGATGACAGGGTGAAAGTTTACAGAAATGACAAAAACCTTGGTTTAACAAGGTCTCTTAACATTCTTGCAAAAAAATCAAAAGGTGATTACCTAGCTCGTCAGGATGCAGATGATATTAGTTTAGAAAATAGATTTGAAAAGCAACTTAATTTTATGGTTAGAAATAATTTTGAAGTATCTACAACAAAAACATATATTAATTCAAAAGAGGGAAGTGTTAAACCCAGACTGCTATACAAGCTACCAAACAGAATATCATTAAAAATACGCAATCCCTTCATACACGGAACCTTGATGATCAAAAAAGATTCATTTTTATCAATTAACGGATACTCTGAGGATTTTATTTTTGCGCAAGACTACAAGTTGTATAGTGACCTGCTTAATTGCGGTATAAAAATTAAAACATTAAATGAACCTTTGTATGTGTTGAACACTTTTAATAATTTAACTTCAAAATATAAAAATGAACAAAATAAATATATGAAAGAAGTTAGAAAAAATATAAAATTATTTTGATGGAAAATCTCGTTTTGAAATAATGTAAGTACCTTTTTCTCTTCTCCAGTAATCGTAAATAAATTTTTCATTATTTTTTATCGGTAGTTGCTGATAAGCTTTTTTAATATCGATGAAGTACAAATTGAACACCCCTTGTTCATTAGTTTTTGATATTGGATAAGTATTTGCAAGGTTAATAAGTTCATTTATTGTTTGAGAATTTATTATTGATGTATCATACAACATTAAACCTGTTTGAAAATACTCTCTATTGCTTAAGTTAAAATTTTTAGCCAATATTTTGTACTCTGGTTTTTCCTGATCAAATTGATTTGCGAGCTTCCATTCGTATTCTGGATAGGAGTCATGGTGGGCCAAAATTCTATCTTTTTTATAAAGATCAAATATTTCATTTACATTGTCGTGAATTCTCAAGTTAATATCGATATAAAGCACAACATCCCAATTTTTAAAATATTTGTCAAACAGATAAATTTTGTTCCATTGATATTTTTTCTTAATATTTCTTTTATCTGGTTGATTGATTCTCTTTATTTTTTTATCAATATCTTTAGAAAATCTAAATTGTTTTCTATTTAATATTAAAAAAGAATCGTCATTTACTTTTCTTTGCAATTTTTTCTTGTTTGTGTTTGTTATTAAAACTATATCTCCATCAAATTTACCTACACTTCTCAACTGTTTATATATAGGTATAAAATGTTTAATGTATTTTTTATCTGCAATTAATGCTATGCAAACTTTTTTATTAGTCATATTTATCTATATTTTAATGTTAAAGTGAATTCTAGAAGATGCTCTTTTAATTTAAATGTACAATTTTGTTTATTGTTTTGATAAAAATTTTAATACACAAAGTGCTGTTTCCATTTATTCATTATTAGAAAATGTTGATGAGCAAATAAATTTATATATAATCCATAACGAACCAAATACTTTTGAGGAATATTCAAAAAAATTATCTAAACACTCAAAATGTAAAAAAATTGATTTAATAGAGGTGGTTACTGAAGTTAGTTTTCCAAATATTGAGAATACTCACATTTCAATAGCTACTTACTTTAGAATTTTTATATTTAAATATCTAAAAAATTTAGATCATGTTATCTACTTGGATTCTGATACAGTAGTATTAAAAAATCCGTTAGACATCATTAACGATGAGCTAACTAAGTTAGTAAATTCAGAAAACATAATTTCTGCTGTCGATGAAACTACAAAAGAGATTTCTCCCGACATATTTGAAAGATTGGACCTTACAGGTACAAAGTACTTCAATGCAGGTGTAATGATAATTAATTTAAATAAAGCAAAAAACGAAAATACTTTTAATAATCTTATCTCAACTATGCTGAATTTAAATTCAAAAATAAAGCAATGGGATCAAGATGTTTTAAATAAATATTTTGATGAAAAAATATGTGAATTAAACCAAACCCTAAATGTTAAATTTGATGCAGATATTGAAAGTGAAAATTTTAATTCACAACACACTATATTGCATTATTTAGGAAGTAAAAAACCTTGGCATATAGAGTATTTGCTTATGTACCCCAACAATCATTTTCAATTAAATTACCAGCAATTTACAAATTCAAAAAATTATTTTTTAACAACTAAATGGAAGAAAAACATGACATTAACTTACTTAAAGCAAATATTTAAATTCAAAAAATTTATAAATAAAAAAAACTATAAATTATTGAAACCCGTATTATCAGTACTGGTCAACAGTAATGACTAATAAAGACATAATAACTAGTTATAAGTACGCTGAATTGTCAGATTTTGTCTTTTCTGGAGTATTTACAAATGAACAATTAAAGAAATTATCTTTGCAAGATTATAAAGTTCTAAGTGCACAAGATGGATATCAGACAATCATTCATAAAAGTTTTGATATATCAAGTGGAAATGTAATTTTTTCATCTCTTGAATACATTGAGATTCTTTTTGGAATATTAAAAAGTCAAAAAAAATTGTGTGATTTGACTTTGATTACACACCAAAGTGATAGGTCTGTTAAAGAATCTTTGTTTAAAAAAAGACCAGATTCCATAAATAAGTGGTTTGCTATAAATATTGAATTTTCACATAAAGATCTGATACCAATTCCCCTAGGGTTGTCCAACTTACATCCAAAAAATTTAAATGAAGATGATATAAGTTTCGTGGAAAGTGAAAAGTCAAAATTGTTGTACATAAACTTTCAAGAAAATACAAATTACAATCATCGAAGAGGTCTTTATGATTATTTTGATAATAAGGAGTGGTGTTATAAAAAAATTCCTAATTTATCAATTAAAGAATTTTCAAGAGATTTAAATTTTTCAAAATTTATTTTATGTCCATGGGGAAATGGCATAGATACACATAGAATTTGGGAAAGTTTATATAGTGGTTCATATCCTATAACAAAATCTCACGTTAATTTTGAGTCCCTTAAAGAGTTGCCAATACTATTTGTTGATGACTATAAAGAAGTTAATAAGGATTATTTAGAAAATACTTTTAAAAAATTTCAAAGTAAAAAATTCGATTTAAATAAATTATATTTTAAATATTGGAGAGAATATATCAATTCAACCAAAATAGATTCAAATAATACTGTTTTGCATGTTAATTCTTACAAATACTTTTTTTTGATTACTATAAAAAAATTTAAGGATAAATTAAATAGTAAGCTTAAAATTTTAATTTATTATTACAGGAAAATATCCTACAGACTTAGTTTCTAAATCTATATTTAAATATTGTATAAATATATTTAAATCCATCAGATAAGCCAATTTTCTTACCCTCTTTGTAAGTTCTGCCTTCATAGCTTATTGGATGTTCTTTAAGAGATAAACCCATACTTAAAAATTTACTTAAAATTTCAACTTCAATTGAAAAGTCATTTTCTACTAGGTTGATTTTTTTTAGGTGTTTAGATTCAAATAACTTGTAACAAGTAGCTACATCTGTACATTGAACCTGATTAACTTTAGAAAATAGAAAAGATAAAAATTTATTTGCAACTTTAGTTCGAAAATACCTGTTAACTCTAATTTTATTATCTAAAAACCTAGATCCTATCACAACTATATTTTGATCATTTTTATGATATTTTTTGAGCTCAATTATGTCTATTGGGTTGTATTCTAGGTCTGCGTCATGAACAATAAATAAATCAGAATTTATAAAATCTAATGCTTTTTGGATTGCAGATCCTTTACCTAGATTGTTTTCGTTTCTGTAAAGCTTCCAATTTTTATTATTTATAAATGATTTTGCTATTTTGGCTGAGTCATCAGTCGAACAATCGTCAATAAGAATTACTTCATCAGCTATTTTTGAACTTTTTAATCTATTTAAAGAAATTTCAAGTGTTTTTTCTTCATTATAAAAAGGAACTATGACTGTAAGCGTTAAAATATTTGTACCTTATCTCTCACTAAATATATTTGAAAATATAATTTCTATTTCATTTTAAGTAAAACAATATTAAATATAGCAACAATTCGTAAATGTTGAAAAAATTAATTTATATTTAGAGTTTATAATTATATTGTGATTTATTGTTTTGATATAGATGGAACCCTATGTTCTAAAGGAAATGAAGATTATAGTAAAGCTGAGCCTTACTCAGACAGGATTTCTATTGTAAACCAACTTTATGATGAGGGGAATAAAATTATCCTTTTTACTGCAAGAGGATCTGCA
>Ga0181580_10003878_pt1 | contig 12178 bp, 3 predicted proteins | sample 071ome_23_FD_132413 | JGI IMG/M metagenome (GOLD analysis project Ga0181580, IMG submission 132413) | Coastal salt marsh microbial communities from the Groves Creek Marsh, Skidaway Island, Georgia - 071403BT metaG (megahit assembly) | ecosystem: Environmental > Aquatic > Marine > Intertidal zone...
GAATAGACCTAAGTGCTATTAGTATTAAGTTTGACTTACAAGAATTTAGAGAAAAATTTTTAAAAAATGTTAATTTTGCTCAAAGTGCATTTAATAACTTAGAAGCTAAACTAATATTAAAAGATGTAACTACTGGTAATACAAAGCCAAAAAATTACAATTTGCAAATATTTTCGCTAAAAAAATCTTTTAATGAAGGCTTAGGTAGAGACACAATAAACTTTTCCGATACTGGTGGAATTAATTTTGTTCTTTTAGATGAAGATAATAACTGGAAAATACCTGAATATATTTCAATATCTGACGATGTTGATTATATCACAAATAACGGAATAAATCAAGAAATAAAAGTCTTAAAGGGCGATGAAGACTTAATATTTGATATTACAGATTATATTAAACAAAAAATTAATATTGAACAAGATCAAGATATTAATGACAATGGCTTTATTATTCAGTTTAGTAAAGAAAATATATTTGATAATAAATCATATTTTGTAAAAAGATTAGGCTCAAGACATTTAATAAAAAAATCTTTTATACCAACGCTAGAAATTAAAATACCTGATCATAATTTTTTTATACCTACACAAACTTTTGTAAAAGAAAGATTTTTAAACAACGAAGAAATATTTTATTTGTATAATGTTGTGAGTGGCAAATTAACAGATTTTGTATTGCCAAATCTAGACAATGATAATACAACGCCTACATTAGTAAAACTAAAAATATTGTCAAAAGATAAATCTTTAACACTAGTTAACAATATTTCTTCTGAAGTCGTGACGAACTTTAAAGGAAATAATGTTTTAGGAATTAGAAAAGCAGTAATAACAAATAGTGATTTGTCATTATATAATGATACAATAACAGATCTTTTAATAGATGGTAAGCTTGAATGTTATTTGTCATGGTATACTGAAGAAGATATTGATAATGTTATTACAACACACACAATTCTTGAGGAAAAAGTTGTTTTTCAAAAGTCAGAAAAAATTATTGATAAAATATACAAAAATTTAAAATCAACAATTAAAATTGAAAATAATAATTTTTACGCTGATGATTGCATTACAAAATGTAATGTATATTTTGTTGATACTAGAGCAAGTCATGAGCCTGTAAGACTTCCTTTTGACTTACCAAGTGAAGATTTAGGAACAATTCAATATCAAATAATAAATAATGAAAATCAAAAAATAATACAGGATTTTGAAGAAAATACAACAGCTTTTTTTGATGGAGAAAAATATGTTTTTAACTTATGCTTTCCAGAAATTTATAAAAATTTCAATATTAGATTTAATTTTAAATTAGTTGATGATGTATCTGATATTACTAAAATAATATACAATAAAACAATTTTTAGGATAAACTAATGTACGATAGACAAATTGTTGCAAATAATGCAAATTTTGTAAATAATTCTTTACAAAATATTAATAATTTTAGTGATATTACACGTGAATTATTCAGTGTTTCACCTGAATTATTGAATTTTAGCGATCCAATACAAACTCTTAAAAGTATTGACGATTATGACAACTTTTTTTCTACACAACAAATAGAAAATATTGATTTTAGTAATTTTGAAAACCATGTATTTTTTGATAGTGCAGTCAATAAAGTCAATTATACTATTAAACAAATATTAAATTTTCCTTATGACAAAAACGAGCTAGAATATAAAAGATTTATTAATAATCTAGAAGGTTATACAAAATATGTATACGAAAATTTATTTCCAAAAAGTTTAGGAAGTGCATTATTTTCAGGTAATGAAAAGATTTTAATTAAAAATAAATCAGGTAGCTTTTTACAAAACAGCAATGATGATAAATTTGGAATATTAAATACACCAAATAGATTTTCTTTTAACTTTTGGATTAATATTAATAGCAATAACAATATTAATAATCAAATAGTTTTTAAATTATTAGATCATGATAATATTTCTGGTTATGTATGCTATGTTGAAATAATTGGTGATAAAAGATATTTAAATTTTTTAATAGTTAATGAGTCTAACTTTTTTGAAAAAAAAATAGAGATTGAACCAGATGTTTATAATAATATAACAATTAATTGTAGTATAATAAACAATAAAAGAGAGATTTCTTTTTTAATAAACGGAAACATTAAAGACGCAGATGATGTTTCAAATTCTATTTTAATTGCCAATGAGTTTAATAATTCTTTAAATACAGTTGATGTTAATTTTGTTTTGGCAGGTGCAGAAAATTTATCATTAAATATTGATAACAATAATATTGTTTTTAATAATTTTATTGGCGAAATTGATGAATTTAGATTGTACAATAAAATTATAACTAATTCTTATGTTAAAGATAATATGCATTCAAATATTTTTTCTCAAAATGGTTTGCTATTATATCTAAAATTTAATGAGCCAGCTGGAGATTATTCAAACTCATGCATTTGTTTAGACTATTCTGGAAATAAACTACATGGAGCTTTTTTTAATTCAGATAATAGTTTGATTTCTGATACGTCTAATAACAAAAATATAGTTAATCTTCCAATGTTATTAGAAAGAGATACATTATCACCTGTTAGAAATTCTAGATACCCGGACGTTATTTCATTACACACAAGACTAATTAATGAAGCCTCCACTTATGATCAATTAAATCCTAATATTATATTTAATATGTTGCCTAAACATTATTTTTTAGAAGCAGCTGATTTTCAAAAATTACCAGTATTTAGTAAAACTGATTATATAACATACAAAGATAATGAATTTAACAACTATCAGAATGCAAATAATCATTTTGTTAACTTAGTTTTAATATGGGCTAAATTTTTTGATCAATTAAAATTATATGTTGATTCTATTAGCACAATTATTGATATTAATTATGAAAAAATAAATGACGATAAAATTTTTGGAATTAAAATTCCATTATTATGCAAAATGTATGGATTAAAATTTTCTGAAATTTTTGGAGATATTACAAAAAGAAAACAAAAATCAGAAGCATTAACTTATGAAGATGTTATAAATGACTTATCAATAAGAAAAATACAAAATAAAATTTGGTATAAAATTCTTATCAATTCTAGAAGTTTATCAACAACAAAAGGTACACACAATTCAATACAGCAAATTATGTCATTAATAGGTATTGAAAATATTGAAAATATTACTATTCGTGAGAGTAGCTCAAATAATAATTTAACAAATTTTAATAATAAATTTAGTAAGCAAAAAAAATATATCAATAGAATAAAATTAGTCGATGCAAATCTTTTAAATCAAAAAACTAATTATTCAAACAATATATCAAGTTTTTCAAATAATAAACCATTTATTGAAATTAATGATTTAAAGCACAGTGAACAAATATTAAGTAAAAATAATTTTATATCAACAGCAGAAAATGTTAAAAACGGCTTAGGACAAAATTTTACAATAGAATACTTTTTTGACTTTGATAAAAGAATAAATAATGATTATAGAAATATACAAAATTTATTTAGAATAGACTTACAAGATAGTCCAGTTCTCAATGCTTATTTTTATAAAACAAATAACGAAAGTAGATTATATAATTTTAGCATAGATATAAAACCTTTTATTAATACATATTCAAAAAATATAACTTTAGCAATTGAAAATATTGATGTTTTTACAAGAGAAAACTATATTTGTTTAACGCAAAATATTGAAGGAAATAATCTTAAATATAGACTTGTTTATTCTAAAGCCAATTCTGATCATATTACTGATAATCTAGTTATAAAAGAATCTATAATTGACATATCAGATCAAAATATTCAAAATTTATTTTCCACACAGCAAAATACTTCTATTCGAACAGGAGAATTTTATTATGATAATACAACAAGTCAACTTTTTGCTTTAGATAATACTTTGTTTGAAGGCAATATATCATGTATAAGAACTTGGTCTAAAGATTTAAACGAAATAGAAATCTTAAATCATGCAAAAAATATTTTTAATACAAGTGAAAAAAATATTAATAAAACTTTTTTAATAAATAATTTTTTATATAAATATGACAATGAAGTAAATGTTGTACAAAACGTTACAAATTCTTCTCTAGAAATTAAAAATAGATCAAATGCAAGAAAAAATGATAATAGTGAATTTAATAACTGTTATTTAAAAATTAATAATCCAGACTTTAATGTTAAAAGCTTAATAAAATATGATGAAATCTTTGTATATAATAAAAACTTTGATTTTAACAATATTTTTGATGAAAATAAAATTAATATTTCAAGTTTTGAAAATAATGATTTAAGAATCAAAGCAAATAATTTTAATAATTATCCAATTTTTAATACAAATGAAAGCATTGATATTGAAAATAACAATAAGTTTTTTATAGACTTTTCAATAACAAAAAATATTAATAATGACATAAATCAACTTTTAACGAGCTTAGATGATTTTGATGATATTTTAAATAACAATTCAATGTATTTTTATGAATATGAAAAAATTAAAAGCATTAAAAAAAGCTATTTTAATAGACTTGATACAAATAAAAAAATAAACTATACATCTTTATTAAACGTTTTTAGGTATTTAGACAATATAATGTCAACTTTAATTTCTGGAATGTTACCAAGTAAAACAAACTTTGCAGGCTTTAATTTTGTTTATGAATCACATATACTCGAAAGAAATAAATATCAACATAAAAATGGAGATTCTAGAATATCCTTAAGTAATATAGAAGAATCTTTCTCTTTTTCAAGAGAATATAATCCTAGTTTTAGAAATAAAAATTACATTAAAAATAGAAAAATGAAATAAATGAGGTTGCATGTTAAAAAAAATCAATAAAAACATATGTTTTTTTGACAATACGCAAATTGTCTATATAGAAACACTTCAAGATGAAGCAACTACAAAAGAAAAAAAAGATTTTTCTGATAATATTAATACTTTTGTTAATAATGTAGGCATTTGTGTAATAACTCCTGGAGTTAATTCACAAATAGGATATAATGACATATTAAATAGCAACTTTTACGATTTTAAAACGTATGTTTCTGAATTATTTGAAGTGTCTAGATATTATCTAAAGTTTAATCAAAATGAAACTTTTGCAAACAATAGTGTAATGCATATTTCAGATCTTAAATTAAACAAGTTAAAATTAATTTTTAAAAACGATAGCACAGAAAACTCAGGACAAACTGATGAATTTGGTAGGATTATCATTGGCACACAAAATATGCCTGCTTCTTCTTACGCTCTAGAAATCAAAAGAGCAATTACACAATGGCGAATTTTAAATCCCGACAAAACTTTCTTAATAAGTGTTGAAAACACAGTAAATAATACACTATACTTAACACAAAGATTAATAGATGGTGTACAAAAATCGACAAATTCTAATTTAGATATTAAAATATTGGTACCAGATAATGTTGAAATATTTTTTGATATAGAAAGTGATTATGAAAATGTAAAAAATCATCCCTTAGACTTTAGACCATTTAAAGAAAATAACTCGATTAAAAAAATATTTTCAAATAATCCTCGAATTTTTAGTAAAACTTTAGGAATAAATAATGTAGATTATAATGAAGATCAACATTTTGATGATTCATTAACAAAATATTCAGCAAGTTTTTATTTTAAAAAGCCTTCAGAAATTGATTATCCTTTTTCTTTTAATGCCAAAGAAATTAATTCTTTGAGCACAACAATTAATCCTTTTGAAACTGTTTCTATTTTAGAAGGAAAAATAACTACAGAGCAATCTCTTTTTGGAATAAAAGCTCATTTGATCTCCAATAGCGTTGATGCAAGAAATAGATGTAATAAAATAAAAGATAAACTTGAATATGTCATTGATGACGAATATAAATTTACTAAGAAAGTTGAAATAGATAATAACATTGTTACAAAATCATTTGAACTAGAGCCGTTTAATGATGAAGAATATGAAGACTTAGTTACAGTAAGAAAAGAAAAAGTTGAAGTAGGGTATAAGTTTGAAACTCAAAGTATTAATAATATTAAAAGAACAATTATTAATACTTCTGAACGTAGCGTAAAGACAATTTTATCAAATAATATATTATATTATACTGATGACAAAATGGAATTAATTCCATTTTATGAAAGATCTTGGGAAAATATAAATAGTATGTTGCCTGAAAATAGTAATAAATTTAGTACAGAAAACAATTATCATAAAAATAATGATGTCTGCAATTATATTTACAGTAATTTTGGATTTCATCGTGACGAACATTACGCAACAATACCTGCATCGATTGCGTTTATAGGAGTTATAGAATAATGCCTAAAATTAAAAAAACAATACCTAGAGAATATACATATACAGTTTTACAAGAAAGCGTTGCTGCTAGTGCAACAATGATTTTTAGCACGTTAACTCAATTAACATATTTTGGAAACGGTGGAACTTCATTTGTTTTAGAAAATACAGACGGTTATAAGGTAAGATTTGCTTACGTAACTATAGATGGAGCAATCAATAATTTAGCTGGCGGCTATTTTAGAGATGATAACGATTTACAGCCTAGATATATAGAAAACAATGTTATAGAATCAGCCTATTATAACTATGAGGATTACGATTATAATTTTTTTGGGTATGGATGGAATCAAGATACAGACTCACTTATAAATGCATGGAATCAAGGAGCTGCTGTTTACATATATTATGGTGATATATCAGGAAACCTTGTTTCTAGTGATCAAAATCTTGTAACATCTGCTGTTGAAACTCTTGTAGAAAGAACAGTAAGAGCTATCAAATATGCAAAAGAAGTAAAAATGAGTGCTTCTATTTTAAACGGAAATACTTCTTTGCAAATTACGCAACAAGTAAAAGGACCAGAAGGTAATACAGATTTATTTAGAGGATATCCTTTTGGTACTAATTTAGAAGGCAATTATTATTCTACATTAACTAGTGACATTACGACTACAAACTTTGAAAATGGTGCTGATGGTGATGCTGGAGATGTAATTAACTGGACAAAAAGATCAGGAAATTTAGGAAACGCAATTAAAAGAAGAATAAATAAACAATCTTTTGAAATTGGCTCTTTACCAATCAATCAAAGATTTACCGGGCAAAAAATAGACACAATAATGAATTATTTTGATGATTCTTTAACATTTGATTTTTTAAATAATAATAATCAAAGAATTGATGTAAGACTTGGGGTACCTTATGCTCAGCAACAAAGTGCAGGAGGTTTTTATCCAGACTTTATATTAGATAATCCTATTATTAGTAATGATTATTATAGATGGTATGAAAATCAAAATACTGCTGAAATTGGTGCACAGAGTTTATTTGTTGCAAACAATCATGCAAATAGAAGACTTTCAAATTCAAATGTTTTTTCGACACCTAATACATTTCAAAATTTAAACATTAATAATAATGCAGACTTTATTTATTATAGCAAAGATTATAATATTTTTAAAAAAGCGTCTAAATTAAATCAAAAAAATATTGATTTATATTTAGACAAAATAAATACTTATGAGTCAATAAAGCCTTATAATGAAACAAACAAAATAATTGAATTTAAAGATAGTCAATGGCAAACAACAAATACAGGCAAATCAGATTATAATATAAGTGAAAGTAAGCAGATATCTTTGGAATTAGGATTTAATAAAAATAATCAAGGATCTCCTGCCATATTATTAGATACAGCAAATAATTTTATTAATCAAAATAAAATTTCATTAGATCATGTAGCTATTACTAGATTTTCACAGCATACAAGTTATTATAATTTTAGTAATAATACATGGGATTATTTACATCACTATTCAAACTACCCAGGTAATAATAATGTTTTTGGTGATAATGGAATAAATGATTTACCTTATTCAAAAGATTATTTGCAAACAATTAATAGTAAAGAAGATTTTGAACAAAAAATTGGTGATTATATAAAATATAGTAATAAAATAACATCACCTTCATTTAGAGCAAAAACTACTTATACGCCTAATAGAAACTATTCAAGTATAATGAAAATATCAGACAATTCTGGATTTCCATATCAAGAAAAATGGAGTCCAGAATCAGAACAAACTTTAAAAATGTCTGATTATATTACTAATGATTTCATGTTGGAAAAAATTAAAATAAAATGTAATATTAGAGCACAATCAAAATTAAATCCTGATTCTATTGCTGCTTTAGACTTATCAAATGACGATGCTTATTTTGGAATGAGTTTTTTCTTTTTACGTAATTTTATAGAAGACGAATATACAAAAATTAAAAAAAATAATATTACTTATCATATGCAAACAAATGCTACCGGAGAAAATATACCTGATTGGCTTGAAAACGATATTTATGATACAGTTTTTGCAGAAAGCTCAGAGACTTTAACAAAAATTAATGATGATTTTGAAATTATACAAGGCAATTTTCAAAAAAATGAAATAAGTTATAATGTAACTATAAGTAATCACGAACTTGATCTAGATCCACGAACAAATCCAAATGATTTTTTTGGATTTGCAAATCTCACAGAAGCATTAGATGCAGAAGGATCTGATTCACGTCAAATTAGAATATCTAATAACTCTAATGACTTTGATAATAATATTTTTACAAAAATATTTGATATAGAAGCAGTTTCCAAACAAACAAGACCTTATCAAACAAATAGAGACTTAGTTTCATTTAATAACGTAATATTTTATAATTTAAATATAAATAATGATGAGTTAGATTTTCTTAATAACAATAAAAATATTGACATATTAGCACCTATTCTTAATAAAGAGGCACCTTCAGAGATGACTTTTGAGTTTGATCTTAAAAGAACAAGTAATGAAAAGCATACAGACGAGTCAATTTTTTATAATACAAGTTCTGGTAACAATGAAAATTTATTTATTTTTGAAGGAAAAAATACACAAAATAACAGTACAAGAATTTTTGATTTACAGAACATAAATCAAAAACTAGAAGCATATTACAACAATGTAAACTATAAAATGTATTCCGGTAGTTATTTAGACAATATTCAAAATTACAACTATCTGCTTAAACCTAGCGATGAATTAGTATTTGGAATAACTAGTTATGGAAATGGTAATTTAATTTCAACTTTAGTAGAATTATATGATAATATTGAAATTGTTTTAATAGGAAAAGAAGTTAATGAAAATTTCTATAGAGATGAGTCAAAGTCTATAAGGAAAGTTATAACTTCTAATATTGATATGAGCAAGTCAAATCAAGAAAATATAAATTCTTTAAACAAAAATAAATCATATTTTTCTTCTGACAATAGAATATTAAAAGATGCAAAAACTAATAATAATATTTATATTTATGATTCAATATTACCTGACTTTTATCAAATTTTTAATTTGAAAGAAAAAGTCTTATATTATAGAGGACAGCAATTTGAGCTTGGCTCTACTTTTGTAAATAATGTTACTTTATTCGAAAATGATTCTACTAACTATACAGATCCTGATGTTGTTATCAGTAATATTTTCTCAAACGATATTTATGATAAATATCTATTTAAAGAATATGAAAATAATCAAAAATTTAATAATTATAGATCAGTATCTAATAATTTAAATAGATCTGTTCTTAATGTTGAAAATATTAATATAAATTTACCTGATAATTCTAATTTATTTGATAAAGACACTTCTATAATTAGTAAAATAAGCTTTGATGAAAAAGGTATTGAAGAAAATTTTACTCGAGACGCTGATTTTGTATCTAAGTTATATCCTGTACTCAAGACTGCATATAAAAATATAGAAACACCTTTAAAAAAATATGCTTCACCTTATCAAAATTCTGATTACGAAGAAGGATCTAATTCTGATGTTTTTTGTAGCAATCTTAAACCTAAAAACACTGGCATGTTTAATTTTCATTTTAGCGACAAAAATTATGTAATAGATACAAATATAAGTGACGATGATATATTTCAAACACCTATATCTATTAGAGTTTTTGATAAAAAAGCATTTTTAGTTATTGAATACTGGCCAGTTGGTGAAAAAATTATTTCATTCTGGAGAAATGTAAATGAAATTTTTAAAGATGATATGATTGACGTAGGAGATTATTCCCTTTCTAAATTTTCTATACCTTTATCTCTAAGAAGATTTTATCGTAGCGGAGATGAAGTGTTAGGCCTTTCAAATACTGAGTTGTTTACTAAAGATTTTATGTATCTTCAAACTGAAAATGGTGGACAACAATTAATATGTTTTCTGGATTATTATGAAATGAGCAACAATTATTATAACTTTGCTATCAACTCAATTAATTCTAGTACTTCAAGAACAAATGTAGAAGAAATTGAATATGACGGCATATCGGGCAGTGGTTCTTTTATTTGGGACTTAGTAGATAACGTTTTATCTTTAACACAAACCTGGCTTATTTCAAAAAATTATTCGAATAGTAATATTGACTATTTAAAAGACGAAAACATGAATTTTAGTAATATGTTTTTCACTTTAGGCATCGGTAATGACTCATTTAGTGAAGAAAGTGCTAAAGAAGATGTTGGACGTTTTATGTTTGACAACTTTAAAGTAGATATACATTTTACAAAATATAAAACGAATGTTAATTCTCAAAATAATGTTTATAAAGATAATATTTCTAATAGTTTAAACTTTCAAAATATAGATAGCAGAATTAGCAAAAATTATCATTATTATATGGATAGAAAATTGATTGAAACAAATGTTGAAGATTATCATAAAGTTTTTGATGATAGAAGAATACCAAGCAAAAAAACAGAAGACTTTATTAACAACGAAATGATATATTTAGCAAAATTATACTATGCTAAAAATATTAATGATAGTATTAACGATGTTCAAGAGACAAAATATTCTGTAATCTTTAAATATATAAGTCATTTAAAAAATGGAATAAATTATCCTAGTATGCAAATATATTCTATAATTAATGACTTTTCATTTGATACTTTAATAAAGCTTTCTTACGAAGATATTGCATTAGACTTTGAAGATCTTTCTAGTGGATATTTAAGAATATATGAACCTTATTTATTAAAAGCTTTTAAAGAAAATGTAATAAATGAAAATAATGTGCCGTATTTTGAGTTTAATCTTGCAGACTTTACTTTTAAGCAAAAATTTGCAAATAATGTAGTACAATATAATGTTTGGAATGAGAGTAATTTAAAATACGTATCAGATTCTTCAACCGAATATAATTACGATTATCTTATTCCTAATTTTAATTATTTTGATGAATCAAGAGGTGGAGAAAGATCATATCTTTCTTGGGGTAATAAGAAAAGCAAGGAAGAAGCTATTAATAGTTTAGTCTATCTTTACGGAAACAAATATAGAAATTATGCAATTGAAAAAAAGGCTGGCTTTATATACGGTGTTGAAAATAGCTATCCTATTTGTAATCAGCAATTTTTTTCATTATATAGATATGGTCATTTTAGTGATCATATTAAGTATTCAAAAAATTATGCAAAATATAATGTTTCTAGAAATAATTCTGACGTCGTATCGTATCCTATAGAAAAAGCATTTTATAATGAATATTTTGAAAAAACTACGCAGGATAATGCAAGTCAAACATTTAATAAAAACTTATATAGTCAAAGTAGTTATCCTTATATTGAAAACGTATCAAATGTTTTATCACAATTAAATGAAAATAATACTTTATATGATGAAAATAATGTTTTTTAATATTTATATAAAAAGGAAAAAATAATGGCAGGCATTCTAGATAGATCTACTACTTTTATTGATTATAAGATTACTGAAAATGGTAGGCGACAAATTTCTAATGGTGACATTAGATTCGAATATGCTTCTTTAAGTGATACATCTTTGATTTACGAAAAAGATCATGAAAAATCATTAAAAAACAGGTCAGAAGTTTCTTTTATTGATAACGCATTGTTATTTGAAGTTGATACAAAAACTTTATCAAATATAAACAACGAATTTGATCTAGATTTTTCTTTTACTCATATAGATAGTAATATATTAAGAAAAGAAATTGATTTAACAGGCAACAATTCAATTACATTTAAAGATGCTTCAGATATCTTTCTAGAACAAAATTGTACAGGAACTTCTTTAAAAAATTTAAACTTAATAGGAAATAAAAATTATTTACAA
>Ga0181580_10003893_pt1 | contig 12155 bp, 6 predicted proteins | sample 071ome_23_FD_132413 | JGI IMG/M metagenome (GOLD analysis project Ga0181580, IMG submission 132413) | Coastal salt marsh microbial communities from the Groves Creek Marsh, Skidaway Island, Georgia - 071403BT metaG (megahit assembly) | ecosystem: Environmental > Aquatic > Marine > Intertidal zone...
TTAAAACTTGTGTCTACATTACTCTGTAAATTTGTAATTCTATTATCAAAATTACTCTCTAATACGTTAAAACTTGTGTCTAAATTATCAAATCTGTTATAAATACTAGAATTTATTCTAATTATATTACCATCTTTATCAAGTCCATCGCCCATAATTAACTGTCCTGCACCCGAAAATTGTGCTATCTCTATATCATCAATTCCTATTATAGGGGTACCATTATTTGTAAATACATAACCATTATTTTTATTTTTAGTACCTTCTTCAACAAATACGAATGAACCACCTGTTAATTCTCTACCCTCATCATCTGGTACAGCTCTTTGTAATTTATATTGATTTGCATTGCTTCCTATTTCTTTAATAACATAAATTCCATTTTCAACCTTGTTATCTTGATTTTTCACTAAGATACGATCATTAATATTATTTCTTGATATATCATCAATAATTAATAGTTCATTTACTCTTGAAGTTAATGTGGCACCAATACCATTTGTACCATTACTATAATCAGCATCTAAATTAACAATAGTTGCTAATTTTACAGATTCCTTTACATCTAAACCACTTACAAGATTATCTGTATATGTTTTAAGATAATTAAAACTAGAATCTATAAAATCTTTTTTATAGACATTTTCAGATAAATCTGTAATTTTTAAATTTATATTTTGTTGTAAATCATTTAATCCGTTTATATCGCTTGAATTTAGTTCGCTAACACCTTTTCTTCCTATATATTTAAAAAAAGTTAAATATGGTGGATTATCTTTATTAACAGTATATCCTGTAATTTCATCAGGAAAATTTATTACTCCATTTTTAACATCAAAAATCCAATTTCCAGTTTCAGCACTAGGAAATAATTGAGTTAAATTTGAATCATATAATTCATACAAATAAGGTCTATTACCATTTATATCAGTAACTTTATTAAACTGTATTGCATCTGCTAATAAATTATTACCACTATTATCACGACAAAAATATCCTCTATTTGTACCTTCTATTTTTTCTAATTTTATTTTTGTAAACCTTCTTATAATACCAGTTGTATCAGTATGTACTTGTGTTGTTCCTGAAATATATTTACTTGAACTTATATTTAATGAACTTTGTAAATTATGTGTTCCATTATTAAAATCTGGAGAGACTGGTATATTATCTAGAAAAATATTAGTTCCGTAAAAATAATTATTTGCTGCTACACCTACTTCTTCAAAAAATGGTTTTGTTTTATCTGTATTTGGGAATCCTAAATAATTTTTAAATAAAAAATTAACCTTTTCATATAAATCTAAATTTTTTGTATTACTATTAATACTAGTCATCTAATATATTTATATAAAATTATGAAATATTAATAAATTTATAATTCGATTGAATTATTTAATCCTATAAATATAAATATATCTAATGTATTTGATGAATTTACAACAGGCCCCCACTTAGATGATGCACTATCAGTATATAATGTACCCTTATTTGCATTTAAAAACATATCAGATAAACTTATTGCGGGTGGCGGTTGTCCGTTTGTACTGTACCATGGAGATAATTTATTAAAATCACGAGATAAATTTCCAACATCATGACCTACTTTAATAAAACCAATTACATCTTTATCAGATTCAACTTTTAATTTATCAAATGTATCTGCATTAAATAATCCTCTTAAATTTGTATAAATATCTACAAATGTTGTACCATCACTACCGATAGTTGTTGATAAATTAAATCCTATCCATTTATATTTTTTACCAGCACCATTAATCGTACCATCAATCGCATACGCTGTTAACCCCATATTTTGTGTATATACAGTATTTGATAGATTTTGATTTTGGTATGTAAATAAAGAAATATTTGGATAATTTCTTTTCGCATATGTTTGAAATTTACCATCTATAAATAGTAACGTAGAATCTCTTACAAGATTATTATGATTATTGTAATTATTTATAGTTATATTACTAATATTGCTGCTAAATACGGTACTATCAACAACTAATTCGTAAATAGAAATTGTTAGTATTAAATTGAAATTTGAATTAAAACTATTTCTATCACAAAAATGATTCAAAATTATTTCTTGATTTGGAGAGATTGATAATCCACTATCTGATACTTTTAAAGAAAAAACGGTTTCTGCAATAGATAATCTGTTATTATTATTAAAATTACTATTTGAATATTCTATATCTTTGAAATAATTAGAAACACTAGATTGGAAATCGGTATTATTTAATCCATATGTCCCATTACTACTTATATCTGATATATTCAATAAAATATTTTTCTTTTGTGTTTTTTCACTTTTAATAGTAACATTATCAAGTGTATTTATCTTTATATCAGCAATTTTTCTATCACCCCTTACATAGTTATATTGTGAATTAATATATCTATAAACTCTTGAGCTATTTGATAATGTTGAATTAAAATTTACATCAAATTTATATACTGATGGTATACCCATGCAATATTTAAGCTGAGTTACAGTAATATTTGGTTCGTTTCTTGTTAGTATTGATGGATTGAACTGTAAATTATCCACATAAATATTAAACGAATTATTAGTTACTACTACATCTTGATTGTTTTCATATAATTTACCTTTTCTAATATATTCATATTTTAACACATATGGTTCAACTCGTGGATTACCTATTATGCTTCTAATTTGATTTACAAGAATATTATTAGTAATTATATTACCTTTTAATCTAAATCCTTTCTTATTATCTGTATCAAACATATCTATTGCATTAGTTGATGTTGATATTGTTCGATATACTCTAGTAGTATCTATAGTATTTAATATAGGATACACAAATCCATTAAACTTAACATTTTGTATATTTGTTGAATCGACATTCACATTAATATTTATTATATCCTGTCCTGATATATCTAAATTTTTACCAAATCTATAATCACTAGAAAGTTCTATACTTGTATTATTTGAAAAATTAGTATTTGGGTTATTCGAGGTTTCTACTATAAATGCAACACTAGTATCTGAAGGGCTGTAATTAACATAAATTACATTAGTTGAAGTTCCTGATATAATAACATTTTTCTTGTATTCGCTACCAATTGAAAAAAATAATTCTTGTGAAATAATTGACTCTGGTATTGGTGTAATTAATGTACTTTCATATTCTATTGATGGTGTAGAAAAGGTGTTAACAAGATTATTTTTAAATTGTACTGTGTATTTATATCTTGTACCTTCTCTTGTATTAGAAATTAACATTTCAATAGGAGGGGACTCACCATTCGTATTTATTTTATCAATAAAGGGATTAAATGAGTAGGAATTGCTTATTTCTGTTTGTATAAGTGGGATATTTGCACTTACACTTGTCAATCTTTCAATTTCATTATAAATTACTAGTGCATTTGCTAATTTAGCCTCAGATGCAGCGTTACCTTCTTCTAATTGTTCTGTTTTATATTTTAATTTAATATTGCCTTTGTCTGTTCCAGATAAAATTACCTCATCACTTATATATATTGGCCTTTTTGGTGGATTTGCTAATAGAAATTTTAAATTATTAAAATATAGAGCTCTTTCATTTTGTAATTCGTTTGTATCTTTTGAATTATTTTTTCCATAAATACGAAAACTAATTAATGACTCAGGTTCACTAAGAATACGTTGTATTATTGTCGGATTCGCTATATTTGATAGCTGGGTTTTGTTTACAACTAATTCTTTATATTCAGAAGTATTATAACTTTCATCATTATTAATTATTCTATCACCATTGTTAATATAATCACCTATTTCATATGGAATCCATGTATTGCTGAGTATATTACCAGATATTCCGTGAATTATACCTGAAATATCAACATGAATTTTATCTATATAAGGCAACATTTTTTCTTTTAATGTATTACCACTTGCAAATAACCTATTAGTATTATCGTCGTATTTTACAATTATATCTTCATAATTCCAATTCATTGTTATTGTTCCAGATGTAAAATTACTAGAAACATTATTAAACTTTTGTGGTTGTTCTGTTAGTATTTGTAAAAAAGATTGTCCTGCATTATTTGCAATTGACGTCTCTCCAATAATAAAACCTTCTGTTTCTTCATCATACCTTATTATGTCTCCATCTTTCAAATCATTCTTAGATATGTTAATATCTTCTAATTCAAGTATACTACCACGAGAAAATGTATCATCTATTGGTACAAGAACTTCTTTTTCAACACCATCTATAATTTGTGTTATAATATTAAATTTACCTCTTGCAACTGAAATTGATGATGATGCAGCTCCATTATTTGGAACGAATCTTAATTCTACCGTTTTAACATTGCCTTGTATATTTTCATTAATTGTTACTTTTGCATCGCCAAGATGAAGCGCTTCATCAGATAAATATAAATCTTTCCATTTACGTGTTTCTGAACCTAATGAATAATTACTTTTTCCTGTAATATCATATGATGGTCCTGGTATTAAATCTCCATCAATTATAACCTCTTTATTATTAGAACTGTCTGATAATCCTTCAATCTTATTAACAGAAATATTATTTATAAATGCTTCATTAACAATATTTTCATTATTACCAATACTATTATTTACAATATTTGTTGTATTATTTTTCTCTCCACTTGGTATAATATTACCATCAAAAAATATATTATTACTTGATGAATCTGTAACTATTTTGTTTATATGACCTTCTTTAAAATAAGCTTTCTCCCAAAATTTATCTGATGTACCAATAAAATTATTACTATTATCAGGAATTAATGTAGAATTAATAATAATATTATTGGAAATGTCATTTTTTATTTCAGAAATATTTAATTTAATACCGCTTATATCATTCGTAGATACAGATTTACTTATAATTTCATTAGCAGATATATCAAATAATACATTTAATTTATCAACATCTACATCTGATACGATTAGTTTATCAGTATTTACTCTAGATGCTGAAATATCTTGAGTATATATTATTTGTGTTTTAATTTCATCTGTATAAATATTTGAATTTTGAATGTCATCTACAAAAATTTTACTTGCAGATATGTCTTTTATATATAAGTTATCCCATGTAGTATCTCTAGAACCCAAACTACCATCATTATTAGGTACTAAATTACCGTTTATAAATATATTATTTTCATCATCTTCATTTGCACCTAAAATATTAATAGAAATATCACGAGTTATAATATTATTAGTTTTAATGTTAAAAATATGTGCATCAAACCATGGATTAGTTTCTTCACCTAAATTGTAATTTTTATAATTAGATTCGGTTGTTGTTGTTAATGAACTACCGCTAGGTATTAAATTACTATTAACACTTATTTTATTAGATCTTGTTACACCTAATTCATATGGTCCGGATAATTTATTTAATTTTAGTTTATCAGTAATTCTTACTTCATTTACCCTTAATGATGTAATATTTATATCATCTGGAATTGTAGCTTCTTCACCTTTTTGCCCCTTAATACCTTTTTCACCTTTATTACCCTGCATTCCTGTAAAACCTATTTCACCCTTTTCTCCTTTATCTCCTTTTACAGTACAACATTTATTTCTATTAAAAAAATTACAATTATTATCCATTATATTTTATATATATAGATACTCTGTATTAAAATATAATATAAAAAACATTGTTCTATTTATCACGAGGAATATATAACATATTATTCATTTTATCTAATTTTTTAATGGTATTTTCTAAATTTTTTTCTCCACCAGTAAATGAATTATTAAATAAATAGTCAGTCGCTGGTCTAATTTCATTTTTTTTAATTTGTTTATAAATTATATCTATTTTGCCTTTTACTAATTCTATTTTAGCTTCATCATTTATTATTGATTTTTTAAAATTAACAGTATCTGTAATTAATGATATTGCATTGTAAATTATAAATCTTCTTCTTTTTTTGCATCCTGATTTATAGCGTATTGAAAATATATCTAATAATGCATTTACTAATTTTTTTATATTTCTTCCTCTATTGGATGCTTCTAACAAAATTAATTCCCAAACCATCCAAATAATATCTTTTTTTAATTTTTCTTCTACATCTGCTATTTGACGTGAGGCGCAATATAATATTTTCTTTTCTCTTTTACATACACTTTCAAATTCAATAATCCATTCTAACCAATAACAACATTGTATTGTATTATTTTTTGATGATGATAAATTATACCCAAATTCATTTAATGCAATAAATAATTCTTTTGGATCATCATGTAAAAATATTTTATTAGCATATTGTACGTTATCTGCTTTTAATTTATCTGTAATTTCTTGCATATTAAAAGCATTTTTATTAACTTTAACTGGTGACAGATTATGTTTTTTATCCGACAAAGCTAAAATACTTATTATTTCAGCAAATAAAATTCTTATTTTTGGATTATTTCGCATTTTAATTTCATTCCCAATATATCCATTAACAACTATATTTTTAAAATCATTAAATCTCATTTGGACGTACAATGGTAATTTAGGGTTTCCTAAATGGATATATTTGCTAAAAAAAAGAATAATTATCTCCCATAAATCTAAATAATGTCCGGCGCATATATATTCAGCACTCCAATAACATGCCGGCTCTATTCTTCCATTTATTAAACTATTTAGTAATTCTTTTTTAGCGTCGCTTTTTTTAAACTTAGAGAATGTTATCCCCCTAAATTCTTTAAAATTTCTTTTATCGCTTATTTCATTTGGATTCATACTAATTTTTAATATAAAAAATATTGCTTTATTACATATAAATATGGCTCAAACATTTATTAAAACATTATATAAATCATCATCGTGGTGCAAATTACTATTATTAATTTTAATTATTCTTATATTATTTGTTGGAGTTAATACATATTCATATAAAGAAAGTTTTATAAATCAAAATGAAAAATTTTCATTCATAAAGGAAGACAAAATTTTCGATAATTTTTATTCTACAATTTATGACGATATTATTACTGATAACGTTAAAGATGAATATCAAATTGGTGAAATTATTAATACTACAAATCCTACTCAAAAAAGTTTACTATTAGATATTGGATCACGCACTGGAGATATTGTAAATTTATTTAATCAAAAAAACTATAACGCAGTCGGTATTGATAAATCAAAAAGTATGGTTGATATATCTAAAAAAAAATATCCTAATTTAAATATTAATTCTGGAGATTTTGAAAATACTTTAATATATCCCGCTCATACATTTACGCATATAACGTGTATAAATGATGCTATTTATTATATTAAAAATAAAAAACATATTATTAATAATGTTTATGAATGGTTAATTCCAGGTGGTTATTTTATATTAGGATTAAGTAAAAATAAAATTACTAAGTTAACAAATAAAAATAAAAATGTCTTTACTAATTTTACATATAAATGTAAAATAGAAGATCATAATGATAATATTCTATTAATTCAGACTTTTAAAGATAATAAAAAAATAAGAAAACAAGAATATACTTTATACTTTGAAGATGTAAATACAATTTTAAATTATGCAAGAAATGTAGGATTTATTATTTATTCTCAGTTTAATCTTACACCTGTTTTTTATAATAATAAAATAAACTATATATTTTACAAACCAGAATAAAAATATTATATAAATAAATATTTAAAAAATAAAGGATTTAATAATCATATATGGAAAGTAAAAGTGAAACGCAAAAACCTTCTGAAAATGAGTTCAATAATCCTTTAAATCGCAATCTTACAATTATTTTTTGTCTTCCAGGAACAACATTTTCTAATAATTTTTTAAAATCATGGACGGAACTTTTAATTTATTGTGTTACCCATAAAATTCGTCCAATTATTTCATCTCAAACTTCATCAAACGTTCATTTTGTAAGGAATATGTGTCTTGGTGCAGATGTTCTTCGTGGTAAAGATCAAACTCCATTTGATGGTAAAATAGATTATGATTTTATTATGTGGATCGATAGCGACCAGGTATTTTCAGTAAATTCATTTATTTCACTTCTTTCACATGATGAAGATGTTGTATCTGGACTATACCTAATGTCTAATGCACGTAATTACACAGTAGTTAGAGAATGGGATGAAACAACATTTTTAAATAAAGGTTCATTTAAATTCTTAGATAATAATGCACTATCTAAGTGGGTTAGCGAAAATGCTATTGGAGATGTTGAAGAGAAAAAAGATGATAATGGTAATCCTTATAAAGATTATTCTAAATGTAAAATTCCTTTAATGCCTGTTTCTTATACCGGTTTAGGTTGGACTCTTGTTAAGAAAGGTGTTTTTGAAAAATTATCTTATCCTTGGTTTTATGGTACAAAAATTACTTTAAATAAGTCTATATCAGTTGGCGATGATGATGATGATGAACCACAAAATAATGTAAAAGAAATTACAGATTATACTGCAGAGGATGTGACATTTTTCCTCAATCTTAAAAAATTAAACATTGTTCCATATGTTGATGTTAGATCAATTGTAGGTCATGAGAAGAAATTAATTCTTTAATTAATATCTAATTTTTATTTAAAATAATATTTATAATGTTAAATAAATATTATTAATGAATTTAACATTTAATGAAACTTTAAATAAATCTCAAAAAGGAGATAACATAAGTTTTTTTGAATTAATATCTTTAATATCGATATTGTTATATTTTGTTTCTCTTGTAAAAAATGATGGAGTAAATCAATTAACTAATAAAAAAGAACTATCTGTAATTGAACCAAATAATAAAAAAATAGATCCAACATTACATAAAATTATTGGTCTTGAAAGTGTTAAAGAAGAAATTAGATATTATATGGACTTTATTAACAATAAAGATAAATATATTGAGTGGAATGTTAAAGTACCAAAAGGTATATTATTAGCTGGTCCACCGGGAACTGGTAAAACTTTACTTGTAAAAACTCTAGCTAATTCTTTGAACATACCTGTTATTAACTGTTCCGGTTCAGATTTTGTTGAGGTATTTGTTGGAATTGGTGCATCAAGAATAAGAAATGTTTTTAAAAAAGCAAAGGAATATGAAAAATGTATTATTTTTATTGATGAAATTGATGCAATAGGTAAAAAAAGAGGATTAGATAATAATTCAGAAAGAGATAATACATTAAATCAATTATTAGTTGAAATGGATGGGTTTACAAATACAACAAATACAATTATTTTTGCTGCAACAAATATGATACAAAATCTAGATCCAGCTTTAACAAGATCAGGTCGTTTTGATAAAAAAATATATTTTGATCCACCAAACTTTAAAGAAAGAAAGCAATTATTCGAACTATACCTAACAAACATTGATTTTGAAAAAAAAATAACTTTGGATATATTATCTGAAAGAACTGCTGGATTAACAGGGGCGGATATTGCTAATGCATGTAATCAAGCTAAAATTAATGCACTGCAGAATAATATTAATATTATTTCTATTAATGAAAAAAATTTACAAGAAGCAATCGACGAAATTATGATTGGTAGAGAAAAAAGAGAAAGAACTATGAATAAACTAGAATTAGAACGTGTATCACATCATGAAGCAGGACACGCCATAATTGGATTTATACTTAAACATTCATCCCCTCCAATAAAAGTTAGTATTATTCCTAGAGGAGAATCTTCATTAGGGTTTAGTCAAGAAAAAAGCACTGATAATAAAATTTTAACAGATGATATGATAATTTCAAAAATAGCAGTATTATTAGGGGGTAGGTGTGCTGAAAAACTAATATATGGAAATTACTCGACAGGTGCAGTAGATGATATTGAAAAATTAACAAGACTAGCAATTAATTATTGTGAAATTTGGGGATTACATAAAAATATAGGTCCAATAAACCTACGTTTATATAATGAATTAAGTTATTCTATATCTCAAAATAATTTCAAAGAAGTAAAAGATTTAATTATAAATATTGAATATTGGGTAATTAAAACATTAAAAAAATTTAAAAGATATATAATTTCTATAGCAAATGAATTAATCAATAATGAAACCATCGATATTAATATAATAAAAAAAATATTACCTTCAACGTGTGAAAATAGTGAAACGATTAATTTATCAAAATTAACATAAATACAATTTATCAAAAAAATATAACTATTATGCATAAAATCAAAAATGATGATTCATCATGTATTATAACTATTAGTCCACGCAATTTAAAATCTAGAAAATCAAATAATAATAGTCCTAAAAGTTTAAGCAGTGATTCAACAAGATCTAGTCCTATTAATATTACATCAAGACCTCAAACGCCAATACTGTTAACACCTACGTTTTCAAAATTAAAAGCAAATAGACCATCTTCGCTGTTTAGAGAATTATCCGATTTAAATATTGATACAAATAAAACTATTATCAACAAACGAACTTATTTGTGTAAAAATAGTTTCCTTATATGGAAAAATTTATATCTTAAATTAGTAGATCATCTTTTACTAGGAGGAGAACATACTCAAAAAATATGTGATGGATTCAGTACGCCTATTATGAATGATATAAATATTTCATCTGAAGAAAAAACAAATATTGTTTTAGAAGATCCAAAATTTGGAATGTTTAGTTTATTTAAATATCATATTAGAAAAGGTTATTTAAATCAAGAATTAAAAAAATCAAATAAAGTTTTTTGTTCTCATATTTTTTCACTTGCATTATTCTTGCCTATATTAATATTTATATCACAATGGGTTCTTTATGCAGCGCTTATGTCTTATGAAATCAATAGATTTGAAGGGGGTATTTGTTTAAATGAGGATACAAGAGAAAACAAAATGATGATGTTTGGAATCGCGATTGTATACTTTGTAAGGAGTTTTTTTATATGGGATAATTTAACAACTAGAATAAGTTTTTATAAAACGAATAGAGCAGACAATATATGTGCGATTCTTGATACATTTCAAGAATTTATGTTTACACTTATGGTGTACATTGCAAATTTATGGATTATTTTTGTTGAAACTGACTTACAAAATATGATATTAAACAGTCTTGCAATGGAATTCTTAATGCAATTGGATAATGAATTTGAAGAGATGTATTTTAAAAATTTACCAGGAGCAGCTGAAGATATTTATGATTCTATCTACGTAACATATCAAGAAAATAAAGAATTAATTAAAGATAGACAAGAAAGGTCTCATTGTTTTAAATACACAAGTAGATGTTTATTTATTCCTTATAAGCTATTAGTATTTCTTTTATTTATTTTTCCTATATTCTGTTTATTTGTAATGATTGCTGGCCCTATTTGTAAATAAGTTTAAATTATATATATTTAATAAAAAAAATAGATATATGTAATTTATGAGTAAAATATTATATTATATTTTATATTTGATAATTTCAATTACTTTTCTATATTTTTTGTATATTAAATTAAAATATAATTTTTGGTCCTCTCAGCCTATATTTCATACTTACAATTTACGAGATTGGATTTTTCCTAGAGGAATAATTCAACAAAATTTACCACCCAAACTATTTAAATTTCATAATTGGAAAATAAATACATATTATTTCCAAGAAATATCAACTGAAAAAAAAGCACTATTATATTATTTTATTAACCCAAATCTCTCCAAAAAACAATTCATATCAAATTTTGAAGGTGGTCTTACAAGGAATCATACTTCTTTTTTATATGATAATATGGTTGTACCTCAATCAGACAATAATTTATATCATACGCGAAAATTAATAAGTGCACTAATTAGTAAGAGCATAAATGCTGTTATTAATAAAAATAAAACTAAAATATCTTATATACATTCTCATAAAATTCATAATTCATCTAATAATAAAAAAACTGATTTTCATACACTTTTATATACACATTACTACAATTCACGAAAAAATGGAAATTGTCCTATTTTTTTATTTAAAAAAAATGGTACTATACCTTATTATACACCATGTACTACATATTATTCATATACTTTTGATACTAAATATATTAATATTGTTAATTATGATATGCCTAATAATATTTCAATCAAACAAATAAATTCTGCATCATTTAGAATAATTATATCTTTTTTAAAAGAGATTTCTAATACATTTTATTTTTATACTGTTCCTGATTTTACTAATATTAA
>Ga0181580_10003894_pt1 | contig 12154 bp, 9 predicted proteins | sample 071ome_23_FD_132413 | JGI IMG/M metagenome (GOLD analysis project Ga0181580, IMG submission 132413) | Coastal salt marsh microbial communities from the Groves Creek Marsh, Skidaway Island, Georgia - 071403BT metaG (megahit assembly) | ecosystem: Environmental > Aquatic > Marine > Intertidal zone...
ATTACTCATTCAGAAAATTTAAAAGAAGATAATTTAGTAGAATCTTTAGCTAATACAGATGATATTACACCTATAGAAACAGACGAAACAAAAAATGAAAATATTAATGAATTAGATAAATTAAGTAGTATCATAGATAATTCAAGTAATAGAGTATCATTAGATACATCCAAAAATGATGAAGATAAAAATGATGAAGATAAAAATGATGATAAAATTATCGAAAAAAATACTAATGATGATATAAATACACTTGAATTAAATGAAATTAATTTAGAAATACCAGAAGAATTAGAATCCGTACAACTTAAAAATCCAAATGAAGTTTATTTGGAAATTTATAAAGAAGTAAAAAAACGTGCAAAAGAAGCGAAAAAGAAAGCAATAGAGGCATATTTAGAAGCAAAAAGAATAAAATCTTTATATCTTTTGGATGAAATTGAAAGTTCTGATGATGAGAATGAACTTTTAGCGATAACAGAAGACTAATAATTCTATAAAATTAATAAAAATTTTTTATATGCTAATTTTATAGAATGAAGCTTGCTAAAACGTTAAAGAATTTAATGAGCAATCACATGGTTATATTCACAGTTGTAGCCGCCCTTGTCTTAATTTATTTTATCAATAATTACGCCGCGAAAAAAGGACTTGTACAATCTGGTATGCAGTCAAATAACGAGATGCCTGCATTATCTAATAGTGTAATGAACGCTCCTAATGCTATCAATCAGCCTGAATCTTTAGCTGCAGGTAATGCCTCATCTTGTGGCGCAGGCAGCCCCGCATCTCCCGCTGCTCCTTTAGGTCAGAATGCCGGACCTGCTGGCGTTGATGGTGTACAGACTAACATGCATGGACTTCCAGCTAACTGCACTCACAATGCTGTTGTTGATCCTAAACAGCTTCTTCCTAATGATGATAATAATGAGTTCTCATCAATGAACCCTATGGGCGCTGGAGATGTTGCTAATGTAAGCCTTCTCCGTGCTGGATATCACATTGGTATTAACACCGTAGGCCAGAGTTTAAGAAACGCAAACCTTCAGCTTCGCTCTGAACCTGCTAATCCTCAGCTTAATGTTGGTCCCTGGAATACTTCCACAATTGGACCTGATTTCAATCGTCGCCCTCTTGAAATTGGTTGTGGTGCTAACTAAATAAATTTACAAATCATATAATAAAATTTTAATATATGATTTTATTTTTGTAATATATAAGAAAATCATGGCTGCAAATGATATAAATATTTTAGCATATGTTTTAGCTTTATTTGTTATCGGTGTATCATTGAAAATTTATTTTGAATCGGATGCTTTTAATTTGAAATGTATTATATCAGATATAGACGGTAATACGTATTGTGTTCGTGAAAGTCCAAAAATTAAATTAGTAGCTGATCTACTTGCAAAAATTACTAATAAACTTAAAAAATTAGTTGAAATAGCAGGGAAAAAATATCCTGATCGAGAAAATGTAAAGCGCCTTGTAGAAAGATTCAATCCAAAAAAAATAAGTGAAACATTACCCACTAGTAAATTTACCGCATATTCAGAAGATAAAGGAAAAAAAATAGCATTTTGTACTACAACGACAAAAAATGGTAATGAACTTATTGATGAAAATACATTAACTTTTGTTGGTATACATGAACTCGGTCATGTATGTTCTAAAACTGTAGGACATAATGATGAATTTTGGAATAATTTTAAATTTTTACTAGATATTGCAGTTGAAAATGGTATATATCATCCAATTGACTATAAAAAAACACCAAAAGCATATTGTGGCATGGATATTACAGATAATCCTTATTATGATCTTTAACAATATACTGCTATAAAACTTTTTTTATAATTAACTATGTTATCGTAACACGGGATTTGAATATTTTTATATTTATTATTTATTTTACACATTATTAAACATTCTAACAATTCCTTAGAATAATACAAAATTACATGGTCTATATCTTTCTTATGAAATTCAAATATATCTTTAATTATATTTTTATCAGCATCTAATAAATATAATTTATTTTCTTTTTTATATTTCAACCATAAATTTATTACTTCATTATAATCTTTAACACTTAAATTTGTTTTATAAATTACATTACATTCTTGTAATAGCAGATTTTTTATTTTATCGTACATATATTTTATATATATTATTTTTTAATAGAAGTATTAATGTAGTGAACGTATCTATAATCAACTATGTTGTATGTATACCAGTTACTTGCACTATTTTTTACAAATGATTCTGATATATTAGGAAAAAAAGTATCACAAATAAAACTTGCATCTATTTCTGTTGCATAAATATTATTTACAATATTTTTTTTTAAAGCTTCCTCATATATTTTTGCACCACCTATAATCCATGTGTTTTTTATTTCTTTTTCTTTAGTATAATCTAACGCATCTAATAAATTTCTATATACAACAGTATTTTTGTAATTAATTTCTTTATCCATTGTTGTTGTAATTATTATATTATTTCTTTTTGGAAGTGGTTTTAAAGGTAATGATTCCCATGTTTTTCTACCCATAATAACTGTATTATTAGATCCTTCTGTTAAAAATTTAAATCTCTTTAAATCTTCAGGAAGATGCCATGGTAATGTATTATTAATTCCTATACCCCTATTTCTACAATATGCAACTATTATATTTATCATTTTTTATAATAAATATTATAAGATATATTTATATAGATATGAACATCATAAAAATTAATCATTTAGAAAAAGATATAATAAAAAAAATCTATGTGTTTAAAGGATTATTAGATGTATCTAATGATTATATCATTAATGATAATCAAAAAATATTTTCTGATAATGAACTCCAAAATATTTCAGAAAATAATATTCCTGTAGAACTTATTAGTGAAATGATACACTACGATGATACTATATCTACTATTAAAAAAAAAATAATAAAATACACAGAACTACGTGTATCTACTTTTGAATTATATTTGTTTGGAATTAAAAAAATGTATATTAATCCATCAATACTATATAATCAGTTAACACAAGTTGATACTGAAAAATTAACAAAAGACAGATTGTGTGAATACTTATTAAATATTGTACCTGGCGATTGTGAAAATAATAATAATAATAAAGAATGTTCCTTATTAAATACAAATAAAGAAAATTATTCTTTTGAAGATCTTATTAATCTTGATGATATTAATTGGGATGTAATAAATAATATTACTATACCTATAGGACAAAAATTAACTCAAAAAAAACAATATCACTATGTAGTTAATCCATATAATTGTGTTTTTATGAATGATATTCTTAAAAATAAATCGACTGAGATGTTAACCACACAAAATAATAATTTATTATTTGAATATAATGAATTGTGTAATAACAATATATTTATTTCTTTAGCTGATGAAGTTTTGGAATTTTCAAAAGAATTAAATGATGTATCAGAAGTAGATTTTTTAAAGTTATATTTTCCTCAACTCTATACTCAAAAACAAGTAAAATCAAATGAAATGTTAAAAGATAAAAAAATTCAACTATATGACGATACACTTGAAGAAATAGGAGAAAATTTTGATAATTACAATAACAGAATTGATCTTTTATATAATATGTATTACAAAAAATTAACTGATTTACCCTATGAAAATAATACCCCCGGTATCTTAAAATTAGAATTTACTATACATCCAACATATTCAATAAAATTTCCATTAGAAATACTTTTTAAGTTGATAAATAGTAATAAAACAATACCTATGATTAAGTATAATCCAGGTAAAAATAGAGAAAATATTTACAGATTATTTACAAATAATCAATATGCAACAAATGGTAAAAATATTCCTTATCTATACACCAAAAATAAAAATAAAAAGAGCAAAATCATTCAAATTAGTAAAATACTTGCAAAGAAAAAACAAGTAGGATTTTATATTGAATATATTGAAAATGAGAAATTATATATTATAACGTGTGAATTTGAAGTTAATGGTAATATAAATATAAGTTTTCATCATAATAATGCTGTTAATCCAGAATTAATTGAAGATGTAATTAAAAAAGCAATTAATGGACCTATTTTAAATAAAATTAAAAATTTTCTTGAAAAAAGTGGTTATACTTTTACATTATTTCAATCTTTAACACAGCAAAATATAGAATTTAAAGATATAACATTTATATCTCAAGTAAAAATTAAAAAAAATATTAAAATTAAAAATTATATTGGATGTCTTTCAACCATTTTTACTATATTAAAAGACACTATTAAAGAAAGAGATGGAGAGATTTCTATGAAATATAATAGAGTATCAAATTATAATGAATTAGATAGTATTGAATCATTTATCACAGAACAGAGAAAAAAAGATGAAGAACCTGATAAAATAATAGAAGAATTAGTATCTAATTTTAATATATCTATTGATAATGCAAAACAACGGTTCTCAAAATGGGCGTCAGAAGTTAATATAGAAACAGATTTATTTGAAAATAAACGTATAACAATTAGAACTAATACTGGATTTCCTGTGAATATTAAACAAAATAAAAGTAATTTTCTAACTTCTTTTACCATAACTTCAATAAATGATATTAGGTATATTTATCATATTTTCATTTACTTTGATAGTTTAATACGTTTAATTTATGATAAAACAACAACAAGTGTTTCAAATCAAATTTCTGACTTATGTAGCGGTCAAAAAATTATTAATATTCCTGATGTTACTGAATCAGATGATATTAAACAAACAGAGATTAAATTTGTTGATGAAAATAAACAACAAGAATTTTTAGGTTTATTTGGTTTAACAAATAATGATGATGACGACGATGATGATGATGATGACGATATCGATTTTGGAGACATTCAATTTGAAGAGTTAGATGATGATAACAACGAAGAAAAAGAAAAGGAAGAAGAAAAAGAAGAAGAATTTGATTTTGGAGATATTGAATTTGGTGAAATTGATATAGGTGAAACTCCAAATATTGATGAAACTGGTAAAATAAGCCCAAAAAGTCCAACACCAATAGAAAGTCCTGTAACTTCTATTAATAATGATAATGGCGAAAAAAAATCAGATGTATCACCATCTGATACCTCTAGTTCATTAGAAGTTGATTTAACAGGATTGCGTATTGAAGGGAATAATAATATTTTTATGCAACGACGAGAAGAATTACAACCAAAACTTTTCTTAAAAAAGAAAAGTGGAAGATATAAAGCATATTCAAGAGCATGTCCTTCTGAATACGCAAAACAGCCACTTATTTTAACCAATAGTGAAAAAAAATATATTGACGAAAAAGATAAAGAATTTGGTACACAATCATATGACGAACATATAACCTATGGTACAGGAGATACAAAGTATCACTATATATGTCCTAGATTTTGGTGTTTATCAGATGAAAACGGTAAATCGCGATCCATTTCTTTTCAAGAAATTAATTCTGGTAAATGTGGTGGGTGGGATGCATTGATACCAGAAGGTGTGAGTAAAGTACCAGAAGGTGGACGTATAGTACAATTTACTGATAAACGTTTTCATAAAAAAGGTGTAAACACTAAAAATATTATGGTATATAAACCATTCTATCCCAGTTTTATGGGAAAAGATAAACATCCTGATGGATTATGTATTCCATGTTGTTTTGGTAAACCAACAACAATCGGAAAAGGTGATTGGGTTGAAAGAAAAGATTCAAAAGGTAAAATTTATTATGAAAATTTAAAAACAGGAGATAGCAGTAAGAAACCACCAAAAATAGAGTATGATACAATGTATGAACCAATTGGTGAAGGTTCTGAAGGTCCTGGACCTGAATTTAAAAGAGATAATAACGGCAATATAATTATGTCTAGCATTATTGGAAAAAAGATTACAAGAGACAAACCCGCACCATCAAGATTAAATGCATATAATTCATGTAATCAAAAAGAAACTCAAGATTCAGAAACTACTGTAGAAGAAGATAAAACAGATACTGATAGTGAAGAAAGTAGTGTAATTAAACTTGATGAAGCTCCATTACTAGAAACATTTCCACATAAATATAATCAATTAGGATATTTACCCCTTTCGGTACAAAAGTTTATGGGATATAATTCAAGTAAAAAATGCCAGATAAGTATTTCAGATATTAAATTAAAATTAAACAATTTTTGTATCTTACAAAAAGGTGTTCAACGTAGTGATAATCAATCATTTTTAGCTTGTATTGCTGATGCATTTACTTTTATTGAAAATTATAACTCACGAGAAGACATACCTACTACTGTACTTAAAAATAAACCAGATATTACAATTAAAGAGATAAAAAAAATAATTATAGAACGTTTAAATTTTGATATATTTATTACACTTCAGAATGGCGATCTAATAGATATTTTTACTAATAAAAATATTGATGAAAGTAAAGTTGATTTTAATAGTTTTAAAGAAAGCAACTTTTATCAAAATTTATCTAACAGTAAAAATGATATAGATACAGATAGTTACTTTAAAAAATGTGTTCTTTCTTATGTAAACTTCTTAGATTACTTATCTAATGATGAAATTATAATTAATTATGAATATTTATGGGACTTTTTATCCCTTAAAAGAGAAAATGGAACTGGTGGAATGTTTAATTCTGGATTAAATCTAATTATTTTGAATAGTCCTGATGATGATATTACAACAAAAGTTGAATTAATATGTCCTACTTCAATGTATACATCTAATTTGTATAATATTGAAAAACCAATACTTATATTGTATTCAAAAAATGGATATTACGAACCAATTTACAGTTTCTATAAATTATCAAAAAATAGTTATAAAATAAAAAAATTATTTAATATTCAAGATGTCAGCAGAGATATTCCAGAATTATCAAAAATATTATCTATTATGTGGAATACTATAACTAAAAAATGTATACCACTTTTCAGTATGCCTGAAATCTATAATAAAAATGAGAATTTTACTAATAATATTTCACCAATGTCTATAATAACATATTTAACTAGAAGTAATTCTATTTATAACTTTAAAAAACAAATAGTCAATTATAATACAAAAGTTATCGGTTTACTATTAGAAAATAATAGCGATGAAACAGATAAAATATATGTTCCATGTTTCCCAAGTGCTGTAATACAAAATTTACCGTATGAATTTATAGGAAATAATACTATTTGGTCTACAAAAAATGAAACAATACAAAAATTAAGATATATTTATTCAGTATCAAAAAAAAATATACCATGCAATCCAAAAATAATTGCTATGAAAGATAATATAGTTATAGGTATAATAACCGAAACAAATCAGTTTGTTCCTGTAATACCAGAAGCATATGTCCCATCTAATCTAGATGAAAATATGCAAATAATACAACATAATAATATTGATATGAATGCACTAGAACTAGATCAAATAACATTATTAAAAAAAGAAATAGATATGGAGAGAATCATTAAAATAAAAAAAATAAAAATGGAATCATACTTCTACAACGCATTTCGTAATTTAATTAGGATTATTTTTACAAAACCTGAAAATTATGAAATTAAAAAAAATCTTCTTGATATTATAAATAGTGTAACAATACCTTATTTACAAAAATTAGAAACCGTTAATAACATTTTAAAATCTGTACTAGCTGATAAAATAGATTTCACAGTATTCAATATTAGAAATCTTATGGATATTAAAAATATAGAACAATGTTTAACTTTAAATAATGAAGATTGTAATAAAAAAGAATATTGCATTTATTCTACTGAAAATAATTTATGCAAAATGTTATTTCCAAAAAATAATTTAATTAATAATTCAGATAATGAAGATAGGTATTTCATTAGAATTTCTGATGAGTTAATTAAATTTGATAGAATCAAAACATTTATTTTCAAACCTAAATCATTTTTATCTTTTAGAGAAATAACATATTCATTAAATGATGACGAAATTATATTACTTGAAGATATTTTATATGGAGATTATTTTGTTGATTTAATTCCTGAAGTAAATAACCCATTTATAATTGATAAAAATACATGGAATACATCAGAACCTGTTAATACACAAAAATATATAAATACATTTAATGTTGATTCACTATCTAATGATAAAAGCATTAATTCTTGTGTTTTAACAAATTCAGAATATAAAAAACTATCATTTGGCGCATCATTAAAAACTGAATTTGAAAATTATGATATTATTGAATATAAAAATAGTATTAATTGTACCTGGGAGTTATTTAAAGAAATTTTAAATATACATACAAAAAAAAATTATTTATTACAAGATATTGTAAACACGTTGATTGAAATTTATAATAGTTTACTAGAAGATAATTCTGAAAAAATAATAAATATTATTAAATCACAGAAAAAGAAATCGCAATCAGAATCTATCAAAACAGGTACACCATTAAATGTTGTAATTTCTACAACAAATTATTATTTGACTGCTATGGATATTTGTTTGTTATCATTACATTATAATTTACCAATAATTTTATTATCAAGAAGTAAACTTTCAACTGTAGGTGGTAAATTTATATCATTTATTAATAATATACAAGATAATGAATCTTGTTTTATAATATTTTCTGGTGCTAGTTACACTTCAAATAGTTCAAAAAGCCCAAATTATGGTGTTATATCAAAAGATAATGCAATACAACTTTCAACTGCTGAATTAGGTAATACATATAATAAATTTACATCTAATAATTATATAAATATTAATAAATATTTTACAGAAACATTAATAAATATTTCAAAAGAAAAACGTGTATTTAAAATTAAAGTTAAAAAAGGATTAAAAATTAAAATAAAAAAATAATTATTTTTCAATATAATCTAAAATAGCTAATATTATACTTTCTTGTCTAGTTAATTTTTGAAATACTAAACATTCATTAAAATTAATTTGAAAAAAACGATTCATATTATTTTTTAATAAAAATAATGGTTCATTATTGTGATTTTTTATATCGCATATTATACCTCCATTTGTTAATCTAATATTACTTGGATTTTTAAGTGAAATCCATCTAATAAATCCACCATATTGAATATCATCCAAATCTTCACAATAACGATATTCTTTTAATTTTTTATGAAATTCTTTTAATTTTTCTCTAGGAAGTTGCAATTTTTGAAGTATATCATTTTTTTGTTGTTTAATTTTACTAGAAGTTAAATTTATAATTGTGTTATCTTCTTGGTTATCTAATGCACTTAGTAATTCATTAATTTCATTATTGTTTTCCATATTATATTACAATAGTAATATATTTATAAATAGTTATGAATAGGTAAATATTTTATTGGTATTTCTTTTAAAAATTTATGTTGAATCTTTTTACAGTGCAATCTTTCAATTAATCTACATTTAATATTTATGAATTTTTTACATTCTTCTACAATTTGTACTAATTTATATTGTGGATTCCAATTATTTCGACATATAATAGTAGAACAACACATACATACACACCCTATACAATGTTTTTTATTACAAATCAAACATTGTTTTGATGATTCATTTAGTTCCTTGAGTTCATTTACCAAATGAACCTTATAAATTTTTTGTATATCTTTATCAAAATATTTTACATCAGGAATTGAAAAAGGGAATAAATAATCTATTTTAATAGTTATTAATGGTTCAATATTTAATAATTGTTGTTTTACAACAATACTTCTATCAAACTCTATTGGAATGTATATAGTTATTGCTTTCTCCTCTTCGATTATCATACCGTGTAAAGATCTAAGCTCCTCTAATTCAAACAATAATCTAGGCGTATGTTGCATACTTCTATATTATATAATAAAAATTTTATGTAAATTTATTATATAATAAATTATGGTTGCTAAGAATAAAAGAAAAAGATGCAAGTCATGTAAACGTAGTAGAGTAAAAAAAAGTAGAAATAAAAATAAATACAAAAAGAGAAGAACTAGGAAAAGAAAAACGTTATCTAATAAAAAAGGTGGTAATAAATTTAATCCAGTAAATGCAGATGCTCTAAAAAATAAATTAAAAAGCTATAATATTGATTTATCAAAATGGAGTGATGAATTTAAAAATAAAACAGTAGAACAACTTTTTAAAGAAATCAAAAATGGCGATAGTATCATTAAAGAAGAAAATAATACATTATTTCGAGTAGTAAATGTTGCTAATGCTGTAATTTTAAGTAATGATGGTCAATATAAATTAAGAGAAAAAGAACATTTAGATGAAAATATGAATGTTATAAAAGTGAGAGGAAATGAAGTTTTAAGTGAAAAAATGGATACAAACGAAAATGTAACAAATGCAATAATACGTGGGGTTAAAGAAGAACTAGGTGAGAAATATAGTAATAATGTAGAATTTTTAAGTGAGTCAAAAACAAATGTTAAAAAAGTCGAAAAGTCTTCGTATAGTTATCCAGGATTAAAATCCATATATTATTTTCATGAAAAAATAATAAAAATTCCATTGTTGACACTAGATTTTCCTCCACCTTCGGATTTTTTAACAAAAGAAACAACTGATGATGGATCTTTCAAACGCTATATCGTTTGGGATTGGGTGAGTAATTAGAATATTATGGTAAGGATGTAAAAAAGTGTAAAAAAATTAAAAAAAGATTCTTGAAAAAAAATTTTTTGGACATTTTTAAAATGTCCATTTTTTATTTTTGAACAAAAGAATCTATTAAAAAAGTTACATTTTTTTACATTTTTCTACAATAATGTAGGGAGTAAATAATATATAATTAAAAATACTTACCTACATAAGTTTTTTTTGAATATTTTTATAATAATTAATTTAGGGATTTTTGTGTAAGTATTTATATAAATGAAAAAATCCCCAAAAAATCCCCAAATTTTAAAAACGAAAAAATATTCTTGTATCTCCTGCTACTACTTTAGTAACAGTAAAAAAGATTTTAATAAACATTTATCCACTACAAAACATTTAAGACTTACAATGACTGACGCAGATACTGCAAAAAAAATCCCACCACATTTTTACTGCGAAACATGTGGAAAAAAATATAAGCATAGACAGTCTCTTTTTAATCATAAAAAAAACTGTAACAATGATCCCAGTCAGTTAGCCAAATTAGCCAAAAAATTAGCCAAAATTAGTCATTCAAAATTTTACTGTGAATGTGGAAAATCTTACAAACATGCTTCAAGTTTGTCAAAACATAAGATTAAATGTATTTACACCAACCATGTAGATAAAAACGATGAAGAAGTAACTGATATAGTTCCCAACAATAATGTAGAGGTTTTATTAAAAGCTATTTTAAAAGAGAATCAGAACATCGCTCATGAAAATAAAGTGTTGCGTGACAAATTAAATAATTTGGAAATGAACGTTACAAATATTACAAATAATAATACAAATAACAATCAGTTTAACATAAATATGTTTTTAAATGAAAAATGCAAGAATGCTATGAATTTAGAAGATTTTATTCAAAAAATAAAATTTACACTGGAAGATTTGCAATATACGCGAGATAATGGATATACTAAGGGTATTTCAAATGTTTTTATAAAAAGCTTAAATGATATGGATGTTACTGAAAGACCTATACATTGTTCGGATCAAAAACGTTTGCAATTTTATGTAAAAAATGATGATGAATGGACTAGAGATAATAATAATGAAAAGATAGATAGTTCTATCGAAAAAATTAGTAAGAAACAAATAGAAACTATAAAAAAATGGACGGAACAAAATCCAGATTTTATGGATTGTGATCTTAAACGAGATGAATATTTTAAATTAGTTACTCAAACAATGCAACCAAATGATGATAAAAATCTTAAAAATATTAAAAGAAAAGTAGGAGAGAATGTTAAATTAGATAAATAGATTATTTAAAAGAACTATATAACATATACGAACCAACAATATACAAATATACTGCAAGTATTTTTTTTAATGTTTTATCCTTTAAAAGGTGATTATATTTAGCACCAATCCATTCAAAAATAGTACATACTACCATGAGAATTAATGCATATGGTATGTTAAGTTGTTTTTTCTTATAGTACTCATATACACCAACTATTGATACTCGTCGCAAAACAGCGCATAATGTACTCCCTGCAGCAGTACCAAA
>Ga0181580_10003908_pt1 | contig 12126 bp, 15 predicted proteins | sample 071ome_23_FD_132413 | JGI IMG/M metagenome (GOLD analysis project Ga0181580, IMG submission 132413) | Coastal salt marsh microbial communities from the Groves Creek Marsh, Skidaway Island, Georgia - 071403BT metaG (megahit assembly) | ecosystem: Environmental > Aquatic > Marine > Intertidal...
AAACATTTGCCAATCACACATGCCATGCATGAAGAATTTGAAAAAATTATGGGTGCACCAGTTGGTGCTACATCACCTGAAGACATGGAAGATAATGTTACTAAGGCGGCAAATATTTTAGGTTTAGTAGAACAAGTTCAAGAAGATGATATGAACACAGGCACAGTAGCAGTGGGCAAAAAAGGCAAGACCAGAAGAGCCACAGGCATTGATGACAACCCATATGATCACAACGAAGGTGAAGATCAAACAGCATTGGCTAATGCCGCACTGTGGAACATGAAGGATGTGTATCAAACTTTAATAGCAGGTGAATCTCTGTCAGAAGATGACATGTTCTCATATGGAGACCTTGTTCAATATTTAGAACAGGCAGACATGCCTAATCATTACAGCAAGTTTTGGAACTTAGTAACAGATGCCATTAATAAAGCAGGTGGATTTGCAGGACAGGGTAGTGAACTTCAAGTGGACAAGAATATTGCACCACAGGTCAAAACACTGTATCAACAATTCAAAGCCGCCACAGCAAACATTAAAGGCATCAAAGAAGATCTAGATGATGAAGCAAGAAACTTTGTTGACTACATTCAAGACCAAGGTTACAAAATTCTAAGCCAAGGTGCAGGCCCAAGAGGAATTTCAATCGAGTATCAAGACAGAGAAGGTGGAGTACATCGAGTAGATTTCAAAGATGGCAAAACATTTAAAGAACAAAATGACGTACCAACACAAAAAGGCAGAGATGCTAAACCAGATGTGCTAACACCACGTGCAATGAATGTGGTCAAAAAACAAATCAAAAAAGATGCCAACAAGCAACGCAGAGCAGATTCTAAAAAAGCAATTGACACAGATGAATCAACAAATCAAGTAGCAGGTATTGGGCATCAAGGTTTGAATTTTAAATTTAAAGTCAGCGATTTGATCAATCATGCAAAACAATATCCAGTAAAACAAGTTGATCCAAATAGATTCAAAGCACAACTGGCTGGTAGACAAGAAGATCCTACCAAAAGTGGACAAAGAGCCGCCAACGCAGATCTATCACATCCAATCATTGTTGTTAAATTTGGTGATGGCAGTTTGATGGTTGCTGATGGCACACACAGAGTACAAAAAGCAATATCGTTACAACAAAAAATCAATGCTAGAATTATTCCTGTGAATGACATGCAAAAATTTAGAGTTGCAAGTTTAAGTGATAAACAACCACAAAAAAATACACAAGCAACTCAACAAGGTCAGAAAAATACTGATCCAAAAACATCATCAGCACAGGTTACTAAAAAACTTGGACCTAAAACCAAAGTCAAAAAACCAACATCGTCTGATGTTGACACAGATGGTGTAACATCAGTTGCTCAAGCATTTAGAAGAGGTTATGGTGAATCAACTGATGTAGAAGAAGCACCATTTGGCGGAATTAAAAAAGCAATGAACACAGCAAAACGTGTCGCTGGTGTTGTTCCAGGTTTAGGAGATGTGGGTCAACAAGCCAAAGGTGAACGTGCAATGGGACAAGTTGCAAATAAAATTTGGCAGAGCTTCCAACAATTTAAAGCATCAAATCCAAACGAAGAACAAATCAAAGGTTGGTTTCAAAAAAATTACAAACTTGACATTACAAACGCAATGGCAAATGGGCAAGTTGATCAAAATAAAGTTTTACAGGCAGTAAAAGACCAATATGCTAGAGATAAATCAGGTGCATCAGGCACACAACCACAACCGACTGCAACAGCAAGTAAATTTCAAAAAGGTGATCAAGTAACCTGGAAAAGCGAAAAAGACGGAAAGCAGAAAACAGCGACAGTAGTTGATCCTGACAAAGGCCCAGGTGGTCAACAAGATGTAATGACTGTACAAGTTGGTAATAAAGGAACATTTCCTGTATCAAAAGATTTACCACAACTTGTTGGTAATCAAACTGATCCAAATGATAAAGTTGCAATTGCACAATTACAAAAAATTCATCCACAAGCAGATCAAAACACACTAAGAGCAATGAATACATTAGGTGGCGGTAAGCAAATATCTGCACAACTACAAAAAAGCCTACAGCCAATTGTTAAAAAACTTGCACTAGCACTTAAAGATGCAAATAAAAGACAAAGACTTTCTATGGTACTTGGTGAATCACTTTCACAATCAGACTTATCAAAACTTGATATGTTGGCAAGAGAAGGTATGGTACCAAAAAACAAAGTAGCAAGATTTAAAACTGCTATGCGTACACTTGCAAAAGGCAAAGACTTACCAATCAGTTACAAAGATGATGTGATTGATGTAGTAACTAAACTAGCAAAAATTATTACCAAACCAAGTGTAATGGGTATGGTAAGAAAAGGACTAAAAGAAGAGCATAAACAAACAGCACAAGAAAAATTTAAAACTTGGGTCAACCAAGCAAATGACATCATATCTTAATTTAAACAAGCCAATTGAAATACAAGTAGAGCTTACAACCAAATGTAATGCCATGTGTCCTATGTGTGCAAGAGTTGATGAAACTCGAGCCAAAGGACAGTATCTAAATCCATATATGCCGTTTGAAGCAGATATGAAGTTTGAAACTTGGGAATGTATGTTTGACAAATGGTCATTAGCAAACGTGTATAGAATTGATCACACTCCAGTGTTTGGCGATCCGTTAGCGTCTAATATATTTTTAGACACAGTTGAGTGGATTGCTAAGAAAAATCCAAATATCACAGTTAGTGCTAACACAAATGCAAGTTTACGTACACCTGACTATTGGAGAGAGCTAGGTAGAATTTTAAAATTTAATAATGAAAATTATATTTCTTTTTCTATTGATGGACTAGAAGATACAAACCATTTGTATAGACGAATGACCAAATGGGAAAAAATTATGGAAAATGCACAAGCATTTATTGATGCTGGCGGTCAAGCACATTGGAAAATGATCAAGTTTAAACACAACAAACATCAAATTGATCAGGCCAGAGAGTTGGCTAAAAAAATGAAATTCGCTACATTCACAGTTTCGCCTAACAACGGTGGAAGAGAATTGATAGCAGAAGACAGTTTAAAAACATTTCAAGTTCCATCTAAATTTAGAGATACAGAATACAACAATTCAAACACAATTACATATGATTGGCAACGCACAGATCAAAAAATGTTAAATGAATTTAATTCAAGAAAAATAAATTGTGAATGGTCAAATTTAAAAAACGCAATATTTTTTGCAACTAACGGAGATATTTTTCCTTGTTGTTATACATATCAGCGAGTATACTTGTTGAAAAGACTAGAAGCAAATGATTTTATTTCTAAAACATACAACAAATATGGTAAAGATTTTATTAATGTAAATGCATATTCGTTTGAACAAATAGTAAAAAACAAATGGTATGGAAATGATCTTATAGATAGTTTTGAACAAAAATTAGAAGATGAAAACAATCCAAGATTGCACAGATGTGCCCATAAATGCGGACAATCTTTAGAATCAAGACCAGATTTAAAATACACACACCAAAATTTTTAGTTGACAAAAATTAAAATTAACAGTAATATATAAATAAAATAACAATGCCGGCGTAGCTCAGTTGGTAGAGCAGGCGATTTGTAATCGTCAGGTCGGGAGTTCGAATCTCTCTGCCGGCACCATGACAAGGAGATATATGGGAAGAGTATTTGCACATTCCGTTTTAGAATCAAATCCAGACGTATCAAAATTTGAATTAGTGGTCATTGCCGCAAAAATGCACAGAATGGGACTTAGACCAACACTAGCAGAATGTTTGAGAGCATTAGAAACAAATGAAATAGATCCAAAAGACATAGTAGAAGAAATTGTTTCACCTGCCAAGCCGCAAACAGACGAAGAACAAGAATTAGAAATTCGAGGATCACTAAGTATAGTACAAGACAAAAAATAATCCACAATATCTATTGACAGTTTACAACTATTAGTATATAGTTGTTAAGTCCAGATGAACAAAATATCTGGAAATAATAATTTCAGAGATGAAATTAAGAAGAGGAGGAAAAGATGAGAAAAACATTAAGCATGGCGTTTATAGGTGCTGTTGCACTTGTGTTTACATTGACTGCTTGTAGCAAAGATGCTGAAGCCGTAGAAGCAAAAATCTATGGAACCATCAACTACAAAATCAGCAATGATGAAGACACAAATGGCAATTCTTCTATGAAGGCTGAAAATAACTCATCAATTATTGGTATCGATGCCAGTGAAGCAATCAGTGAAAACATCACAGGTTTTGCTAAACTAGAACTTGGTGTTGATACTGATGACACAAACAACAATCCGCTTGATTCAAGATTAGCCTATGCAGGTATAAACATGAACGAGCTGGGTTTGTTATCCGCAGGTCGTCAAGCATCTCCATTTACAACTAATGTAAGTGGACATACAGATGTATTTGAAGTGTATGGATCAAATGCAGATCAAACATTATTTGCACGTGACACAAACACAGTTGCCTATTCAAATAAAATAGGTGCAATTACATTTGACGGTTTAGTCAAAATAGATGGCTCAACCGGCAAAGATGGAATTGATGTACAAGAAGGTACATTAAGTTTCACAGACGGCATGGTAAAAGCATCAGCAGGTGTGTCAAATGACAGAGTCAATGACATTAACTATTATGGTGCTGGTGTCACTTTGGATGCTACATCAAAAGGTATGCCTATAACACTTGGTTATACGTATACACGCAAAGATGCCGCAACTGATGTAAACGGCAATGAAATAGTTGCATCATACATCACAGGTAAGGCAAAACTTACAGGTGGATATGGTAAAGTTGAAGATTCAACAGCATACTACACTGCCGGACTATCATATGGAATGACTGAATCGTTATCTACATACGTTGAATATCAACACCAAGATAACACAGGATCTACACTAGATACTGACAGTTATTCAACTGGTCTTAAATTTTCATTCTAATTTAGGCCAATTCAAGAACATACTTGATCGGAGAGAACGCCAGAAATGGCGTTTCCTCTTGACAAATCTGTAAAATGCTATATACTAACAATATGAAAACGATTGATCTTATTATGGGCTCTGATCACAGAGGTCTTGAAATGAAACACAAGTTATTGGATTTTATATCACCAGATGATATAAATGGTGAAACAAAGTTTGACGTAGCAGTAATACAGAATCTAAAACCACATGAAGCAGGTAAATCAGTTGACTATCCAGATGTAGTACAAGAGTTTGGCAAAAGTTTTGACATATACTCTCATGGTATACTAGTGTGTGGTTCTGGGTATGGTGTTAGCATTGCGGCCAACAGATTTAAAGACATTAGAGCTGTTGTTTGCAGAACACCACGTGAAGCAGAAATGGCTCGTAGACACAACAATGCAAATGTGTTATGCTTAGGAGCAGACTTCACAACAATGAGTCAAGCAAAGAAAATTGTGAATACATTTTTTACAACAGACTTTGAAGGCGGTAGACATCAACGAAGAGTCAAAAAGTTAGGAAAGTTATGAGATTAGGTTTTGCCTGCAAGTACATGCATTCAGATCAAACACTGAAGCCAAAGATACTAAAAGAACATGAACAACCATTGAACTGTCGTGCAACCACTGTGCGTTGGCTAAATGAACACAAATCAGAAGCAGAACAAAGACTGTGGGATTTGATGCAACACAACATTGCATCTGTGCATGAACTGGTCAAGTATGTGGCAACACTGCCGGATGAATTGAAAATGGTTCGTATTTCATCTCCTGTACTGCCAGTGGCAACAGAAGCATCATGGAAATACTTTTGGAGCAAGCCAGATGTAATTGATTATTGTGAAAAGCATTTTGCACCAATTGGTGAATTTGCTCGTGCAAATAACGTGAGACTTTCTATGCACCCTGGACAGTTCACAGTCCTTGCTTCAGATAATCCAGACATTGTGGATAGATCAATTGAAGAATTTGAATATCATGTTAACATGGCACGTTGGATGGGTTATGGTCGTAAGTTTCAAGACTTTAAAATTAATGTGCATATATCTGGTAGACAAGGTCCACAAGGCATTATCAATGTATTACCAAGACTTACACCAGAAGCACGTAACACAATCACAATTGAGAATGATGAAAACTCTTGGGGTTTAGATGCTTCACTAAAATTAGAAAAACATGTTGCATTGGTTGTTGACATACATCATCATTGGTGTCACAGTGCAGGTGAATACATTTCTGCAAATGATGATCGTATCAAACGTGTGCAAGACAGTTGGCGTGGTGTAAGACCTGCCATGCATTATTCTGTCAGCAGAGAAGATTTACTTGTTAATCATCCAGCAAGTATCAAGCCAAACTTTGGTAAACTACTAGAGCAAGGTTACAAAAAAGCAAAACTGAGAGCACATTCTGATTACTATTGGAATGATGCTGTTAATGAATGGGCATGGACTTTTACAGATGATTTTGATATCATGTGTGAGTCTAAAGCAAAAAATCTAGCAAGTATAGATTTTTACAACAGAATGACAAATAAGAAAGAGGTGGTTAACCTATGAGCGATACAGTAAAAATACATGTCACTGATAGAGATGGCAACAATCATGAAATTGAAGCAACAGTTGGATTCACAATCAAAGATGTAATTGCAAAAAATCTAATGATTGATCATTTTGGAGATTGTGGCGGTTGCTGTGCTTGTGCAACGTGTCATGTGTATGTGGATGAAGCATACGCAGATAAGTTAAATACTAAAGACGAAGACGAAGCAGATATGTTGGAAATGAGTTCAGATCAAAGATCAAATTCAAGACTTGGTTGTCAAGTACAAGTAACTGCTGATATGGACGGTATGAAACTGGAAGTAGCACAAGACATTTAATGGCAGAAAAATCACAGTATACAGAATCAAACACAGAGTTTAAAAGAAACGGCAACTCAATCTATAATGGTGAGTTTGCCGCACATCTTTTGAACAAAGGCTTTTTGAATGAAGTGTTGAAAAGTGGCAATTTAAACTGCCAAGAAGAATTTGTGGATTTTTATCCAACATGGATAGAATCAAGCGAATTAAATACCATCCAAGGATTAGACAGTTTCAACTATAGGTTCCCATCAGTTGGTGTAACACAATCACTGGATGAATTTCATTATTTTATACTAGAGCAAGGACTACGTCTAAGAATGTTTAGAGGAGAGTATCCTTACAACAGAGATGTACACCCTTGGTCATATGATGATTTTATTGATGATAAACCTTTGGCAGAAGGTGATGCTGTTGTTATCAGTTGTCTATTTAGTGGTACAGGATCACAACATCAAAAAATGACAGAAATGTTTGATCAAGCACAAGAATTAAAAGTTCCTGTGTTTGTTGATATGGCATGGTTTGGTACTTGCAAAGGTATTGATATAGATCTGTCACATCCTGCGATTGAAGAAGTTGCATTTTCTACCACCAAAGGCTTATGCACAGGCAACTATAGAGCAGGCATACGTTTTTCAAGACATGGTACAATTGAATATGATTCAGATGCAAGAAAAGATAGATTAGCACTACAGGCAGATTGGTCACATGGTTGTCATTTAAACACACAAATAAGCCTAGAACTAATGCGTAATTTTACACCAGATCATCAGTGGAATAAATATCATACAGCACAACAGCAGGTCTGTGAAACATACAGTTTAACACCAAGCAATTGTATACACATTGCATTAGGTGATAGACAATGGGATCAATTTCACAGAGACCAGCAGTACAATAGGGTAAATATTGGTAAGGTAGTAAAAAGAGTGTATGAGCAAAACAAATAACATTATTGATTTAAAACGCCATCCTTTGTATATTAAAAAGGTTATGCAACATCAATTTAAAACAGTTGACAACATGCTACCACTGGATAAGTTTAATGAATATATGGAAAATTTAAAACAACTAAATAATCAAGTTGATAAATTGAATAAAAAAATAGATAAAAAACTTAAAAAGTTAGAAGAAGAATTAGATGGCAAAAAGTAGTAAAAAAACATATGAACTCAAAATGATGGTTCCTGAAGATGACAAGCAAAAAACAGGAACACGATATTGGGTACGCAAACCAACAAAAGGTGAAAAACGAGGCATCAAATTGAGACAGAGAAAATATGATCCTGTGCTTAAACAACACGTTTGGTTTGTTGAAAAGAAAATGCCTCCACATTCAAAATAATATTATATGAGATATTTGATTTTATTATTGATACTTGCCTCTTGTGCGGCAAAGGAGCCGGTAGTAGAAAAATCACCTCCTTCGGTATCAATATTTAACGGTGCAGTATCAAACATGCTGGGCTGTATATTTGCTCCACAAGAATGTGAGCAACTGAAACAAAAACAAACTGATGAAAATCCACATCAAACACAAAAAGAATACCAACAAGAGATCACTGAAGAACTAGAAGAACTTGACAAAGATACAAAATAAATATATACTAACTAAGAACTGGGGGATTAGCTCAGCTGGGAGAGCGCCTGATTTGCATTCAGGAGGTCAGCGGTTCGATCCCGCTATCCTCCACCAACACTAACAAGGAAAACCAATGAAAAAAATTCTACTATTAATAGCAACAGCAACACTGATTGCTGGATGTTCTGTAGTACCAAAAGACCCAAGAATGTCATTTGGTAAAAAATGTAACGTAGATGAAAACGGCACAACAGTATCAAGTTATGTATGGATCTATGGCAAAGAAGGTGGACTTACAGCATCTAAAGATCAGTGCGAAAAAAACTAAAATAAACACCTTAATCAATAAAGTATAAACTTAATTCTGCTCTATAGAACTTAAATAGTTATAACTATAGTTATTAGAGCAGAGTTATGAAAACAAAAAAATTATACACCATTGTTCTGGCATTCGCTATTCTAAATAGTCCTATTCAGGCAAGCGAATTGGTCCAAGAATTTTCAAACCCATCCTTTTCAGGTATTGGACAGTCCAATCACTACCTCGCAACTGAGCAACTGCAATTTCAACGTAAAGAAGAAATACGTAAAGATGCCGAAAAGAAAGCCAGAGACGCAGAACGTGATGAGAAGAATGAAGTAATAAACAAATTCATAGCAAATGTTGAATCAAGAATATATGCTAATCTATCCAAGCAATTGGTAGATAACATGTTTGCCTCTGACGGTGCATCAACCGGCACCGCAGAGATAGAAGGTGCTACGATCTTTTGGGAAAGAGATGTTGACCTAGGCACAATATCAATTAGAATTACTGAAGCAGATGGTACAGTTACAACACTTACAGTACCAGTAGGTGATTTTGGATTTTAACATGAGACAGATATTTACTTTATTATTATTGATACTCTTGGCAGGATGTGCCGGCCATGCAGGTATGACAGGATATAAACTTCCTGTGAATGCAGATGCACCTTTGATAAAAATATTTCAAAAAATACCAGAATTGGATGGTCCTAGGATCACAATTGCAGTTTATAACTTTGGCGATAAAACAGGTCAAAGAAAACCTAGTCAAAAGTTTTCACAATTAAGTAGTGCTGTTACACAAGGTGCAGAAGTTTGGGTTATACAGGCCTTACAAGAAGTAGGTAATGGTACATGGTTTCAAGTGGTAGAACGTAGTGGTCTTGACAACTTGGTCAAAGAAAGACAATTGATAAGATCAACTAGAGAACAATATGATGGCGAAAAAGAGAAGAAGTTAAAACCTTTGTTGTTTGCTGGATTAATTGTTGAAGGAGCAGTTGTTGGCTACGATTCAAATGTAGTTACAGGCGGCTCAGGTGCTAGATACTTAGGTATTGGCGCCAAAACTCAATATCGTGTTGACACAGTAACAGTGGCAATGCGTATTGTTTCTGTAAGCACCGGAGAAGTTCTCCTTTCCGTTGCAACACAAAAAGACATAGCAAGTTATTCAAGCGGTGCTGATGTGTTTAAATTTTTAGACCTTGGCACTAAATTGATTGAAATAGAATCTGGAACAGCAGTTAATGAACCAGTCAATTATGCAGTGAGAGCCGCAATTGAGCAGTGCATAGTTGAAATAGTAGAGCAAGGTGCAGACAAAGGGTTATGGACATACAAAGTTCAATATACTCCACACATGCACCAGAACGGAGAGGATAACAAATGAAAACGTGGATTATAACATTATTTTTAGTGATGTTTAGTTTACCCGCATTATCTAATGATATCTACATTGATCAAATTGGTGATACACTAGATTTGGATATAACACAAGATGGTTCAAACAACGAATTTGGTGACTCAACTACTGACGCAACTTTGGCAGGTGATGACATGACTTTTGCAATTACACAAACAGGTGACTCAAATGTGATTGATGCAATCATTAAAGGTGCGACTTATCAAGGTACTTGGACATTTACAGGTAACTCAAACACTGTAGACATGAAATGTTCTTCATCAACAACAGGTAATTGTGATGACGTTACTGTTAATATTACAACAACAGGTGACGACAATGCATACACAGTTTATGTTGGCGAAACAGCATCAGCAGATAACCTTGTAGCGGCATTTACAGTAACAGGTGATCACAATACAATCACAGCAGACGTTGATGGTACATCAGGTGCAGTAACATTGGTAATGGACAACTCAGCATCTTTATCAACAGGTTCAGCTGATGGTGATGAAGGTAACGCAGTTGTTGTAACAATGGACGGCAATGGTGATGTTAATGGACACACTGTGGATTTAGATATTACAGGTGGTGGTTCAACTTATGATGTTACACAAAGTGGTACAGCAGATACTACTGTAAGTGCAACATTTAGTGGTGACGAACAAGACGTAGATATTACTCAGAGTGACTAAACATGAAATTCATAATAGTGCTATTAGTCACTCTAGTAGCCTGGTCGTCAGCACATGCTAATATAGGTGAAGTCAGTGAAATTCAAGGTAACGGTCAAATCAAACGCACAGATGGCGAGAAGTTTGATTTAGAAACGAGCCTTGGAGTTTTTTCCTATGATGAAGTATTGGTAGGTCAAGGAAGAACAGCAATTGATTTTATTGACGACACTCGTGTTGAAATAACTGAACATTCAAAATTAGTAATTGATGAGTTTGTGTACGATCCAGCCAACAATCAAGGAAGTCTTACAATGACTGCCGCACTAGGCACAGTAAGATATGCATCAGGACAGATAGCAAAAGATTTTAGAGAAAACGTAACAATCAAAACACCAACAGCAACAATTGGTGTACGTGGTACAGACTTTGCAATGATTGTAGATGAACTTGGAGGTTCAACAATCATTCTATTGCCAAGTTGCAATACCAATGGTGATTGTGTGGTAGGAGAAATTGCAGTTGATTCTGACATGGGTCAAGTGATTCTTAACGAAGCATTTCAAGCCACAAGAGTAGATGTAGCAGAAAGTAGACCAACACCAGCAGTGTTGTTGGAAATGGATGAATCATTTATTGGTAACCTGCTTATACTTTCTCCACCAAAAGAAATTGACGAAGTACAAGAAACACAAAGAACACAGATGGTTGCAGATATATTGGGATTAGATTTTTTAGAACTGGAAATTCTCAATCAAGATTTACTTGCTGAAGATGACAGCCAATGGCAAACACAACTAGACATTGATTTCCTAGCAGGAGATTTTTTAATTGATGTGCTTGATCAAATCAACAAGATACTTGCACAAGAATTTTTGTCACAACTCACAGATATATTTGTTAAGAAAGCAATAACAGAAGCAGAAGGTGTTACTGTGCTTGACCAAGGAGAGTCTTGGTTGTTTAGAAGAGAAGGTGCCAACAGTGTGGTACAATTGAGATTGAGTAAAAACTATGGATACTCAATTGATTTAGATCAAGAAGATTTTAGAATGAGAAATTTTAGTGTAGGAGATGGAGGTGCTGGTAATAGTATCAGCATATCACAAAAGTAATGTTTGAAAGATTTATCACAAGACTGGCTTTTATACTGTTTGGAATTGTTGTTTTTATGGCAATCAGCAATACTGCTCGAGCCAATGATCTACTCATATTTTACTCTAATAACGAAAGTTCTCAGTACAGCAACCTCAAGAGTCATTACGAAGGTTTAGGTTTTACTGTAACAGGTAGCACAAGTGGCACAGTTAGTTCA
>Ga0181580_10003909_pt1 | contig 12124 bp, 9 predicted proteins | sample 071ome_23_FD_132413 | JGI IMG/M metagenome (GOLD analysis project Ga0181580, IMG submission 132413) | Coastal salt marsh microbial communities from the Groves Creek Marsh, Skidaway Island, Georgia - 071403BT metaG (megahit assembly) | ecosystem: Environmental > Aquatic > Marine > Intertidal zone...
ACCTTCAAACTAATTTATAATTTTAAAATTCTATTATTACTCATAACAACATGCATTGCTTTGTTACCTAGATCATATCAATACTCAGTTTTTGCAAACACTCCTGCAGAGGTTCACTATATAAAAGCTTCAGAAGTGGAACTTAAAAAAAATCCTGCTGGGTGGGGTTTTCTACCAGTAGTTAATGATGAATGTGGGATAAATATAGAGTGTATTCCATACAAAAAAAAGATTACGGAATCAAAATTAAAATTTTTTCAATATAAGTTATTCAAATAATTAATATTAGTGTGTTTAGGGCGCTTAGCTCAGTCTGGCAGAGCGCTTCCCTTACAAGGAAGAAGTCACAGGTTCAAATCCTGTAGCGCCCACAATGGTTTTAGTAGTAACCTACAAAAAAATTCTCATTACTGGTCATACTGGATTTAAATGGTCTAGGCTGTCTATTTTTCTTCAATAATTAGGTGCTAAAGTTAATGGGATTTCTCGTAAAGAAAAAAAGGTTTGTGCGCTATTGCAAATCTTAAAAATTATTTAAAGAAGAATTTTTTCTTATAACACTCTTTTTGATGATTAGCGAGTAAATTGTATATTATCAGAACTTTGTTGACAATTCAGAAATAATTTTAAAACGAATGAAGACATTTAAAAAAGGCTATTTGTTTAACTGAAATACAAAATATTTACTTCCTAACTTTAGTTTTAATATTGAAAAATAATATTATAAATATTCTTCTTTAATATTTTCTCCCCATATTGAGATTAAACTGTCTAAATTGATTCTTAAGTTAATACCTAAAAATCTGATTGTTTTCAGGATGTAATAAATAAATTTCCAATCTATATAAATGTATTTATATTTTTTTTCAGAAAACATTTCTAATATTTCACTAAGTAAGTATGTCTCACTTTGTTTAGTTTCTTGAAATATGTTTACTTCATTAACCGAATATGAATTAAAAAATAAAGCTAATTGATCAATGTGAGTTAATTTAAATTTTTTAATATCTGGTTTTAGCATTAATTTATAACCGTAAATAGAGGGTAATTTTGACAGCTTTAGGTATATATTTCCACTTTTTGTGAGTTTGCTTACCAATACACCTATTCTCATACATGAAGCTCCATGTTTAATTGTTAAAATCTCACACATATGTTTTGCTTTATTGTATAAAGAACGGGATGCTTTGTTTGAAAGAGTAGTTGAAATAAAAAGAAATGATGTATCAAAATCTTTACAAATTTTTAAAAACTGGAGAACACTATCACAATGAATTTTTATGTATTTGTCTGAAGAAATACTAAAATCCCAAGACGCAAAAATTACGAGATGACTTGATGAAATCAGTTTTTTTAATTCAAGTGATACTTCTTGCCCAATTTTATAATTCACTTTGGTAGTTCTGCCAATCGGAATAACAGTATTATGGTTTGAAAGTATATTTGATAATATTGTACCTACAAAACCAGTACCTCCAATTATTAAAATTGTTTTATTTCTCATTTAAAATTTTCTTTAATGTGAGCCTACTGAAAATTATGGACGAAATAGTAAATGGGCCCGCTGGAATAAATTTCATTACAGTCGAATCTATAAAATGTATGTTGTCAGACACTTCTAGGTTTCCTAAATCATTGAACTCCAACTTATGTCCATTTTTAAATAGTTGTGTATTGCCTGAATGGAAACTTGCAAAATTTCCATAGTTGTATTTAATAGGCAAAAGAAGAAGTTTATTTTTTAAGAAAGTTCTGAAGAAGCATAAAATATTTATTTTTTTTATTGGCTTTAAAGATTTGACTTTTACTATATCTTCATTAATTATTTTAAAAACTCCAGTTGATGAATTATTAGAGTTTTTATATGCAAATGTTAGATAAAATCTCTTTTGTAAAATCTTCAAAAAAGGAACGAGTATTTTTGAAAGTTTCGGTAGCTTTTGTATAACTTCACCAATGACTTCTTCATTAATTGAATAAAATTGAAATTTAACAATTGAACTTTGTTTCGATAATTTAACTATGAATCTTGTATAAGCTTTATTTTTAGTAATATTATTTTTGCTGGCAATATTTTTTCGACTTATTTTGAGTATTGGCCAAACTGACAAATTAGAGTCTCCAATGGTAAAGTAGTCTGAATTTGTCATCCTTGAAGCAATTACAGAAGACGAGAAAGGACCTGTGCAAATAAACACTTTTTTAACTTGAGCTGTGAAAGTACTATCCTTAGTCTTAATTTCAAAAATCGATTCCTTTTCTGTTACTTCTTTTACATCAATATTATCTAAATAAATTAAGCTCTCTGAATACTCTTTTAGTAAATCATTTAACAACTCATCACAACTCCAAATTTTTCCATTAGCACGATTTATTGCGAGTAAGGATTCTTCAAATTTTTTTGAAGAATCCTGGTTTTTTACCTCCAAAGATCCATCTGTATGTATGGAATTTGGAATGCTTTCTAAAATTTTTTTATACGTTTTATTATATTCTTTAATGCTCATTCCTGTATGTTTAATTTCCTCGTTGCTTAAAGCATTGAGTGTCCCACCCCATACTTTGGTAAAACCCCCTTTAGACTTTGAAGAAACGGGCATTGTTTTTTTTCCTTTGTAAATAGCGGTATTATTTAAATCGTAAACCTCAGAATTTTGTTTGAAGTCTTTCAAATTGAAAATTTTCTCTGTTATTTTGGGATTAATTTTTTTTGAATTATCAACTATAGTTACTATGTGTCCTTTTTCTAATAGATATTTGAGAGTAAAAACTCCTATAGGGCCAGACCCGATAATTAAATAATCAGAAATTATCATTTATCAAATTTTTTTAGATGGAAAAATACACTCACAAGAAATAAATATACAAGTTTGTTCATAATCATTATCAATATAAAGGAAAATTAAATATTATTTTAAAAATTAAAAAATAATTTTTTGAAAAAATTAATTTCATTTTTTATTTATAGACATTGACAAGGGTAATATATTTTTAATTAATAATATTTTAATGGTTAATTCTTTTTGAAGTACTGTATCGATAGATTAAATAATTCTTTAAATGTTTCAAAAACACCCAAAGTCAAAGAAAATGAAGCAAGAGAAAGTATCTTTAAGTTAATTTCTTGGTCTATCTGTCCAAAGTTATTATTGGACCAATAAAAAATATCCCCTAAATAAAGTAATATTCCAATTAAAAGTAACAAAATTCCATAATTTTTATTCTTTATTTTTTCTATATCTCTTTCTAAGTATTCGGGAAAAAGGCTTGATGTCATACTGAGCATGCTTTTCAAAATAGCAATAACCAAAACAAAATTCTCTAGCCCGTTTACAACACCAATAGAGAGTAGAACACCATTAATGGTTAGTGGTGTGTATAAAAGAGAAAGTATATAAAGAGGTAGTGTAATAAAAAGAAGAATGTTAAAACTTGTTTTAAATAATCTAATAAAACTATAAGTCATCATAAGTTTTAAATGCCTCAACCCATCTCTAAAAGGTTTCAGGTGAGGTTTTCTTGGAGATATAGATACTCTTAGAGTAGTAGGAACTTCTACAATTTTTAGTTTCAAAAGTGCAGCTTTGGCAATCATCTCTGTTGCAAACTCCATTCCTTCTGACTTTAGGTCCATCTCCAAATATGCACTTTTTGTAAAGCCTCTTAGGCCACAATGAAAGTCTCCAATATTGGAATTAAATAATTTTTTTGCTATATAGCTAAGTACCGGATTTCCAAGATACTTATTTAATAATGGCATAGCATTTTTTTCAATTCCGCCTGTAAATCTATTACCAACTACTAAATCACTTCCTTTGTTTAGCTTGTCTACAAATAAGGGGATATCTTCAAAGTTATAGGTTGAATCTGCATCTCCCATAATTATATATTTAGAATTTGAAGCATCAATACCCCCTCTTAATGCTGACCCATAACCTTTTGTGGAAACATTTATAACTTTCGCACCGGCATTAGTAGCTATACTTGCAGATGCATCTGTTGAACCATTATCTGCCACAATAACTTCCCCTTTAAGTCCTGAATTTTTTATTCCGCTTTGTGCTTTTTCTATACAATACAAAATAGTTTTTTCTTCGTTTAGGCAAGGTAAAATAACAGCAATTTCATTTTTTATTTTGTTCATATTATTGCACTCCAGTATTTTAATAAATTGATTTTAATCACTTGTCTTTATCAATGTGTAGATTATATATTTCTTCGACCCATAGTAAGTTACATTTTCATAGTTGAATTCATTTTTTTCATAGTAATGTTTATCAAAGTAACAATCTTCTATTTTGGCCTCTAAGCAAATTATTATTTCTGGTTTATTTTTTATTAAATCTGAGATTTCATTATCAGAGTATTTATTTAATTTTACAAGATTTTTAGTAATCCAGGGAAAATAATGATTCGCTGGATGGATGTTGTATGAAAAATTTGGTTCATCTAAAAAATAGAGGACTAAGGTATGATCTAAAGCTAAAATATCAATATCACTGTAGTTCTTACTTTCTATAAAATTTGCTATTTTTAGAGATGGATAAGATTGAGATATCTCTTTAAGATTAGTTAGATTACTTATACTTTTTGAATAGTTTTTACTTATTAATAGACTTGAGGACAAGAAAATCATTAGTATTGTTGTATAGAAAATAGTTTTTTTATTTATAAAAATTACACTGAATGTTAAAAAATACAAAAATAGTATTAAATGATGATCATAGCCTTTGCCTGCTAAGTAAAAGAAAATTATTGAAATTGTAAAATAGGAACTTAAAAGTAAAAAATCATCTCTAGATTTATTCTTTTTAAATTTATAGGTCAGCAAAATATTTGAAATATAAATAAAAAGTAAGATAAAAATTAAAATATAAAGATAAACATTTTCATAAAACTTTTCAAGAAAAATTGAAATAGAATCTATTATTTTGATTCCACCACTGGTATAAGCCTTAGGAATCAGATAAATTGAAGTTATGTACTCGTCAAACAAATTATTAATCAAATAAACTAAAGTAAAAACTCCATGTGGAATAAATAGGCCAAAAACTATTAAAAAGCTAGATTTAATTTTTTTTGATGAAAATAATTCAAAAAATACTAAAGGAATAATAAAAAGAATAGATCCAAAATTTACCAGTGAGGAAAGTCCTACAGATAAACCGGCAAAAAATTTATTAAATTTATTAATGTGTTTATATTTAAAAAAATAAATACTGATAGATATAAATAGTAAAATATAATATTCACTATATTCAGTAGTTGCCCAAGGTTGCTCAATTAAATTTGAAAAAATTAATGGAGGAAGAAGGCTTTTAACGTTGTTTTGAGTTATAGAAAAACTAATTTTATACATTATATACAGCATGATTAGAAGTAATAAGTCATTCATTAATTTGAAAAACACAAGGTTTTGACTACTTGATGCCGTCAAAAAATATACTAAATAACTTAAGAGTGGTGGCTTTGTGGTAAATTGAGATTCTAGTGGTAAATTACCCCTACCTATTTCTTGTGATGCTACTAAAAATACATTTACATCCCAATCGATAGTTTCATAACCAAGCGTGTAGGACTGATTCATTATTAGAAATAAACCAACAGTTATAATTAAAATAAGTTTAATTATTTGATTATTAATATTTTGAGGTTCATAGTTCATTGATAAGCTTTGAATGTTTAATACATAAGAAAATACGATTACGACAATAAGTGAATTTAATTCATTAAGATTTATTAAATGGTAATAAACTAAAAAATAACTTACCATAGTGTTAATAAAAATAAAAAATATATTAAATTTAAATTCACTATCAAAATTTTTAAAAAACAAATAGTTAGTTAGAGCATATAACATTAAGATAACAATTTTTAATTTTGGATTTGATCCATAAGAAATAGCTAAATTATTTTCTTCAATATTAACTTCTATTATTTTTCCAATACAGAAAATATTATGAACCTCCGGAAAAATGTAAATATCTTTGGGAGAAATCGTAACGTTATTAAATTTTGATATTCCATCTTGATTTATAAAAGATCTTATGTTGATATCACAATATTCAACTTCCGAAATATAAGTTTTTTCCGAATTAAGGAAGAATGTTGCCATTGAAAAGAGTGACAAAAATATTAATATAAGTACAAATACTTTTCTAACTTTTGATATTTGAATTAAATCCATTAAATAAAATTATACTGATTCAACATTTCATTTTTATATTTATTATTAAACAATCTAGAGAATTAAAGTAAATGAGTTAATTATGAAATATTTTCAATCGAAAAATAAATTTTTTATCAATTATTTCAAATTGCCCTAGTCTGATATATCATGAAACATTATGAAAAAAATTATATGAAAAAATTAAATTCAATATTTGAATTTTTTATTTTTTACATTCTTTTTTATGCTTTTAATAAAATTATATTTGAATCAATAGCCAACTATGATCCATTCTTATTATTAACTGCTCTAAAAAATCTTGCCGAAGACTTTGTTAAAATAAGTTTCCCTGTAAATCTAACTATATCTAGTGAACTAATTGTAAATATAATCTCTATTTCAACAACAATCCTTGTGCATCAATTATGTTTCAAATATTATCAAGAATTAACTTTGAGAAACATTTTTAGAATTTTATACACTATATTTTTTATTTATACAGGAATATTGTTTTCAACACTATATCTATTTAGATTATTCAACCTACCGAGGCTGTATTTTTTAGTAGCTATAATAATTTTTCCGATTTTAGGATTCGGTGTGATATTAATTCTAAAAAAGCTCTCAAAAATCAATATGAACTTGAAAAAAATTCCCCCATTTGTTTATATTTCAGTAGTACTAATTGTATTTTTTTTCCCAATAAGAACATTTTTGTTAAGCTCGCTGCAACCAGTAGAGATTGAAACGAATTTAGTAAAAAACCTAATTGATAATGATCTTAGTTATGATTCTCTCGATGATAGTGCGGTTAACTCTGAAACATTCGAATTAGTTTGTAATCCTTGGAAAGGAAGTGAAAATTTTGACTCATGTGTGTATGGGTTAAATATAGATAAAGTTGAGCTTGGCAGACCATTTTCTAATTTTGTATCATCAAGGTTTGGTAATCTGCTTCTATCCAGAGATGGTGAAATTTTTTCTTTTAAAAATAATGAAGTTACTACGTATTTAGATTTATCTTCAAAGGTTGCTGATCCGTCACAGGGAGGTGAATTTGGTCTTTATGATTTAGAATTTCATCCATCAGAAAACTATTTTCTTGTTACCTACACCTCATCTGATGAGAGATCTTTAGTTCTAGAAAGGTATGAAGTAAACAATACAGGAGAGCCAATTGTTGGGAGTGGTGAAAATATTTTGACCATACCAACAAATAGTACAGTTCATTTTTCCGGAAGCTTGCTGTGGTCGGAGTATTTTAATGACTTTATACTTACAACAGGAGACATGAGCAAAAATTTTGACCCTTATTCAGATCCATTTAATTCTTTAATCCCAAAAGGCAAAGCCTTTTTAGTCTTTAGTAATTATAAAACAGCTACTCCTCTTCTAAGCTATTCAAGTGAATATAAACCTTTAAGAGGAATCATAGGATTTGGACTAAGGAATCCGTGGCAAATACACGAATATAACGACTTACTTTTCATACCAGATGTAGGAAATGCAATCTTGGAAGAACTGAATATAATTGATTTAAAAAAATATACAACAAATGAAGTATTTCAAAGTATTTCTTTTGGATGGCCAAAGTTTGAAGGCGATTTAAAAAATGATGATAAGCCTATCGATTTATTTTATTGGGGTGATGAGGGTCCATTAAGTGCAGATAAGTTTATTGAAGATACGAGTTTCTCACCTCAAGTGTTTTATAATCATACACCTTTTGATGGTCTATACAGAGCTGCAATAATAGGTGGTGCTGTACTTAATAGTCCAGCAAGTTACTACCATGAACATTATTTTTTTACAGATTATTTAACAAAAGAATTGTTCTCTTATGATTACAAAAATAATAAGCTGTATCTTTTTCCAGTTGTACCAGACTTTGGAGAAGTTACTTCTCTTAATTTAGACCCTGAAAATATAAATGGTTTAATATTGACAACTATAGCTGGGGAAATTGTGAAGATTGAAATTCCAGTCATTTATTTTGAAGGATGACTATTTAATTTAGATTAGTTTTTGATATTTAGCTTACTATTAATTTATTTTCCATTTCGATTATATACTTTTCTACTACCTGAAAAGAGTAGTCAATATTACTAGTCTGGAGGTAATTTTTTTCCCAGTCAACAATTTCTTGTAGGGATTTTTCGATATCATAAATAGGTTCCCAGTTTAATTTTGCTTTTGCCTTTGAAGAGTTAATTCTTAATGTTTCAACTTCTTTAAATTGAGCATTTTTATCAATCTCTATTTTTATATTCGATCCCCATTTTTTGATGAACATCTTGCTTATATACTCTGCTGTAAATTTATTATTAGGTAATGAGTTCAAATTAAAAGTTTGAGGCTCATTATTGATGAAATTATCCATAGCAATTAAAATGTAACCTGAAATTGAGTCTAATATGTACTGCCATGGCCTTATAGATTTAGGCATCCTGAGATAGAAGTTCTTATCATTTATTGCTGCTGATACTAAATCTCCAATCAACCTATTTTCTGCTCTCTCTCCACCACCTATTACATTTCCCGAACGAACTGTAGAGATTACAAGTCCCTTGTTTATAGTTTCGTTTGAATAAGCAAAAATTAGATTTTCAACGGCAACTTTTGAAGAGCTATAAAAATCTTTACCTCCCAATTGAGATGTTTCTTTATTATCACTATTAGGATTTTTATAGACCTTATCAGTTGTTGAGACAATTACACTTATATTTTTGTCAAATTTATTCAACGTTTCTAAAACATTAAATGACCCAATAATATTTGTTTCTAATGTTTCAAGTGGATTTAAATAGCTTTCAATAACTAGGCTTTGTGCCGCAAAATGAAAAACTATATCTGGATTAATTTCTTCAAGCGCACCGGAAAGGTTATTTAAATTTTTGTCAGAAATGTCTAAAAAATATTCTTTATTAAAAACATTTGTCATATCAACTATTGAATATACTCCTAATTTCTTTTCTCTGGAAATTCCGTATACTTCAGCACCCAAGTAATTCAAAAAAATAGAGAGCCAGGCTCCTTTAAAGCCAGTGTGACCTGTAATCAAAACTTTTTTATTGTTCCAAAAATTTATTAAAGATTCCATAGATTATTACTCTAGCCTTCGTTGGAGGATAGCTTTCTCTAGGAGTTCTAGTTCTCTAATTGTGTCACAAGGTTGCCAAAATCCACTATGTTGATATGCTGATAAGTTATTCGTGTTAGCTAGATGTTCAAGTGGAAATTTTTCAAAAACGGTATCTTCATTTTCAATAATATCAGCAACTTTTCTATTTAAAATAAAAAACCCGCCGTTAATCCATCCTTCGTCTGTATTTTCTTTTTCACCAAATCTAGTGACTTTTGAGTTATCAATAGCAATACTACCAAATCGTGCTGGAGGTCTCACAGCTGTTAGTGTTGCAAGCGTGTTCATTTCAAAATGTAATTCTGTTAACTTCTTTATATCTATGTTCCCTAACCCATCACCGTATGTCATATAAAAATTTTCATCATTGCTTGACTCAATTCCTTTTTTAACTCTCCACCCTGTCATGGACTCTTCTCCTGTATCGAGAATTTTGACACAGATTTTATCATCAAATTTAAAAGTGTTATTGCCAATAGATCTTGTAAAATTATTATCAAAATATTCTATTATTACACTTTGTTTGTAGCCTCCAAGAACTATCACATTTTCTATATTGAATTTTTTATATATTTCAATAATATGAACTAGTAATGGTTTGCCACAAGCCTCAATCATTGGTTTAGGAATATCTTTTGTATACTCTTTGAATCTTGTACCTTTTCCGCCGGCAAGTATTAATAAAGTTTTTATTGAATTCATTCTTTTATTTTATATTTACAAATTAAAAAACAGAGCTTTATAATAACTAATATTGAAAAATATATTTATAACTGGTGTTTCGAGTTATCTTGGTCAAAATTTAGTAAATCACTTAGCTGACTATAAATTTTATGGTCTTATAAATAAATCAGAGCCTCAAGATTTTCCTAATTTAGAAAAAATTTATAAACTACCTAATGACATTGAAAAGTTTTTTATTCAAAATAAAATCTCAATTATCATTCATTTGGCAACAAACTCCAATAGAATTGCTGAATTAAATTATAGCAATAGTATTTTTGAAACAAATATAAATTTAGGAACTAATCTTTTATCTAAATCAATAAATACTCCAATAGAAATGTTTATCTCATCAGGGTCATATAGTCAAGATATTTATCATGAAAGTGAGAGCCTATACACTCTTTCAAAGATGTGCTTTGAAAGGATACAATATTTATTTTCCTCCAAGTACAACTTAAAAAATATTTCTTTTCATTTGGGTGATGTATACGGTCCAAAAGATACAAGGGATAAATTAATTCCCTACTTATTAAAAAATGAGAATAACGATATTGTCGATATAAAATCAGATGGGAATAGCTTATTTTCTCCAATATATATTAAAGATGTAACTAATCAGTTTAGGAAAGTAATTGAAAATTCATATGAATCAAAATTTATAATTCAAAATGTTACATCTGAACTAATAAGTGTTAAAGATTTTATATCAATTTATAAAAATATCCGCAATAAAGATTTTAAAATAAATTTTGGTAATACCCAACAGTCAACTTTATCTGATATCGATAATTTTAAGATTTTGGAAAATCCTCAATATACTCTTGAAAAAGGTCTACTAGAAATTTGATATTTTATTTTTTATAAATTTTTTTAACTCTTTTTTAGATAATTTTGCATCAAAGTTCATATCGTAAACTATATTTTTTAAACTATTCTTGTAAAGAGACTTTATTTTAAAGACAAAAATCCTGTGTCTTATTACCTCAATCTGTTCTTTTGAAGGTTCGTAATTAAATTCTTCAAGAAGAGTTATTAAGGATTTAAAATAACAGCTGCTAAATAAATGTTTGTCTGCATATATTGTTATTGAATCTTCTCCTCCCCAAAAATTTACTAAAGCATCATCGATATATATTGTTTTTACACCATTAAAAATTGGGTAATATGAAAATATTAAATCATTCCCTAGCAGTAATTTACTACATTCCTTATTTTTCTTTCCAAACTCAAGTGAAGCTAAAATTAATTCAGTCTTCTGTAAAGAAATTGAAGGTGATGTTGGTAAAGTTACTCCTAATCTCAAAAAAGAATTCACAACATCATTTGCAGATAAGTACCCAGTATTATATCTATAATAATTTTCACGTGGCTTCTTTTCCTTGATAGAGTAAATATTACAATTAAAAATATAGCTCCCAGCATCATATTCCAATACATACTTACTCATTTGACTAAGAGCATGCGGTTCCAGCCAGTCATCATCTTGAAGAAATTTAACATACTCAGTATCAATATTCTTGGTAGTTTGGATAAAATTATCAATTGGTGGTATGTCATAAATATTTCTTATATATTCAATATCAAAGTTTTTATTTTTAGACGTTTTCCACATCTTCACAAGATCGGGTGTATCATCAGGACTATTATTGTCAGAGATTACACACTTGATACGACCTCTAAAGTTCTGTTGATTAATTGATTCTAGATTTTTATTTAGAAGTTCAGATCTATTATAAGTGGGAATGAGAATTGTAATTTCTTTCAATAAGAGGTCCTTTTAATTTAATAATTCCTGTGTAGAACTTACAAGGTTGTCTACAATATGCCTTTGCTTTTTTCTGTCTATGTGTTTTCCTATTGGTATGTAAAGGCCATTCCTGGCAATATTTTCAGTTACTTTTAGAACTTTTCTATTATTTTGATTTAATACCGGTTGTAAATGTAAAGGGAAAAAGAAGGGTCTCGTCTCAATATCTTTATTGTATAATTTTTTGATGAGCTTATCTCTAATATCACCATTATTCAACACAAGACCAAAAACCCAAAAGTTATTGATAACGTTTTTATGTTTAACCAAAGGCAAGGTA
>Ga0181580_10003913_pt1 | contig 12119 bp, 21 predicted proteins | sample 071ome_23_FD_132413 | JGI IMG/M metagenome (GOLD analysis project Ga0181580, IMG submission 132413) | Coastal salt marsh microbial communities from the Groves Creek Marsh, Skidaway Island, Georgia - 071403BT metaG (megahit assembly) | ecosystem: Environmental > Aquatic > Marine > Intertidal...
CTAGTATAATCTTCTGTTGGAATATTATAAAGATGCTCTTCTTTGCGACGCAATCTTTCTTTAATGCTTGCTGTGTGTGGTAAAATTTCACTTGGAGTTGTTAAATTGATTTGTTCGAAGTTATCATACACCTGACCTACTAGTTCCATATGATTATCACACAGCATAGGATTAGCTGTACGAACATCAGTAAATTTTGTTGCCAATTTATCTGTAGCTTTTTGCAATTTATCTAAATCAATATTTAGATTAAAATTTTTAACTGTCGGTAAATTTTGTTTTCTCATAGTTTATAAACTCCTGCTAGACAAATTCGCGCTTGTTTTCCTCTTCTAAACTTTTCATATTCATTATCTTCTGTTGTTGCTAACCAAACTGAATCACTTGGTTTAAAATCCATTTGTTTACAAATTTCTTTTTGCTGATCTTTTAATTTGTTCCAAATAAAATCAATATCAAAATTACTTATAATAGTTTCTGCTATATCATGTGCATAATAATTATAATATTTTGCTGAGTGTATTAAACTATCTAATTTTTTATCAGGCCTTTTGGTAAAATACCAACCAGTTCTTACGTTACGAATACCAAATGGTTTCGATAAACTAAAGAAAATATGTTCAACATTTGAACCAATTTCTATTTTTTTTATCTTTGTACTTCCAACATATGCTAAATCTAAAGCTAAAGAACCTGGATGTATTTTTGTAAAATTTCCATCAATAGCACTAGGCCAACTTTGATATTTAATACACTCTTCGTACGGATTACCTTTTGGACTAATCCATTGATAGTCGCCTTCATCCATATAGACAGATCTAGTTTCTTGGTGATACCACCAATCCAATCCTTGAGTAATTCCATTCATAGGATAAACACTATAGTTAGTTAAATCAATGATTGGTGATAACCATTCTTTAATATTAGTTTTATAAAGTTCTACGCTATCATAATCTGGATCAACGGTGTCAATAATTTGTTTAACTTCAGTTAATACTGGTGTTCTTATAGCTTTACTAAGATTTAATATGCTATCTTTTATGGTGGTCATAATGGTTTCCTTCGAACGGAGCAAATAAATTAATCCACCATTTATTTACTGGTCCTTTTTTTGAATGTCCTAATAAATTTAGCATTCCATAAAACACATACGAATATATATACACTAACAAAAAATGGTAAAAAAAGCCATAATATAATGCAATCATCCAAGTTACTGCCATTATTATTAAACCATACTTATGAAAAAACATTATTCTTGGATTTTGATATAAATCTTTTACAAATTTTCGCGGAATATTTTTTATTCTCCAAGTTGAGAACAATATTTGATGCCATTTTTTATATAATGGACTATGAGGATCTTTAGGAGTATCTGAATATGCATGATGCATTCTATGAATTCCAGACCAACTTAATGCGGATTGACCTCCACATAATACACCGCAATAAAGCATAATACATTGTCCTATAGGAGATACTTTTATTTCACCATGTGAGAAACAACGATGATAGCCAAACGTAATACCTATAGAAGCTAAGATATAATATAAGATATAAGATTCAATGAATACCATAATACAATTCTCCAAAATAAAAATAGAGGGCTAACCGTGGCCCTCTGCGCGTTCATTACGGAACGACCCGATTCTAATATTATATATTAGAATTTAAAAGATGCACCTACTGTGAGGTTATCTGTATCGAAATCATCATTAGTTTCGATTGTTACATATGCTTCAGCATTGTCTAAGAATGGGTATTTCATAGACCATTCTAGATCCAACTCTTCGTCAGATAGATGTTGCATATCTAGTTCTGTTTCGACACCCCAGTTAATTCCAAATGCAGTGTAACCTACATATGGAGTAGCAGTAATTGCTTCTGCTTCTGTGTCAAAGTTGTATTCAGCTTCTAGCGTTGCGCCTGCTGAAAATCCACCACCTAGTTCGGCAGCGTTGATAGTTGTTGCTGTCAATAGAGCAGCAGTTGTTAGTGCAATGAATTTCAATGTATCGTTCCTTTATTTACGATGCCAGATTTCGTATAGAACCCAAACTGCGATCAAACCAACTAGGCCTTGAGAACCAAGAGCAGCAATAATACCGCTTACGTTATCAATAACACTAGAAACGGGTAGGAAAGGAATGTTGCCTAGACCTAATACTTCTAAGACAATCATCAATGCTGCAAGACTAATACCGACTTCAGCAAGAGATCCTGCCCATGTTTTTACTTTGTTTAGAATTTCCATTAGAATTCTCCTTTGTTAATTAGTGCCACTTTTCTGTTGCTAAGCAAGTGGCCAGCTCCCTGTGATTATGCTGCTAGAGCAAATCCAGAAGGTGCAAAGTTATCGTTTGCATTTGATTTTCGTAGACTCAAATACCAGTCGATCCTATTTCAGCCCCATCATAAACACACGACTTGTGGCTTTCGGCCCTTGTCCTATGCACAGGAAAGCAGGTGCATCTACTCTCATGTGTTTATGGTGGAGCTGCGCGGTACCGCCCCGCGGTCCTGAATACCCTCTAACATCTACATTTTTTATATATCATATTCTACCATAGATTTAAAGGATTGTAAACTAAAAATATTTCGTGGTGATATTTTTATCACAGTGTTTTCAACTAGATTTTTTTATAAATAGTACCGAGGGCGACATTATATCATTAAGATTTGATTTTGGTTATCTTATTTAAACAAATGAGGTCTTAATGATAGATCCGATTTCCGCCATTGGTATGGCTACTGCAGCTTATAATGGTATAAAATCTGCGATATCGACAGGTAAAGAAATATCAGAGATGGGCAAAACACTTGGTCAATGGGCAGGTGCTATATCTGATTTAGACTTTGCACATAAACAAGCAGAAAATCCTCCGTTCTTTAAAAAGCTATTTGGCGCAGATCAAATAGAACAAAATGCTCTTGAGGTCTGGGGACAAAAACAAAAAGCAAAAGAAATGAGAGAAGAGTTGCGTTCTTATATTAGTCTATATTATGGTCCGTCAGCTTGGGATCAGATAGTAAAGATAGAAGGCGAGATGAGAAAGAAACGCAAGGAAGAAGCGTATGCCGCTGAAGAACGTAAACAAAAAATCCTCGAATGGGTCGTTGGGATTATTGCTGCTTTAATAGGAAGCGCAGTTGTTGGATTTATAATTTATTTAGTAGGGGTTAGTCAAGGTAGATGGTAAATGCTAGCACATGTCTTTGTTCTCATACTTATGATAGATGGTAAAGTAGTAAGCCAAGACATGCACTTTTGGTCAATCGAAAGATGTAACTATTTTGCTGGGCAAATGGTAAAAAGATATGGTCGAGGAAAAATACCTGACGAACAATCACCATTTGCTTATTGCAAACCTAAACTAGTAGACACCAGCAAAATAAAACCAGAAGTTTATTAATGATTTAAATCATGGTTATGTACAGCCATGATAGCATAATGAATAACTTTCATTAAGTCATTTCGATTATAACCATCTTTTTTTCCATAACGCTGAGCATACTTCATAATATTGCCAATGCAAAAACCTTCTGCATGGCCACTATCGAAAATAAACTCAGTCGCTTGAAATTTATTCTTAGCATAATGCTGAGTATATGTAGCATCAACATATTCTTGAATTTGATTTACAATTTCTTTTTCATTGAATTTATAATCAATAGTAGGAGCCCAAACAAATGTATAATCTTCGGTTTCTTTGGGGTTAAAGTCTATAGTCATATCGCCCATAGTGCTTGTATCAATTGTGATGAATCCATCATCTTCAAGTTCTTTTTTCTTTTTCTTAGCCATTATTTTCTCCTATAGAAGATATGAGAACCAATTCTCGTTACACGATCGAGAGTAGGTGCCCAATAAGGTTTCACATAAGAAGCATGGTAATGAGTAGAACCTTCGGTGATTCCTTTAAACATTTCATGAATATAGAAATCACGAGCAAATTTACGTGAACGTTCCCATGCTTCTGAATTATTTGGTGTGTCAGCTTTACCATCACAGTACCAGCTAAACTGACATTTATGCTTCCCTTTTTCATATCCATCGTGAACTACATCGCATATAGTATCAGGATATCTGTGACTTTCAACTCTATTTTGAACCACGTCTGAAACCGCCATAGCATCAGCCATACTTACAGCTCGTGTTTCAAAATAGATATTTAACGCAAGACATTCGAGTTCTTGAGCGTCAAATCTATCTTTTTCTAGTTTTTGAGCATATGCTGGAAAAGCATAAATGCTACCAATAACCATACTGCCAGTTAGCAATCCAGATAAGATTGTCTTCCACATTATTTTTGCCTCATATAATATTGATGTACCAGCTTTTCGCCTGCACATATGCGCTGGTACAATTCACTTAGATCAATTTGGTGGTACTTTGCCACTTCTTTATATAATTGATCTACCATTCTTTTTTATCACCATGTTTCTCATTGAAATCATAGCCAGCATAGTACTCATCAAGTTCTTGCTGAGTCATATCGTCTTTCTCTATGCGAGAAGACGAGTAAGTTGCACCACTATAAAAATGAGGATCAAAGAAACGACCGTAATACGAGTCAGCCGCTCCGCGATCGAAAGGACCGCCATGGCGGTCGTCGTATAATTTTCCATTGTGTTCTACTCCTTTTCCCATTAGTAAGTCTCCAATCCGGTGAAACCTTCTTGAGTCCAACCACGAGCTTCAGCATGTGCCTCTACAATACGATGGTAATTGATCTGAGGCCATAGACCTTCTTTCTGAGCCCACTGTTTCATATCAGACTGAACCATAATCGATTGTTCGCCTTGAGCTGTTTTAGCGTTGATACGATCTACTTCTTCAAAGATAAGGTCTGTTGAATTTGGCATAGACATTATACTAACTCCTCTTCGAACAACTTAGTGAAACCGAAATTTGCTACAAGATATTTTTCTTGTGTATCAGTATCTTCGATAACGTCACCTACAGATACTGAAGCCATACGGTCTGCAATGCGGCGAATGTATGATTCAGGTCCAATGTTACCAACTTGAAATACACCGTCAAGATCAGGTGCTGTAATTTCAGAAACCAATGTGTATGACCAATCGTTGAAAAGTTTTTCAGCCAAAGATTTAGGATCTTTGCCAAAACCTAGGTCAAAACGTTCATCGCGAAAATCTGAACCTTGTAGCTGGTATACGTTGAACTTTTTCATAACATTCTCCTTCATTTGATATAACTATCCTACTATATCCTGAAAGCAATGTACATGCTTTTTTTAAATTTCTTTTTGTTTAAAATCAATAACTTGTGATTTTTTTATTTTTTAATGAATTTTTTTATGATTGGAAACACTTTTTCAATCTCTTTGGCACATTCAAGAGCAACTTCACGATGTTCTTTTTGTGTGCCATTTCCAGATCTAAGTTCGATATAATGCATCCATGAACGAATAGTACCATTCATATAGATTCGTGACATCATATTACCTTCAGGTAATACAGAACGAGCTTGTTCTTTAGCAATACCATTTTCAATTGCCCAATTATAAGCATCTTGAGATTGTTTAATAATGCCAGCTTGTTTACGTCCCCACTCAGCAATCAAATCTAGATGCCTTTGATTTTCAACCAAAGATGGATCGTTTTCGATTTCAATAGAATTTTGACGATTAGTATGATCTTGAAGTCGAGCTTCACGTTTAACCATATCTAAATCTTTAGTTGGATCAGCATATCGCTGACTAAATTCTTGAAAGCTAAAACTTCTATGTCTTAAGATTTGTCGCGCGATGTCTCTTGTGGTTTCGATTTCGAGGCATGCTGAGACCATTTCGAATGGCGACCAGTGAGATTCTTTGGCAAGGTATGACAAGAGTCTCTCAGCTGTCTTCTTATTGGATTGGTTCGATGGATTGGAGACACGGGCGCAATACGCGATGAGATCTTGGGCATCATCAATTCCTATAAAAGCATCTTCTGCGGGTTGTGAATAACTAATTAGTCTTACATTAGGTTTCAAAGTTTAAAATCCTCAAATTTCTTTCCAGCTGGAGTTTTGTCAAATACAGGTGTATCGTCAGTTAGCGTTTGTTGGGAATCATCCACATCATAAAGGCGCATACGACTTCGATCAATACCAACAACAAATCTTTTATAATTAGTAGGATCGTTATACCTGTTCTTAAGCTGTTTGACCATAATTTGACCATCGCGTTCGAGCTCTTCGGTTGAGATGAGTGCAAACATGAGGTCTGCGGTTGCGGGTAATCCAAAAGACTCAGAGGTATCTTCAAGCCCAACATCCGAGTTAGAATAACCACTGCGAGTCGTTTGCGTTGCAGAGAATATCGGTAAGTCGTATTCCACTGCAAGACCTCGTAATTCTTCAGCAATTGCTTTAATGTAGTTGTATGAATTGATAGCACCACCCATTCCTTTCATACGGCTAGATGCACAGATATTAAGATAATCGATAAAGATAATATCAGGCACAAATTGTTTCTTGAGTTTTAATTCATTTAATAATGCTCTGAAATGGCCAGCATGAGCAGAACCAGTTGGGTATTCTTTTACGATAAGTTTACCAGTCGTTTTACGAGCAAGATCGGCAACCTTTGTCGTAAACATATCTTTTGACAAATGATCAAGTTGATCGATTGGAACGTTCAATAAGTTAGCGTCAATACGTTCGGCAATTCTTTCTTCTGCCATTTCCATAGTAATATAAAGAACATTACTACCTTCAGTCAAAGCTGCTGCAGCAACATGGCACATGAATAAGGATTTACCAACACCAGTACCAGCAAGAGCAATATTGAGAGTCTTATTAGGTACGCCGCCTTTGGTAATTTTGTTAAAGTATTCAAGATCAAATGGAATTCGATCTTCTTCTGTATGATAGAAATCATAACGTTGATTTACATCCTCAATATAATCGTGACCAACTGAAGCATCAAATGTCACAGCAAGAGCATCTTGTAAAAGAGATGGCAAACTATTTTTTGTGAGCGTAGAATGTTTACCATCAATAATAGTAATTGATTCCATTACAGCATTATAGATTGCTCGATCTTGACACCATTTTTCAGTATTATCAAGCAACCATTTATCATCTACTTTATCACCAACAAATAATGTTTCAGCAATTTCACATGCCGCAGTATAAGCATCACCACTTAAAGTTGAATTATTTAACTCAACCATAAATGATTCTGCTGTAGGCAACTTATTATATTTCGCTACATATTTACCAGCTTCTTTAAAAAGAGTACGATAAGGACCTTCGAAATATTCTGGTTTAATAAATGGCAAAACGCGACGCATGTAATCATCGTCGGTCAATAAATTTCTTAGAATAGTTTGTTCAATTTTATTGTTCAATGAATCCTACCGTTTCTCGTTTAATATCATTATGATTAAATTCTGCCCAATACAATTCAAAGGCGACACCGTCTTCGAGACATTCAAATTGATGATAAACACCTGGCTTGACCTTTGTATACATTCCTGTTTCAAGAATAGTCTCGTCAACTAGATCGTAATCTTTCTGCCATACACGAATAAGCATACGACCAGATTCAACATAAAAGCCATTCCATTTAAACTCATGACAGTGTTTAGAACAAACACCACCTTTATTCATTTCAATACGATGGAACTCCAACGCCCCATTGGCTTCTACAAGTTCTGTATTGCCCCATACTTTACCTGCAATCATTCCAATTCTCCTCGCTGTGATTTTATTATCTGCTCATACATAAAGAACAACTGTTGAAATTTCCATTGGTATAGCTGTTGCATACCCATCAAGGTGTTCATCAGTTCATCTTGTGTAGGCTCACATTCACCGTCACCTATCTGTTTGAACACTACCTGTAGGTCATCGCATACATGCCAGCAGTCCATAATTAACTGTTCAAGTTCGTATAGTTTCATTCCATTTCCTCGCATCATCAGGTGTATTAATTTCTATTCCTGACCATTCTACCTCATTTACACCGATTTGTACACCATTTTTTATCCATCTTAATTGTTCTAATTGTTCGATTTTTTCTTCAGGATATTTTACATATGACCAATATTTAGCAAGAGCTTCTCTTGTATATCCATATACACCTAAATGCCAATCACCGTATCCTTTAAATCCTCGTCCAAACCATAATGCTTTATTTTCATGGCGAATTAATTTTACTGTATTAGGATCATTTTGTAATTCTTTAGGCATTTTAGTATAAACAGTAGATACACGATAAAATCCTAATAAATCTATGCAACCTTCAATGCAATCAGATGTTACGTCAGGCATATCACCTTGAACATTAATAAATCTTTCATATCTTCTTAAAAGAGGTATGGCTCCACCACATCTTTCAGTTCCATTTTTGTAATCAGCATTTTCAACTCTACAATTATTATCATTAAAAAGTTCTGCTATACTCCAATCATCTGTTACAACATATGTATCATAACCTGTTTTGGCACATGCTTCATACACACGTTTTATCATTGGAATGCCACCTAAATTTACAAGTGGTTTTCCAGGAAACCGACTAGATTTAAATCTAGCTGGAATAAGAATAGCGGTCGATGTCATCTATCACCTGTTGAAAATTTTCTAATTTTAACATATTAGGTCCGTCACTTGGTGCATTGTCTGGGTCAGCGTGTACTTCTAAGAAGAAGTTGCTAACGCCCATAGCAGCGGCAGCGCGAGCAAGACCTGGCACGTAATCACGATTACCGCCAGACGAGTCACCGGCCCCTCCAGGTTTTTGTACTGAGTGCGTTGCATCAAATATGATCGGAACGCCAAAGTTATCAAGCATGTACTGCAGACCGGTAAAATCAACAACAAGTGTGTTATAACCAAAGCTAGTACCTCTCTCTGTAATCCAAACTTCTTTAGCACCTTCTGTTTTACTTAGTATACCTTTAACATCCCAAGGTGCCAAGAATTGGCCTTTTTTAATATTAATAATACAATTAGTTTTACAAGCTTCTTGAATAAGATCTGTTTGTCTACATAAAAAAGCTGGTATCTGTATTACATCAACAATATCTTTTAAATATTGAATATGATCTATTTCATGTACATCTGTAACTATTTTTAAATCAGGAATTTCATCTTTCATATAAAGAAAGTCACGAATGGTTTCATGTAAACCAAGCCCACGTTTACCATTTACGTGGGTTCGGTTTGCTTTATCATAGCTAGCTTTAAAATAATAATCAAATAAATATTGATCACAAACCCATCTACATTCATAAGCTATTTTTAAAGATTGCTCAAGTGACTCATGTTGACACGGACCCGCTATTATTCTCACGTTTTGCTTCCTCTCGTTGTATGGCAGCTTCAACCGCGTTAGTCATACATTCATATAGAATTTCACCTACAACTTCAGCGCAATCCTCTTCTTTAAGACCATCAATTGGAGAAGACAAAATTTCGAAATTAAAATTTAATTCGTCTTTTTCAGCCACTTCGGCAATAGTACCAAACCTAAAAACAGTTTCAGTATATTCGCCTTTTAATATTCTAACATTCCACCAATTTTCATCATCTGATGGAATAAGTTCAAAGTCTTCATTCTGTTTCAAATTCAAGTTCCACTTCTGCTTGATAACCAATAGCATATTGACGTTTTAAGAATTCTTTGAAATCAGTATTGGCAAAGATTGGATCCCAAAACTCTTTTTCTAGAGTTTGATCATGCCGTACCTTTGCGCCAATTTCACCTGTTTCCTGATTAACTTCAGAATACCACCCGTTGGAAGGTTTAGTAACGTAGCCACCAGCGAGAGCCACATCAAGAAGGCCGCTATAATTGCGAACACCACCGTCCCAGGAAACAGTAATAGGAATCTTAGACTTTTCTTTAACATATCTGCTCTTCTCAACATTAATTACAAAATGATAACCTTGGATCTCTGTGCCTTTTTTATCTTGTTGTCTACCAAGAATCCAAATATTATCAGCACTATAATATATACCTGTACCTCCAGATACTACAGCTTTTGGAAATAATCCAATTTCCATATAAGTATGATTTACTGCAATAAGAGGAATATTTTTCATATTTAGATATGGAGTACACATTCTAAATAGACCTTTTAGTGCCTTCGCACGCGACATATCTGCTACAGATTTTTCATTAATAGCATCTTCTAATTCTTTTTTCGATGCTAAGTTTCCAACAGAATCGATCATAATAATAACTTTATCATCACGATCAAGACCTTCGAGTTGAGAGATGACATCAAATTTGAGTTCTTCTACATTTGTAATTGGAGTATGAAGAACACGAGTAGGATCAATATCATATTGTTGGAAATATGCTTGAGGTGAACCAAACTCTGAATCACAGAATAGCAGTACGGCGTCTTCATATTTTTTCAAATATGCCGAAGCCATAATAAGACCAAAAGATGTCTTAAAATGTTTTGATGGACCTGCAAGAACTGTAAGGCCTGGAGCAATTCCACCATCTACAGAACCTGATAATGCCACATTAATCATTGGTACATCTGTTGGTACCATATCTTTTTCAGTAAAAAACTTACTTTCACTGAGAGCAGCAGTAAATTCTACTTTACTGTTCTTCTTCAATTTATCCATTATTGACATATTATACGGGAGTCCCTTCATATTGATTATTCATAATAAATCGTTTTACTTCAGTAGTTGGTTCCCAACCAAATTCTTCTTTCATATGAGTATTATCAGCAGTATTGTCGGGTGCTTCACATGCCGCACCTTCTTTTATAGGTACGTCATAGCCAGCCAATTCTGCCAAATCAGATACAGTATTACCCACTCCAGTACCAATATCGTAAGCGCGCTGTTGTGGCTCAGTGTCCGAATTGATAATAGCCAATATCGCTGAGACAACATCACTAACGTGAATAAAGTCACGAACATGGTTAGTACTATACTCAAGATTGCCTGAAAGAAGCCTACCCATGAACATAGTATCGCGAGCACCATCACCGTACACAGTTGTAAAGCGAAGCGCGGTTTGTCTAGCTCTTGCAGTTTCTTCGTTAACTTTCTTTGTTGTTCCATAAGGAGATAACCACCATCTGTGAATACAAGATGAGGAAGCATACAATAATGGTACATTATTTTTCCTACAAATTTGTTGTATTCGAGTTGTATTTTCTACATTGTTTTTCCAATATTCTTGTGGATATTCAATGCTACGTCTTACATCGGCTTGTGCTGCTAAATGAATTACCCAACTTACACCAGAAGGCAATTCAAAATTATCGATATGTCTCTCAATCTTTCGATCCCACTGATCTACAACATGTCCAGCTGCAATCAGTTCCTTTACCAAATGGGATCCAATGAACCCATGTGATCCAGTTACTACAATTTTCATTTGAGAATCCTCTAATATTACTGAAGCTATTTATCCTATTATACCATAAATTCGTCTAATAGTACACTCTTTTCTGGAGGTCGACCTTGTCTTTGTGCCCATCCTGATACCCAACCAGAATTATTTTGAATATCAGCAGCAACATGGTCAAACGTATCATCATTCCGCGGTACATAATTTTGACCAAATCTAACAAAGTCACATAGAACATCTTCGTTATCTCGTGGTGCCCCACCCATACGTTCTCATAATACATCCATAAATTTATCAGTACTATATCCGCTTGACATCATTTTCATACATCTAACGGCATTATTACCAAAATACCCATGAGACTGATCATCCACAAGATCTTTATGATAATCACCTAAATCATATGAAAAAGCAGCATAAACAAAGTTAAATTTTCTGTGTCCTTGTTCAGCATTATATGCATTTAAAAAATCTGTAACTTGTTTATGTGTTTTCTTTTGGCCACTATATAACCAATCAATGAGTCTATCTAAAAGATGCGGTAATTCTTCAGTAAGATAATCAATAACACTTACACCTTTACGAGGAGCTGGAGGTTGATTTCCAATTGAAGTAAAAGTTGGAATTTTATTTGCTTTACGATATTTAAGATCAGCACTCATTTCTTCGATTGATTCTAAAACTCCCCATTTATGGACACAATTATTTCTATAACCATGATCTCTTGTAAATGATGCTCCAGATCCTGTGGCTCTATGACACATATAAGCAAATAACCAC
>Ga0181580_10003915_pt1 | contig 12116 bp, 8 predicted proteins | sample 071ome_23_FD_132413 | JGI IMG/M metagenome (GOLD analysis project Ga0181580, IMG submission 132413) | Coastal salt marsh microbial communities from the Groves Creek Marsh, Skidaway Island, Georgia - 071403BT metaG (megahit assembly) | ecosystem: Environmental > Aquatic > Marine > Intertidal zone...
ACAGCAGGAGGGCTTGATGGTGAGTGTGGAGTGGTTTTTGATGAGACCACTGAACCCTGTGGTAACTCAAGATTTGGATGCTATACCTGTACAGTAGTTGAAAAAGATAGATCACTCGAAGGTTTTGTTGAATTAGGAGATGAACACTTTAGACCACTTCTTGAACTAAGAAACTGGTTAATTGAATTAAGAGATGACCCTGAAGGTTTCTATGATGAAGAGGGAAATTATATTGGAGTTTATAGGTCTTCATCTAGAAGAAATGGAGAACCTGGTAAAGGTCCCTTAAAGCTTTCAGTGAGAGAAGAAGTCTTAGCAAGAATTAAGCAAGTTCAAAAAAGTTTAAACGAAATTATACTAACTAATGAAGAAGAAGCCTTAATTAAAGAAGTTTGGCACCAGGATTCTTTAGAAATAGATTAGTCACCTATTAAGTGTTAATCCTAACTCGTTAATTTTTTTTAGTATTTCTCGTATTGAGGTAATTCCTAAATTTGTAATGTTATATAAATCTTCTTCAGTTAGAGATAGCAACTGATCAAGAGTTGTAATATTTTCAGCGTTTAAAGCATTTTGAATCCTTAGAGAAAAATTTAAATCAATAATTCTAGATTCTGTATTAACAGATTGATTCGAATCCTCTTCTTGAGGCTTCAATAATTTGTTTAGCTTGAAATGAATTTCTTGGGCTGATGTTTCACCTAAATTTTTTATATTTCGTAAATCATATAATGATTTATCTTTTAAAAGTTTTATATTATAAATACCATTATTAATTAAAGAATTATGAGCTCTAAAGCTCAACTCTAATATATCTATACTTTGAGTTAATAATGTACTGTCAGCTAAAGGGTTTGACACTTCAAAGCTACCAAAAATGTAGTTTCTGTAACTATCAGAAATGTATGATTCAATTCCTAAATTAGTTAGTTTATTTACAAGCCAATTTTCACCAAGATCCTTTAATTGGCCAGTAAAATATATATGTTGCGTATTAAGATATTTAAACAATTTTCGCAAACCAGTTCTTAAATTTCTATCTTCAGGAATAATGTTTTGGCCGTATTGCAAAATAAATTCTTCTTTAAAATCATCTAAATTCTTCATGCTTATAAATACTTGTATTTTGTTTTTAGCAATCTCTTCAAGTTGTCGAATACGTTCGCGTGTTAAGCCATACTCTTCTCCAACTGTTTCGAGAGAAGTTACCTTATGTTTAAAATCTATTACTTCATTTGGAAAATATCTTTTATGTATTATCTCTAATTCCCTATCTTCAAGTATTAATCGTGATATTTTTAAAACTAATATTGCATCAGATATTATTTTTTCTTGTTTTTTGAAATCTGTTTTAATGCCAATACTTTCAAAAAACTTAACTGGTCCAGAACTATTGAAATTATCTATTTTATTTTGTAAAACTTTTTCGTTTTTTTTATCAATTTTTTTCTCAAGAAGGGGTTGTAAGGAACTAATAAGGTCACCAATAGGTGCGTGTTGACCTAGTTCTTCTTTTAAGTTTCTTCTATACTCATCAACTTCTGCAAATGTTGGCTTTACACCGAACAACTTATCACATCGTTCTCTAACTATAATTGAAAGTGTTCTTGAATAAGCTTGTAGTAGCCAAAAATTTGAATAAGTTGCAATTGTTGCATTTCCATCATTTTTGTAGCGTTTAAATGCTGTTATGAATGCTTCAATTATTTTTTTAGTCAAAAGAATGTTTTCTTCTTCAATAAAGTCACTTCTTGTTACAAATGACCTTGCAAGAGGTATATTTTTATGAACTATAAAGAGAAGCAAGTCTTGGTCTAAAGTTTCTTCGTATAAATTAAAATACTTTCTGTTAAATTCGCTGATATTTTCTATATCACTACCAAAAAAATAACCTTGGTAGTTAAATTCTTGAGGTGTAGCAAAAACATTTCCATCTAAATCAAACCAATTTAACAGTTTTGAATTTTGGTTATTAACAATATAGTTTTCTATAATCTGAAACTTTTCAGAATATCTTCTTAATTGATCAATTAATTGGTTATTAATATCTTCAAAAAAATTATCCGAAGGCTGTATGTCAGATATCAAGATAGAATTTCTAGAATCAAAAAAACTTAAGTTGAATTCATTACAAAGTTGATTAATAAAAAATTTTCTGAATGGATAACTATATTTATCAATCACATTAAAAGTACAGTTTCTGCCAATGAAGAATTTTTTGTCGTTTGTGTTGAAGTAAAAACCAAATGTGTAGTATTCATTAAATTTGCCTTCAATAATATATCCATTTTTTAAAATACTGTAATCCCAATCTATATCTGGCAAAAGTTCATTATTATACTGTTCCGCCAACCATTTACTATTTTCAGATGTAAGATTTAAAAATTGATGGTTATTAACTTCACTATTTTTTAGAGTGAAATAAGAATTGTTTAAGTTATTAGTTATTTCTTTTAAAGTTTCTCTTCTTGTTGCAACTTGTTTGTAATTTAAATCTTCATGGTTTAAGTATGTATTGAGTAAATTTATTTTTTGAAAGCTCACATAAAAGATTTTAAAAAAATATTTGGTTTTTACAAAAACTATTTACCTTTTTAATATTGAAGTTAGCAAATGAAAGGAAATTATGGCAGAGTCATTCGCAGCAATTGAAGGAAAAATTGGTGTAGGCGAAGAATCAATTAAATACTATACAGTACAAATGTCAGCTGCTAAATTAATTAAAAATATTGATTTGTTTAGTGAATACTCTGTTTACGAAGGATCTGCAACACTATCCCAAATGTTCAATAGAGATGTAAACGAATCTAGAGCAAAAAAACAGATTGCAAGATATTTATCGTATGAACCTGGTAGGTTCTTACCACCTTTTGTCGTTTCCATTTATGGAGGTTCTCCAAAATTTGAGAAAATGCAATTTGATTTAAATAATTCAGAAACAAAAAAACACGTTGAAAATGGTGATTTTGAAAATGTTGGAGTTCTAACATTAACAACTGACCCAAAATATTTCGTACTTGATGGTCAGCACAGATTGGCTGCACTGAGATATTTGCTTAGCTTTAGATCTGGTATGGATCGAGATGATGATTTTCCAAAAGCTATAGATCTTGAAAAAGATCAGCTAACTGTTTTGTTTATAACCCACAAAGAAATGGAAAATTTAGAGCTAACCAGAGAAGAGTTTAGAAAGCGATCAAGAAAAATCTTTGCTGTTCTAAACAGACATGCAAAAAGAACTACTTTAGTTGAAAATATTACTATTGATGAGGATGATTTAGCTGCAATCATATCACGAGAACTTGTTGAAAGAAATGACATTGTTGATGGAATTTTCTATTGGAGCGGCGATGAAGAATCTTCTCCTAAAGTCAATACAAAATCAACCAGTTTAAGAGAAGGCGATGGACACCTTACAACTCTTTCCACACTTTATGAGATGAATAAACAATTTATTACTCATATTTTTGGATGGTCAGAAGTAGATTTTCAATTTCTCCATGATCTAACTGAAGAAGAAGTCGATAATATGAAAAATCAGATTTATTTAATTTGGGATGAACTATTCAATACATTAAATTTTTGGAAAAAAAATGATCCTGGTTTAATGAAAAACCATACACCACCAGAACATAGAGATGATGACTCTATGGACCATTTACTTTTTTGGCCGGTTGGACAAATTGGTTTAGCAAAATACATTGCTACAGAACTTGATGAAGAACTTGGTAATGAAGAAATTAATATCAAAGCTATAAAAAAAGTGCTAAAAAATCTCGACAAAATTGATTGGGATATGTTCTCTCCTCCATGGAGAGGATATGTTTTACGTGAAGTTGCAACTAAACCTGACCCTTCTAATAGGGTTAAAAACCAGGAGTGGCAATGGAAAATGGGAAATTCAGGTAAGTATCAAGATAGAGTAACAGAAATGATTAGATTTCTTTTAAGTAAAGCTTATACAGAAAAAGACCTTGAAGAAGCATTAAAATCTAAATGGGACAATACTTTAGAGTTGCATAAGCCGACTGAAGATGAAATAAATAAAATGTGGAACTCAATAATAGCTCAAAGAAAAAACCTAGTTTAATTGAAAAGTAAGGAAAATTTTTTCTTACTTTTCAATAAATTGAATATTAATTGTTCTGTCTCGAATGATGATAATTATTTATATATAAATTTTAAATATGAACCCATTGACAACAAGAATTTAAGTAATGATTTAAAAATTGTTATTGGTCAATACCAACTAGATAGAAAATCACTTAGCCTTTATTTTGAAAAATTAAATCATGGTAATTTACATTTACCTTATGAAGTAAAACTTCCACTTAGTACCGGGGTTCCAAAAAGAAAAAAAAGGAATAATTCAATTAGTTATTCCTACGAGTACTTGAAAGCAACTCCGTTGTATAGCAATACAGATTCATCTTTATTAAAAGACTTTCAATTAAAAGGTGTCGATTGGCTTATTAAAAATAAAATTGGAATTCTTGCTGATGATATGGGTTTAGGTAAAACAGTTCAGTCTATTTTTGCGTTAAAAAAATTATTCAAAGAAGGAACTATCGATAAAGTTTTAATCGTATCACCCGTTGCGTTAATTGATAATTGGATTCAAGAGTTTTCAAAATGGGGAAAAGAATTTGTAGTAAGCAGGGTTACATCTAAGTCTGGTGAAACTTTTTCAAATTGGGCTGACTCTTATGAAAATAGTCATATTTTAATTACTAACTATGAGCAATTGAGAAATAGCAATAAAATTATCGAAACTTTAAAATTTGATGTTTTGATTGCTGATGAAGCTCATAAGATTAGAAAACTATCCTCGGGAGTTACAAAAGGTGTTCAAAAAATCAACAGAAAATATTTTTGGGGTTTATCAGGAACTCCGGTAGAAAATAATCCAAAAGACCTAATTACTCTCTTAAATCACGCCGATCCCAATAAATTTTCAAAATTTATGGACGAAACTGATTTAATTTTTCTAAGAGATAGAGCTAGGCCTTATGTCTTAAGAAGGACTAAACAAGATATGTTAAAAGAATTACCAAATGTATATGAAAATAAATTAGAAATTAAACTTTCAGAATCACAACAAAAAAAATATGAACAAATTTGGAATGACAGAATGCACATAACTAATGAAAAAGGTAGCTATTTTGCTACTTTAAATTTACTTAGGGATGTTTGTGATCATTTTGACGGTACTAGCTCTAAAGCTGAAAAAGCATTTGAGATTTTACAAGAAAATATTAAGTTAGGTGAAAAAACTATTGTATTTTCGTATTATAAAGCTATTTTAAAAATTTTAGAAGAAATCCTAAAGACAGAGAAGATTAAATTTACAACTATTTATGGTTCTGACAGTATTGAAGAGAGAACTAAAAACTTAATTAATTTTAAAAAACAAAATAATATTCCAGTAATTCTACTTTCAGCAAGAATAGCTGGTGAAGGGCTAACAATAACAGAGGCAAATAATGTTATATTTCTCAATGAATGGTGGAACCCATCAAACAACAATCAAGCTAAAGACAGAGTAATAAGAATTGGACAAGAAAAAAATGTCAAAGTGACAACATTTTATGCTAAAAATACTGTCGAAGAACGTTTAAAAGACATTTTAGATTCTAAAACTGAACTATATGAAAATTTAATTGATGGATTGATTGACAATGAGTCTTTGGGTAAGGCATTATTAAAAAATAAGTAGATAACTTTTTATTAAATCTTTAAAATTTTTTTATGGCTTTAATTTTTCAAGATTTAATTAAGTTAATAAATTTTAAAGAATCTAACTCTTGGGTTTGGTGGCAGGCTGAATATCCTGAATTAGCTGAAAGTTTTTCAAGAAAAAAAAGACCTTGGTTTTGTTATGATATAGATTCTGACTTTAGTGACGGGTATGCTATAGCACTACCTAAAACAACAAAAGAACAATCGAGATTTTACAAATATCCAAAAAATCAAGATTTCGATAAAGATGGATGGGTTCCTCCTCTTAGAAAGACAATAGATACTTCAAAAGCAGATTTTCACTGTATTGAGAACGATCCTAATCTAAAAGAAAAAATATTTGAGTTTTACAGTAAAAAATCTTGGAAGATTAAAGAGCTGTAATGAATTTTTTAACTATTGAAGAGATAAATAGTTTTACTCCACCGGAAATATGTTCAAATGATCAAAAATTTGAATATATAAATTTAGAAACTAATCTATCACTTTCTTGTGTATATCATGCAGTCAAAAAAACAATAATTGAAAATAAAGAACTTCCTTATTTTTCTGAATATATTGATGCAAATTATTCAGATTCTAATTTTAGATTTAGAGACAGACCTATAACAATTGGAGAAGAAAATTTGCTAATTGAATCATTTCAATATTTAGTTGAAAGGGTAAGTTCGAGAGGTAATACGAGATTTGAGATTGCTGAAGCATTTGACCACGCTACTGATCAAAGTCATTTTATAAACTTATTAAAAATGAGAATTTATCAAATGGTTGTTAATAATAGAAGAAGTCAAAATTCTGAAGCCGACAGATTATTTGATAGAATTTCAGAAATATTTAATTCCGAACAATATTGTTTTCATAAAGAAGAAGATGGTTTAGTTTATTGTTTGGAATGTAGGGAGGAAGTACAGAGAAAAATAGAAGATAATCTTCTTGAAAATGAAACATTTGAACAAAACAAAAGTTATATTAGTAATTTGTTCAGAAGAGTTTTTACACAAATAAGGTACAACCCAAGTTCAAAAATATCTCAAAGAATTTACTCAACAGAAGATCTAGTAGCAATGGTTTTACTCATATGCAAAATATATGATTATAAATTTAATGTAAACGAACTTTACGAAGCAATTAGAGAACTTGTTGTTATTTGGCAAAACCAGCAACCTATCTCATATGATGGTGTAAGTGAAAGAGATTTGGATGCTTTTGAACATGCAGTTGGAATGTATGGAGAACTTAGATTAGATGAATATGCAATTTTAGATTCTGATATTAGTAGTTTTATCAACTCACTAAGCAATGAACAAATTTATTCAATTCTCTCTATCATGCAACATCCTAGATTTAGAACTAATAGATTGTTAGCACAAAGAATTGGTAAAAGTGAAGAATATGCGAGACAACTTAAACTTGATATTGAAGAAAAGTTTAAGAACTTTTTTGAAGAACATAGTGAAGCAGATGACGATGATCTCGGATACGCAATGGAAGTTATTAAAAAAATATGTTATGAGAAGGCAGGAATTAATGAATAATAATCCTCATCCAGGAGATTTATGGTTAGTTTCAACTAATAAAGACTATAAAACAATCTCTAGAGTAATGCTGATTGTTTCAGAATCTGAAGAACAGGCAATGGTTGAAACTTTAATGTGCACAACAGATTTAAACTTAAGTTCAGATAAAACTCTATTATTAAATCCAGAGAATACTGCGCTTCAATTTTCAATCGGTATTCATTTAGATATATTTTCTATTCTTTTGGTTGATGACGTTAGTTTTAATAGAAGATTAGGAAAAATCTCAGAAAAAACTTTTACACAAATATTAGAAATTATAAATAATTCAAATTCAGATATGCTTAATAATTTTCAAGTTGGTGAAAAAATTATTTACAGATCAGATAGAAGATGGCTAAATAAAAAAAACGAGATTGCATTGTCAGATTTATTTTCAAATAATGCATTATCGCTAATCTTTGATAATTTTGATGAAAACTGGGTACAATTATTTGAACTTGAAAACCAACTCAAAATTGAATCAACCGATTTTTGGGACAAGATGATAGAAGATCCTATAGGATTTGATTTAGGTAACTTATTATCATCAAGAAATTTAAATATATTAAGCATGTCGGAAAAACTAAAATATAAAGACAATTATCTTTATATCGATTATGAATTACTAGTTTCTTAATTATGAAAAATGAAAAAAACTTACTAAAAAGCTTGTTAATAAAAAATTTTAAATCAGTTGGAGAATTGTCAAAAGTAGATTTTGAAAATCTTACACTTTTATGTGGAGAAAATTCTTCTGGCAAATCTACAATTATCAATTCATTAATTTTATTATCTCAAAATTATCATCAATATTACCAACCTACAACATCCAGTTTTCCTATAAACGGTGTAGTACAACAACTAGGCTCAATAGAGAGTATTAAAAATAAAAATAATAATTCTGAAATTTCAATTGGTTTTGTTGGTTCACTAAAGGATAAAAATTATTTTTTTCAAATCTCACTTGATAATGAATCAAATAACGAAGGAAGTATAGTTTACTCAAAATATATTAGTGACTGGTTAGAAGATTTCGAACAAGAAGATAACCAGGAAAAGTTTTTTGCTACAGGGGCATTTGAATTTAGTTTGTTTAAAGAAAACAAAGAAAGCAATTTCCTACTGGAACAAGATTTACCTATCGAAGTTAAAAGTATATATAAAGATTATTTGAATTTTATGAACCAATCAAACTCCAACCTAATTTCTTCTTTTTCTTTTAACGCAAAAGAATATTTATTTGGAGTTGAAAAAAGTTTGATTTCTGACGATTTAATTAAGAGTACTTTTTCTAATAAATTACAAAATATGGATATAGAAAATGGAATAAGTTTCAATGGTGTAGTTTTTAAAGATGGATTTCCAGCTTATCAGCTTTCAAAACCGAAAGATCTAAAAATAAACATATTAAACGCTCTGAGAGAAAGTTTTCTTGATTTTGATTGGGAAAGCATAGGTGTTGATATTATGGAATTATTTTTACAAGAGATATTGGAATCAGATTATAATTTTTTCGAAAATACTGATAGGAATAATAAATTAATTGATTTAGATATTAAAAATCTCGAACAAGTGTTAAGTAATTTTTTCTTAAAAAAAGAACCTTTATCTCCATATTTCAAAAACTTATTCGAGTTTGGTATGCCAATCCAAATGATCAATGAATTAAATAAGTTGGAAAATCAATACTTCCAAATACAAGGCAACCTTACAGGAATTCTAGGAATAATTTCTTATAGCTTGTTTGGTTTTGATATATCTACAACAAAAGTTCAACTAAGAAAATCTTCAAAACGTAATTTACCAATAGATGAGCTCCTAGCAATATTATTTTTATATAATATTTTGAATCTTGATGAGTTAAAAGAATATGGACCAATTCAAGAAAGCATGTACGAATTTATAGTATCAACTTTAGTAACCAATTCTGAAAATGAAGTTCAAAACTCATTTACAAAAGCAAAAAAAGAAATTCAAAACTTAAAAGAACAGATATATGACTTAAATAATTCCGATTTAAATGTTGAATTTGAATCTGAAGTTAAAAATTTATTTATTAATCATATTAAAGATTCTTATCTAGATGAGTATGTATTAGGTGATTATGAAAATATTGAAGAATTGGATCCCCGAGATGTAGCTCCTGAGCTTTATGAAACTATACTTTCAGAAGCGATTGCTGAAGAAGTAAGCTATTTAGAAAATAAGATATTTGAGATTCAGGAAGAATTTTTCTTAGAAATACCTTTAGATTTTTATGAGCTAAAAGAAAAAATTAAAAGATTTAACAACGAAAAAATATTCTTTTATAATAATTCTGATTTTGTAAATAAAACTGAAAAACAACTTGTCCATCTATTAGAAGTTGTAAATAAATTTATGATTCTAGAATATTTTATAAAAACCACTTCCAACTTAGAATCTAAAAAGTTTTATATAGATTCTATATACTCTGTGGTAAATATAGAAAGTAACTTGTTACTTTTTGAGGAAAAAGATATTTTAAATTTAATGTACGAAAGCATACAAGAAATTCTTAAACATGTAAAATACTTAGGTCCTTTAAGAGATAGATCAACTTCGTCAGTAAGAGACGATTTGTTTCCTGCAATAATACCGCTTGGAAAAGATGGTGAGTATTTTATTAAACATTACCAATTTAATAAAAATAAAAAAATTTCCACAGTTATTCCTTTTTACGAGTTTCAAATGCAAAATGAAACTAATTCTTTAAACCAATCAGATAATAAAGATTTGGTTCAGAATATTAAAGACTCTTTAGACAGTCATGTTGTTTTTAATGAAGTTGATACCTTTACTGTTGAAGAAGCATTCAATAAATGGATACATTATTTTGGATTAGGAGATTATTTTCAAGTTGTTGAAAATACTCAAAAACCCAATCAGTTAGACTCACTCATAAAACCAATTGATTTAGATACATTAGTAAGCCCATCAAGTGTAGGTGTGGGGTTTAGTCAAATTGCTCCAATAATTCTGATGTGTCTAACTGCAGAGAAATCAGATATTCTAATTTTTGAGCAACCAGAACTTCATCTGCACCCAGGTTTACAGCAAAAATTAGCAGATTTTTTCTTACATATGTCAAAAACTGGTATTCAAATTATTATCGAGACTCATTCAGATCATATTTTAAACAGAATTCGTCTCAGAACACTTGAAGACCTAGATTCGTTTGACGGAAAAGTTAATATTGTATTTGTTGAAAAAGAAAATAAACAGTCGATATTTAATCAGTTTAAAATTTCAGAAGATGGCGATTTTGGTTTTGATAAGTATCCAAAAGGGTTTTTCGACCAGACTTCAAAAGATACTTTCAAATTATTAAAGGCAAAAGCACTAAAACAAAAAGAAGAAAATGATCCCACTGAAGATGAAGCACCCTTTTAGATGAACGAAAAATTTAATATTGTTTTAAGATACAAGAATAAATTTATACAAAAAGAGCAAAACTATACAGAAGAGTTTGACACAATTGATGAACATTTAGATATTATTAAGAAAAATGGGTTTGTATGGTGGGGTAAATTCGGAAGAAAATTAGGTCAGCAAAAAGTTGATTCCGTACTTACATATCTATCCAGAAATCTAAACGTCTTTTTATTTCTATTCTCGGAAGATAAATGTTTTAAGGCAAAATTGACCTTCATAACAAATGATTTAAGCAATGTTAATGTAGACTTAATTCCTAAGTATTATCGGGAAACTATTGATAAAAATTGTGGTACATACTTTAAAATAACAGAGATCAAAGAAGCTGATTATTCATACAATTTACAAAATTTAGAACTTCTTAGCAATCCAACAAAAGGTTCTTTAATGAAAGGTTTTAATAGCCAACAGTCTTATTTTTTTGTAAAATAATTGTGAAAAGTTAAAACTTATAACCTTATAAAAATTATGGGAATAAAAAAAGTACCAACAAAATCAATTAAAGAAGTTTTAAAGGAAGTTGAGGATAAGCTCATTGTTTTACCTGATTTCCAAAGAAAATATACATGGAATAAAAATCAGGTAATTGAGTATTTAAACTCACTTTATAAAGGTCACCCAACAGGTTCTTTTTTATTTTGGGATGCTGAAGATAAGAAAACAAAAGAACAAAAAAGATTTTTATGTGATGGCCAACAACGTATTACAAGTCTGTTTTATGTTATAAATGACGAAGTTCCAAAACTAGTAGATGATAATTTTAGAGGAGTAAAGCCTAACTATAAACTTTATTTTAATCCTTATGGAAATGGTGAAATTACAGATCAAAAACCTACAACAGAAGAAGTTGCAACACTACCTGTAACAGAGTTGTTAACAAACTATCCCTGGAAGTCGGTATTAAGCAAAATTAAAAAATTATTAAATGAATTTGGTAGTGACGATGCAACGATAAGCCATATAGAGGCTAACTTAAATCAGTGTAAAAATATATTAGATTATGAATATGCTTACGACGTTCTAGAAACAGATGATCTTAATGAGGCTGTAGAAATATTTAATAATGTTAACCAAAAAGGCACTAAATTAACTCCGGGTGACTTAGCTTATGCCTCAGTCAGTTCTCGTGTTGATGGATTTAGGACTTTGTACGATACTTTTGAAATTGAAATTGAAAAAGAGTTTGGATTTAAAGCAGATGCCTATTTTTATATGAGATTGTTATCTGTAATGTGTGGGGAAAAAGCAAAAATTGAATCCAATATGTACAAATATGGGCAAAATAGAGAAAAAGAAATTCTCACAGAAGAAGAGTTATTAAAAGGTTGGAAAAATCTACAGACAGCATTAAGAACTGTGCTCTCT
>Ga0181580_10003919_pt1 | contig 12108 bp, 8 predicted proteins | sample 071ome_23_FD_132413 | JGI IMG/M metagenome (GOLD analysis project Ga0181580, IMG submission 132413) | Coastal salt marsh microbial communities from the Groves Creek Marsh, Skidaway Island, Georgia - 071403BT metaG (megahit assembly) | ecosystem: Environmental > Aquatic > Marine > Intertidal zone...
CGTGGAAGTAAACCTGAAATCAGAGTTTTCGGTAGAGAGAAATATCCTCTCAAAACATACACCAATCAATACTCTTACACAGATGTAAAATATTTACCCTCATCTACTTATTATCAAGTAAAAGATGTGGTAACAGATGATGTAATAATTCCATTTGATGATGATTACACAAAAGTATCTTGCGATTCGAATGGTAACTTCTTTAAATTGGATTTAACTAATTGGGAATATAATAGAGATTATTATATCCAAATAAAAGTTGATAGAGATGGTGTAATCGAATATTTTGAAGATAAGGATTTAACTTTTACGATAGAGAAATAAAATGGCAATAGATAATCAATTTAGAATTAATGAACTTATAAGTAGTGGTTCTCGTGCTATCATCTCAAAAGATGATGTAACGGGTAATCATACTTTTGTACAAGGTTCTAAAGAGGTTGTAAATGAACCATATCCTCATTTAAAAGGAGAACGAGATGGTGAACAAGTTGGTAGAATTGAGAAACCAAAGTACAACGAAGAAGAATTAATAAAGGCAGTTGATACTAAAGTTGATGAATTAATTGGTCCTCCAAAAAAACCACAACCTGATGTAGTTCCAAGACCCGTTTATGATGATTTAAGAAGATTATACAACGAAGCTTTAGCTGAAATATCAAGGTTAGAAAACCTTATTTCAGATTTAGAAGCATTAATAGCACAATTAGAAGCTGAAGTTGAAGCACTTAGAATAGAAAATGATGCGTTACAACTTAGAACAGCAGCCGCTGAAAATGAAGCACAATCAGCGAATCAAAGATATGGTGATTTGTTAAAAGATTTTTCAAATGCAATTGTGAAGGGTACAAGAGATGCAATCGAAAGAGTTTCTTTAAAAGCCCAAACAGAAGGATTAAGAGCACAAAAAGAATCATTAAGAGAACAAATAAAAGCTCTTAATGGTATTATTAAAGCACTTCAAGGACAGATTGAATTACAACAACAACAAATTGAAGCTCAAAATATAAGACAAGCATCTGAAAGTGCATTAGATGGTCAACCAGGTTCATATGATGAAGTGGGTGAAGTAGGATATAAATTACCTCAAGGTGAATTCGTTAAAAACGATAAAGAAATTTATATTGAAACTGAAAATGCTGATAGAATTAAAGTAAAACAAGGTACCGGTATAAACTTATATAACTTTAACACCACCCCAGTTACATTTAATATTAGCGTAGAGGGTGATGCTAAAAAATGGTTATCCGCAGCAAGTACAATTACATTACCAGGTAGAGTTGATGAAAAGCCGGGTATTGGTCATATAAAACTTAAATTTTCACCACTTGGTAGAACATCTCCAAGAAAAACTACAACAAGTGGTACTGTATCAATAAAAGCATCTTCTGGTGAAAGCTTCTCTATTAAGGCTGATTATTGGAAAGAAGTTAGAAGAAGCGATAACTGGACAGCATTTGGTTCAACACAAGCAGTAGTAGGAAGTGAATTATAATGGCAACAATAGGATATAAAGAAATAAAAGATAACAAAGGATACTTTGTAGATTCCAAAGATAGAAAAATCTTTGAAAGGGAAATCTCCAAGGGGTACTTTGGTATGAACATAGGTGATATCATTGAGTTTGTTTTATATGATACAAATGATAATAAACTTCCACAAGAATCTGCAAACGGAAAGTATGTTAGATATATCGAATATAATGATGCTTCTGAAAAAACTTATTTTGGAAAATCTGAAAAAAATAAATCTACTTTAAAATCTAATGATTCTGTTGAATTTTTTATTGATACTGAAAAACTTATTAGAGAGGCGGGTTACTCCAATGGTATTTTTAAAACATCTATAACTTTATTAAACAGAAGATTGGGTTCTGAAGATAGAATGAATGATAAAGTTTGGATACACGAAATAGCACCATCAAGAACAGAAATTAGATTATTACCTGTAATAAATGATAAAACAGGTAAACCAAATTCTGATTTAGAAGATAGATATAATTGTTTTATAAATGAAAAAACCTTTTCAGCAGACGTTTATCCATTTTTAACAGACTTTATTGAACAATTTAATGTTCAAGGAGCAATTGAAAATATGTTAAAATTAAAGGGAAGTGTAACATCAGGTCAAAGTTATATTTCATTAATTGAACAAGAATTTAAGATACAGAACTTTGAAATATTTATTCAACAAGTTAAAGAACGATTTGTAAAATCAATCAATCACTATGTAAACGGACGTGATTATAATATTTTATCAAACAGATTTGGGCAACCAATACAAGTAGAAAGAGGTGCTTGTATGGATACTCAAATTATATTAGATGATGCTATTACTATCTTAGGAAATTGTATAGAATTTTCATTACCTAAACGAGATTTACAAGAAGAAACATCTTTAACTTTAGAACAACAAGAAACATTAGATAAGGTAGATAAAATTTTACAAACAGTAAAAAGTAATGATAGATATCAATCTACAATACCACCATCGGTTGCAGCTAAGAGAGTTGGGTGTAAAGACCCTAATGCAGAAAATTATGACCCAACTGCTGATATACATGATGCTGGACTGTGTGTTTTTAAAGAAGTTATTGTTACAAGTGTAGCAAAACCAAAACCAAAACCTCTACCAATTATTAGTTTAAGTGATAGACCAAAGCCTCAAATAGTGGACCCAATTCCTGAACCGAAGCCTCAACCTATTCCACCTAAACCAAAACCAATTGTTATTCCTAAACCAAAGGTTGACCCTGATTTCATATTAAATGATTCGGTTGAGTTTACAAGAGAAGTATTATCAGAACCAGATGGTTTGGATAGAACGGGATTGAGAGAAAGATATGATACTGGTGATTATGGCCCATTGGGTGCCATTTTAGAGGAACCACAAATTGTTTTTGGTACTGGTGATATGTCTATAACAATACCTACACCCATTAGAAACGTAACTCCTGCTCGTGGTGGTGGAATAACATTAGAAGAAAGATTAATAAGAGAAGATGTTATACAAGCTGGTATTAGTGGAGGTAGTTATGTATTACCAATAACAAAGAAAAAAATTAAACCCCAACTATAAGGAGTAATAATGGCATACGAACCAATAGGAAGAAGAGGATATTATACAGGAGAGACGGTTAACGTTGGACCGGATAGATATACCTGGATACCTACTCGTGATAGATGGGAGTTGAGTGGGGGAACTACTTATAATAATAATTTAAATACTTCTCCAAATCAAGCATATCAAAATGCAATCGCATCTGGATTGAGTCAACAATCAGCTCAAGATATTAGAGCAGAGCAGGTAAACAGATTAACAAACCCAGGTCAGAATTATCTTTTTGGGCAAAGTATTGTTACCGGTCTTGGTGTAACAACAACTGATACACAATCTTCAGCTAATATAGAAAGAACTTATCAACAATTATCTACACAAGGTGGATTACCTCAACTTGCTTTAGATTATTTAACACAACACTTGGATGTAGTTGTTAGGATAAATAAATCATCAAACAGAGGTAAGGTATTTGTAAAAAGAATAGAAGATGATTTTATAACAAGAAAATATAATTCAAGAGAATTTGAAGTTGGTGGTATAGAATACTATATTGAAGAAAGTGGAAAAAAATCATCTGATTCTTATAAATTAGTAGCTATACAAAAAGTAAGAGTAGTAAATACCTCTGATGTTACTGGATATAAAAATCAAACCTATTGGTGTGTAGAAAAACAAATATATAAGGATGGTCGTTTTATAACAAAAGAAACTTATGAAAAGGATGGAGATATAATAACTCTTGATTTTGATTTATCAAAATGGGATATTAAAATAACTCCTCCACCACCACCTATTGAGACAGAAGAGTATGAATACGAGACTGTAAAAACAGAAGTAATACGAGAAGCTCGGGGAGCAAGTATTTTTTTAAATGCTCCAAGTATAAATGTAGAGCCAAAATCAACAACCTACACTTTAAATAGTAGTGGTTTAATACTATCTTGGAATTCAAACAATACTAATGTAGTTAATTTTACATTAGGAAATATACAAAGAAAATTAAAACCAAGTGGAACTTTAAAATTAACAAAAAGTGATTTTCCAAATGGAGTAGGGCAGTACACTGCAATTTTACAACCAGTTGGTGATGGTGGTAGTGGTGAACCTGGAAAAGTTGTAATTAATGTACAACAAGATAATTACATATCTGGTCCTGATATTACTCATGTTACCTATCCTCAAAACATTACTGGTGCTGATTTTCAAGGATACGATATCGATTTTAAAATAAATTGGTCATCAGTAAGTACCAATTGGGTTGATGTATATGTTAGTAAGGTATCAACTCAAACTAAACTTGCATCAAAGAAAAGTCCACAAGGTTCTTTGGTTTTAAATGTAAAAGAGGTATTACAAAAAGCAGGTGATTCTTTAAGTGAAGATATTGATACTTTACAATTTAAATTATTATTAATTCCTTACAATGATGAAGGGAACTCAACTACATCAGGTAAAACAGAAGAAGTTTTAATAAACTTTGATAAAAGTAATGTCAAACTTAAAAGAGGAAATGTAGTAAGAGATATTAGAGAATCTATTTCATCTCTATTCAAAAAAAGTGTTTTAGAAAATGAAACTTCGAAATACTTAACACATTTATTACATTTTGGTGATGCTGATAATAAAATAATTTCAACTTGGGGAATTGATACTGAAACTTTTTCTGAGTACAAGGTGGTTGATACATCAACGGGCAGAGAAGAAAAAGTAAAAGAAGTTAAGACCCTTGTTTTAAAACTATATGAACCATTACCAAAATCTATACAACCAAACCAACAAGTTTGGTTATCTAAAATACAATCAATCCCTATCATTGAACAATTTACTATTGTAGATGAGAGTGTTGAGGATTGTATTGTATTGCAGCCAAATTTAAATGAAGAATTTCAGGATAATGTAGGACTTCAGATATTTGATGATATTATTGCAAGTGGTTCTAATACATCTACTGATTTGGTAAATCAATTTATAAGTGGTAGTGGGTTTAATTTAGATGTATTAGATATTAAGTTTATATCTGCTTCTACTGAAGTAAGTGAATCTGTTATTGTTCCTAATGGGGAGTATGATTACTATTGGAGTAATTTTGTAAAATATTCTTCGGCTCAAGAAAGAGTTGAGAATTTCTATTACAAAATGAAAACTTTAGAATTCTATAATCATAGATTAAGAATCACATCAGCTTCTATTGAAGCTACTACTGGTTCAATTACTGCTACCAATGAATACAAAAAAATAGAAACTCAAATATCAAATTTAACAAATGGATTTGATGCGTTTGAAAAGTGGTTATATGTGAGTTCATCTGAGGATGGGTACACTTATCCAAAACAAGATAATACGGGAAGTTTCTTAAATCCTACGGGTTCTGATGGAATATCTTGGTATAACAATGCTATTTATTCAGCTGAACTATACGATAGAGGAAATATAAATAGATTAGTAAATAACTTACCAATTCATGTTCAAGATTCAAACGAAGGACAGGAGTTTGTTCTTTTCTTCGATATGATTGGTCAACATTTTGATATTTTATATCTTTACACTAAGGCAATATCCGATTCTAAGAAAACCGAACACAAATATGAGTATGGTATAAAAGATTCTCTAATCTACCAAATGTTAGAATCTCTTGGTTGGGATGCTGATATTGGAGTTAAATCTCAAGCTCTATGGGAATATGCATTTGGAAAATTCTCAGATGGTACTACTTCATCCGTTGAAAGTGGTAAGAAAAGGCAAAATGAAGTTTGGAGAAGAATACTTAATAACTTACCTTACTTGTTAAAACACAAAGGTACAAAACGAGCATTACATGCTTTAATGAGTTGTTATGGTATTCCTACTTCTTTATTAACTGTTATGGAGTTTGGTGGACCACAAGATGTTACAACAGACGGAACCACTAACTTTACATATGATGATAGAACAGCATCTATAAACATTAGTGGGTCAGCTGCTATAACAATTCCATGGAAAACCTTCGATGGTGATTATCCTAACTCTGTTGAGATTAGAATTAATACTGAAGTAAAACAAGACCATCAAATAATAAGTGGTTCTGATTGGTCATTAGATATTCTTAAAGATAATGGTTCTTTAGCTAAGATACAACTTACTGTAGGTGATGTATCTTCTTCTACTGATGCATTCCCATTCTTTAATGATGTATATACTCAAATTGTTGTAAATAGAGTTACAGGTAGTAGTAGTGATTCTTTTGAATTCTTTGCAAAAGAAGGATTCCAAGAAAGAATTAGAAATGAAGTATCAGCTTCGCTAACTGCATACAATAAAGGATGGACAAGTGGTAGTTTAATAACTATTGGTGGAAATACTTTAAATGCTTCTATTGATGAATTCCGTTTATGGAGAGTTCCTTTGAATGAGGTAAATATCGATAACCACACATTACTACCAGATGCTATTGATGGGACATCTCCATCTGCATCAACTGAAGATTTAATTTTAAGACATGATTTTGAATATCCAAAAAATAGAGCAACATCTGTTGAAATTAAGAACGTAGCATTAACAACTGTTTATACTGATACTGGTTCAATTGCAAGTGGATTTGAAAATACACCATCTTATCCATATCAATATACTCCATATGATAGAACTGTAACTGCTAAAATTCCATCTAGCGGAATAGCTTTAGGGAACAAATTTAGATTTGAATCTCAGTATAATTTAGATGGTAGTGAAATTTCTGATGGTGATATCGATTTATCTTATAAATCAAGAGCTACTCAAAAATCATTCGATAAATCACCAATTGATACTGATAGGTTAGGATTATTCTTTTCACCTATCAAAGAAATCAATATGGATATTTTAAAATCAGTAGGACCTTTAAATATTGATGATTATATTGGAAACCCAGCTGATAATTATAATTACACATATTCTACTTTAGATACGTTTAGAGAATATTACTTCAGTAGATTTAATTTAAACTTTAATGAATATGTCCAATTAGTTAGATATATTGATAAAACATTATTTAAACAATTAGAATCATTAGTACCTGCTAGAGCAAAAGTTGCAAGTGGTTTATTATTTGAACCTCATATTTTAGAAAGAAGTAAAGTTCAATGGACAAAACCACAAGGTTCACATGATACTCATTTAGCAAACATTGATATTATAGATAATGTTTCGGCTAGTAGTGATAATATTGGTATTACAACGGTAATAAATGCATCTGATGATACAATATTAAATGGTGAACTTCCTTTCTATGTTGGTATTTATAGTTCGAGTGATGATACTACTTTGATAGGTGAGTTACCACAATATGAGGGAGAATATCAACTACATGATGAAACTCAACAATCTGGTGAAATAAGAAGAAATGAAGAAGCTACAATGGGTGGTTTTGAATTCTTTATAGATGCTAAGATAACGGGTTCTGTTATGGGTTCTTATATTGTTAATGAAGGATACCAAATAGTTCCACCAGAAGGACCATTTGATGTATCAGTTGCTGGATTTGGATTGTATGGAGAAAATGGATATTCTATAAGAACAAGATTTGATGGTAATGGAAATATTGTAAAAGATAGAATTAAAGTATATTTAGTTAAAGAAAGTTATACTGAAATGGTTCCAACCATTAGTGGTAGCGTTGGTGGTAACTATTATAGATTATCTGTTCCAGTAGATGAAGAAATAACAAAATACAAATATAAAGTTAATATCTTACCATTTAGTGGTTCTGATGGTAATGAATCAAAATTAGCTTTTACTGGAAGTTTAGATTATGTATCACATGAATCACTTGATGGGTACTTCCCAACACATTACAGAAATGTTGGTGATTTAACAACTGGTTTGGAAAACTCGTTCTTTAATGGTGCGAAACAAACAAGAGAAACTACTTTAGATGGTGGATTACCAGTTCAAACATTTACAACTAATCCGAATACTCTTAGAGTTTCTGATACTGGTAGAGGTTCCGGTGAACCAATTCTTGAAGTAGATTAAAAAGAAAAATAATTAAAAATAAAATTAGTTATATTTATATATTGAATAACATAGAGGAATAAATTATGGCATATTTAGATAATTCAACAATTACAGTTGACGCAATCCTAACAAAAAAGGGTAGAGAGAAGCTCGCAGCTGGTCAAGGTCTTAACATTACCAAATTCGCATTGGGTGATGATGAGATTGATTACACACTTTACGAACCAGCACACCCGAAGGGTTCTGCTTACTATGATTCAGCAATCAGAGCAATTCCTGTAACTGAAGCATCTCCAGATGAAACCCAAGTATTAAAATATAAATTGGTAACTTTACCAAAAGGTACTAAGAAAATTCCAAAAGTTGAATTTGGTGTACCTAACATTGCAGTTAGCCAAACATCTGGTCAAGTAACACTTTCACCAACTACATCTCCAAGTGGTAATTCACAATCAGGATATACTCTTGTATTAGCTAACAAGAACGCAGGTTCAATCGTTGGTACAGGTGGTGCAGCAGGTAGTGGAACTATACCAGTATTCTTAGGTGATGAAATTACTACAACTGCGGCTGTAGAAACCGGAGCACAATTTACATTTATTCCTAATCCGAACATCACAACAACAATTAAAACAACGCTTACAGTATATGGTAACGAGACCGGTGGTTCACAAACTATTCCTGTAACAGTTACTTATGTACAACCAACATAATTAAGGAAACATAAAAGATGGCACAAATACAAGGACAAGCAGGAGTAAATTTATCTACCGAGTTAGCCAATTATCTATCGGCTAATCAAGGTAATCTTACTTCTGAACAATTAACACAAATCATTAACCAATACTTAACTGGTGGTGATAAACTTGCAGCGCAAGGTGGTTCAATCTCAACTGGTATCTACAAAAGATTCGGTGAGTTTGATTATGTAAGTGGTAAAATAGAAGTAGTTACTACTGGTATGTGGAGTGGTGATACGGGCTCATTAACCTCGTTTTACACTTCATCAACTCAAGCAACAGCTGCTAGTGGTGATTACTATTATAATGTTTATAACGCAGACCCATCATCTGATACTTCTGCGGCAATTCAATTTTCACTTGCCTATGGTCATAAATTTGGTAGTGGTTCGGTATCATTGGAAAATAATGATAACTCAACTATTGCAACTAAAGCAACTTACGCTCAATACAAACAAATACTTTTAGACCAAGATGATGAATATTTTACTTTTGTTTCATCATCTACCGCAGGTACTCATGATTCTGATGATATCTATGTAATCAATGTAGCTCGTGCCCGCTACAAAGAAAAAATGGATGCAGGAAACTGGTCATTAAAACTTTCAGGTTCTAATGGAATCATCACTTTAATAGATGATAGTGGAAAGAAATTCTCAGATACTGTTGGTAAAGCAGGTAGAGTATTTAATATAGCAAGTGGTTCATTAAACTTAGGTTCTCAAGCAGAAGCAACAGTTGAATCAACTTACGCAGCAAATGGTGAAGGATATGGTTTATTCTATCCAGACCAAGGATTATTAATTTTAAACCCATCAGCTTTAACCGAAGTAGTAGGTTCAAACGTAACTCCATCATTATCAGTAAGCTCTGAAGCACAAAATCATAACCTATTATATGAATCAATTAAAGGAGGTGGTGATTTCGAAGCAAGAAGAACAGAAAATGTTTCTACTTCTCACTACTTTGTAAGAGCAACTAATAGAGAATATAACTACTCAAACAACCCAACGTATGTAACTGGTTCAGATGGAACATTCTCAGAATCAACATTTGAAACTAACCCTAAAACATTTATAACTACTGTTGGATTATTTAACGATGCTAATGAAATGTTAGCAGTAGCTAAAACTTCACAACCAATTGCTAAATCATTTGATAAAGAAGTTCTAATAAAAGTTAAATTAGATTTCTAAAAGAACTTAATCTATAAACAACCCCACTTCGGTGGGGTTTTTTGTTTCCATATATTTATATAGAGGAATTATCTTATGTTAAAATCAATACCAAAATCGAACATATCTCAGAGGAGTTTTAAGGTCTACAAACGATTTACTGCAGACCAATCGGATTATCCTGTCATTAAAGCTTATAATGTTGATGGTGTTTTTGATTCAAATAGTTCACCTAAAGATGAAGGTGTATTTGTACATTTATTATACAATTCCATAAAAGCAAAGTATTATACAGATAATGGATTATTTAATAATTTTGGTAAATTTAATAATCCAGCTAATTTTTTAAAAGAAAGAGAATTCTCAGATACTATCTATGTTATAAATGTTAACAGAATAGAAATTGGTGAAGGGTTTAAACCTGGTTCTGTTTTAATAACTAATTCTGATACAAACACTGTATATACAGATGATGGACGTGGTTCTATTGTTGGTACATCACCAACTTATGATTTGGTATCAATTGATTTTGAAGAATCCGAACTAATAATTACAGCAGATGGTTCTAATTACAATATAACAATAACTTCATTTGATTTTCAAACAGGCAATGCAATCATTACTTACAATGGAGATACTGATTCTGTATATTTAGTTAATGTTGATTTGGATGATGCAAAAATAACATTTACAGCAGAGTTAAACTTTGGTGGACTTGAAATACCACAAGAAGATTTTGGTAATATATTTTATTCAGATGGTGTAATAGTATTTACTAATACTGAAGGTGATTTTGAAAACTACGAAATAGAGTATCGTTCAACTCAAACGATACATGAATTAGAAATACTTGTTGAAGTCGGTGATGGTGAGTTTAATACTTCACAAAACCCATCTGCAGTAAATGTTTTATTAAGTGGTTCTTATGATTTTACTACAACTCCAATTACAAATGTATCACCTGCTAAAACAGTTAAAATAAAAGAAGTATTAGATATAGCACAAAGAACATCATATAGTGGTTCTATTGGTTCTACAACAGGTTCTTGGGATGATTATATGAACTACTCTACCTCAGACCCAACTGGTTCATATTTAGCTCCATTTGTTACAACAATTGGTATTTATGATAAAGATGGTGATATGGTTGCAGTAGCTAAGTTACCACAACCAATCAAAAAATTACCAGATTATAATTTAAATTTTATCCTTAGAATTGATTTATAACATATTTATACTATACAAAGGAGAACGAAACTATGGCTTCAATTAAAGACTTATACGATAAATCAGACTTTTCTAAATTCCCAAAAGGAGTTAGTTTAGATAAAACACCTTTATCAGCTGATGATAGTGGAAATAAACTTCACAAAGATGATAAAGCACTTGCACAAGCAAGGGGTGGTAAATTAAATCAGAAAAAATATTCTGATTCAGTTCAATACTAAAATAAACACATTTGAGTTTATTATTAAATCGTTTTAACAAATGGGCATTCATTCACATACCCAAAACCGGCGGTACATCAATAAATCATGTCTTAAAAAAAGATAAAGAAACAGAAGTTATAACTGGACATGATTCTCTTCGTATTTTAACCGATGTATCTGATTATTATATTTTCACAATTATTAGAAATCCATTTACACGAATTGCTTCTGGCTACAATGCGGAGTGTAGAAAGTGGGGATATGTTGAATTTGGTGATTTTTTAAAAAAAGTGAATGAAAATGACTCTTGGTATTTACCTCAAGTTTTTTATATTAATGCGGGCAAACTTGAAGATAGAAAAATAACATTTATAGGAAGATATGAAAATTATATAAATGATGTTAATAAAATTTTTTCAAAAATAAACGTAACCGAAGAAATACCGCACCTAAACCGAAATCCAATCTATGACAGACAACCATCCTTAAATCAAGAGAAATATTATAAATTTCTTTATACGGAGGAGTGGATGAAAGATTGGGTACGAGAAAGGTACAAAGATGATTTCAAAATTTTTAACTATGACATGGACATATAAAGGAAAACTAATAACTGAATTATCAGACATGCCCGAAGATGTATTTGGGTTTATTTACAAAATAACAAATGGTAAAACTGATGAATACTATATTGGAAAAAAACAAGTAGTTTCAGTTCGTAAAAGAAATTTC
>Ga0181580_10003928_pt1 | contig 12100 bp, 10 predicted proteins | sample 071ome_23_FD_132413 | JGI IMG/M metagenome (GOLD analysis project Ga0181580, IMG submission 132413) | Coastal salt marsh microbial communities from the Groves Creek Marsh, Skidaway Island, Georgia - 071403BT metaG (megahit assembly) | ecosystem: Environmental > Aquatic > Marine > Intertidal...
AACGGCACCATGACGTTCTGCATTTCGACCACCACCACGCCGGGAAGGTGGTACACATCCAAAAGAGCGCTCACGGGCACCTTGTCGAGCACGACCGAGTCAATGGAATCCATGACTTGGAACCAGGCCCCGCCGGCTTCCCCCACCCATCCGTGCGCGTCGAGCGTGGCGACCAAGCTGTTGACTTCGTCATCGTTGGGCGCCCAAGCATAATCCACCACGATAGCGACGGTTTTACGACCGTCAGGTCCGATGATGGCGGTCGGCGAGATGGATTCCTGGCCGTCGAGCACCCGCTGAAGTCGGTCATCCATGCCGTTCCAGTCCAAATCAGGGCCGTAGGAAAGCCACCACATGTCGGGTTCAGCGGAAACCCGGTCGCCTCGGTCAAGGAGGCGGAACGGTCGTTCACACAGGTTTTCACCGCACATCAACGGCGGCAGGCCGTCCACAAGAAGAGGCGCTCCGTACGTGGGGGCTTCCTCGGCGGGTGGGATGTTGGAGAGGCCGGCGGCACTGGCATCGGCAACCAGCAACAACAACGAGAACAGAACAGCAGCGAGGGTGAAGGATGGAGTGGCTTCGCTGCGCATGGGCTCACCTCGCAAAATAATGGAAAGCCTGCCCACCTTTGAGTCTATCCACCGATGTATCAAGCCGTGCCTTGGTTTCAACCTCAGGAACGGCTCGGCCATTCGAGGTGTGACGGGTCTTTGGAACACTGAAGGTGAGGCCCGCTTGAGCGCTCGACCAAACCCAACGACGCCGTGCAGGTCGGGCAGGTGCCGGCATTCGCCAAGTGCTCCATCCACGCTGCTCGGGTTTCGGGCTCGTCGCTGGCCTGCAAGAGATTTTTCAACGGCTCACGCAGATGCTTGGGGACTTCAAGTCCTCGAGCGGTCCACGGGTCTTCGATGGTCTGCAGGTTGATCATGCTCGCTTTGAGGCGCCGACGCTGTGCGGCATGCGCATCACCTTGGCTGGGTCCACCGTCGACCACACCGAGTTCGACTGGGCCGCCTTTTGCAACCCAAGGCAAACAAGCATAGGCCGCGATGAAGCCACCGATATGGGCCATGTGAGCGATGCCGCTGGAAACACCCGATTCCATGGTGGCCAGTGCCCGAACGAGTTCCAAACCGAAATAGAGCAAGGCGATGAGGACGACGGGCCACGGGCGAATGAGCAAAAGGGGAAACGGGATTTCATCCCTCGGCCAGCCGGCGAGGTAGGCTCCCAGCAACCCAAAGGCGGCTCCTGAAGCGCCCAAGGCCGGTCGCCACGAGTCGGCGTTGAACGCCACCCAGCCCAAAGAACCGCCTGCCAAACCCACGACGTACACCACGGCAAAACGGCGGCTACCGAGCCGCTGCTCAAGGGGGACGCCAACGAGCGCAAGGATGACGACGTTGCCCAAGACGTGCATCAAGTCGCCTTGGCTGTGCAGAAATCCGGCCGAGAACAAGGTGTGCCAGAACAACGGGTTGCCCGCTCGTGCGGGAACGAGAACGAAGTCGCTCCAGACCCAAAGCGTGACCACCTCCCAAGAATAGAGCACCGACCAAAGCACCTGCACGACCGAACCGAGAAGCACGCTGACCGTGACCCCCATGGCGATGGAGGTGCCGGTCCGAACCGCATACGCAAGCGGGCCAAGGACCGCCACGAGCCAAAGAACGAGCACCCCCCATTCCGCCGTCCCAAACAGTGACATGGCGAAGCCCATACCCCGTCATCCCCTCGGTCCTCTTTTGAGTTATGGAACGCCTTGGTTGAGACAGGAGGGTTCTTGCCCGTTGGCGGGCTCGACGAAGCATGGCTGGCCTCTTGACCCTCAATGAGGTCGAGGTACGACGCGGCATGGACGTGGTGCTCCGCAATCATCACCTCACGGTGGCCGGCGGTCAATGCGTCGCACTTGTCGGTGCGAACGGTTCGGGAAAATCAACCGTTCTCGAGGCCGCTGCAGGATTGTTGCCGCTCGAGAAGGGGAGCGTTCTTCACGGAACAACGGTCATCATCGACCACGAAGGTCGACGGCGAACCGGTCCGCTCACACTGGGGTTGACGCTGCAAAAAAACGGGGTGCTGGGAAGCGAAGTGGTGGAAGAACACCTGCAGATGGCCTGCTCCATGGGCGGCACCTCAACCGATGCGGCTCCTTTTCTCGCGGCCTTCAATCTCAAGCACCGGGCCAAGGACCTCGTCGCTCATCTCTCTCAGGGCCAGGTTCGAAAGATAGCGGTGCTCTCTGCACTCCTCCCTGCATTCGCCAGTGACGAGGCTTGTCTTCTCCTCTTGGATGAACCGTCAACGGGCTTGGACGATGACGCTGTCAAGGTGCTTTGCGGATGGCTTTCTGCCCTCCGTCAGCGGGGCCACGGGTTGCTCGTCGCAACGCACGACCAACGACTCATCGAGCAGGCCACGCATCTCCACGACCTCGCAAGAGGAGCCACCGAGCCTTGCAAGGCCCCCACGGACCACCCCGACATCACAACGCCTTCGGCTCCTTCACGGCGTTGCTCACCGGCCGCATTTGGCGTCAAAACCCACCTCCAAACCATGCTCTGGCTCAACACCAACGGCATGGCAGCTTTACTCACGCTGGGCATTTTGTTGGCCATGGGCACGTTCTACCCCGACCTTTCACCGCTCCAACAACTCGGTTTCCTGCTGGCCCCCGCCTTTGCAGCCGGCCTTTGTGGCGAACCCCTCGTTGCGGCGATGCGGGAAGAGCGAGCAGCCTCCTGGTGGATGGCCGTTGGCGGCGGTGTTCCGCATGCCGGATGGATGCCTTTGATGATCGGAACGGTCGTGACCGCCGGCGCCTCCGTCGGCTTCGAGGAGCCGTTCAACGGCCTTTACTTGCTCGTCGGGGCGCTGCTCTGTTTTGCTGTTTGGCACGGGGTTCGTTTCATGCAAATAGCCACCGTTCGACTTGCACGGCCTCACGCAGCGATGGTCGGCCTGCTCACACCGGTGCTCATTTTGCCCTATGCTGTCCTCATCGATTGGCTGACACGGTGAAAACACCAACTTCAAGGAGGAGGTTTTAGACCCAAGGCCATGAAGGTGGCGAACGCCGTGTTGTTCGCCGGATTCGGCGGCATTGGGGCATCCATGTTGCTCGCTCTGCTCTGGGCACCGAGCGTGTCCATCGACGCCTTTGAATCCCCAGCCGCACAACGCATCTTCTACTGGCACGTACCGGCTGCCTGGGCGGCATTCATCGCCTTTGGAGCTCTCTTCATCGGGTCAGGCGGCTGGCTGTTCAAACGTTCAGAGCGCATGTGGCGGCTTCACGTGGCCGGTTCAGAAGCCGGTCTAGCGACGGGCCTGATGACCGTATGGTCGGGCTGTGTTTGGGGCGCTGCAGAATGGGGCACGCCGTGGGATTGGACCGACGTTCGCTTGAACACCTTTGGCCTGCTCACCCTGCTGGCCGTCTATGTGGTCTTGGGGCGAAACAGCCAACCCGATGGTGTGGAAACCCGGGACACCTTTGCCGCCTTCGGCCTCTACGGCTTCGTGTTGGTACCGCTCACCTACATCGCCACCCGCATTTGGACGATTCGTCACCCAGGCCCCGTGGTAGGGACCGACAACGGTGGCTCCATCAACAGCGAAATGGGGCTCGTCTTGTTCTTCTCCGCCATCTCGTTCACCGTCCTGATCGTCGGCCACATGATGGCTTCCATGCGCCTCACGGACTTGGAGCAAAAACTTGAGCGGCTCCAATCTCAAACGGATAAGGTGGTCTGAATGGAAGGCATGGGTTACTTGGCCGTTGCCTATTTTGGCATGTTGATGGCCATTGCCCTGTGGACCTACACCGTCGTACGTCGGTCCCAACGTCTTGAAGACCGGCTTGCCGCTCTCGAATCCGTCAGCACGCCGGCCTCCTCTCAAGAGGTACAAAACGACATGTCAGGAGAGCTTTGAGGCGCACACCTTCAAAGGCACCGGTCAAACACCCAAGACCGAGGCGCATGTCTTCCCATCTCGGCGGTGAGTTCTGTTTGGTCTGCGGTGCAGACCCGCCGCTCTACGGCGACCGGATGTGCGAACCTTGCCTGCGAGCAAGAACCGTTCTGGCGAAGATGCCTGAAAACGTCCCTTGGGTGCGATGCGCGCGATGCGGCATCGTGGAGATCGACGGGAAATGGGAGGACACCACCGAAGAGAATGTGTGGGACGAACTTCTTCATCGAAACCTCGAGGTGCACGAACGCGCGGAGGACATGCAGCTCGCCATGGAGGCGGTGAAGGTGTCCGACCGCCACACGCTGCTCCATGTTCAACTCGAGGGGGTCATCGACAACCTGTTGTTCCAAGAAGAACACACGATGCGAGCCCGAATGGCAAACGGGGTTTGTTTGACCTGCACCCGACGAGCAGGAAATTACTTTGAAGCCACGGTTCAACTTCGCTCCACCGCACGCCGTTTGAGCGAGGAAGAATTCCAAAAGTTGCGGACCACCCTTGACGATGTGCTTGAAAAATTGTCTGACGACCCGATGTTTTTCATCACCTCCGAAGGGCCGGTCACGGGGGGCTATGATGTCGTGCTCGGAAGCAAAGGCTTGGCTCGTGCTTGGGGCCGTCATCTGGTCACCGAATACGGCGGAATGGTCGTTGAAACCAACTCCACCGTTGGCCGAAAGGACGGCGTTGATGTGACGCGCCTCACGTTGTTGTACCGCAAACCAGGTTACGAGATCGGCGACGTCGTTCAGTGGCGAAATCACCTTTGGCGACCTTCGGCATGGGCAAAAGACGGCGCCATCATGGAACGCGTGGACCGACGAGAACGAACGGGAGCGACGTGGCGAGACCTTGAATCCGCCAGCGTGGTGGCGCAACGAAAAAACGCCATCGAGGTTGACTTCATCAACGAAGACAGTTCGGTTGGCGAGTTCCTCGACCCAACGACGTGGGCCATGACCTCCGTCCGCCTTCCTTACGAGCACGTCACGGGCCGGAGAGGCATTCTCATTCGCCATGATGATGCGTGGATGGCTTTGCCCCATCTTGCCGTGGATACGACCAACGAACAGGAGGCATGAATTTGACCGAGCACACCGAGGAGCAGGCCTTGACGCTGGTGGACCTTGCGCAACGCCTGGACACGCAAAACATGGTTGACTTCATTCGTGGTTTTGTCGGCGACCTTCGTGCAGGATTCTCGGCCGTCGATGCCGGTCGGTTTCCATGGTTGGACGACCTCAAAAACGCACCTTGGAGCGGCGTGCTTTGTCTTGGAATGGGCGGCAGCGCTGCGGGAGGTGATTTCCTGTCGACCCTCTCGGCCCATGGCGGCGGTTGCCCGATCATCGTCCATCGCGACTACACCCTCCCCTCGTGGTTTGACGGGACATGGTTGGTGCTCGCAACCAGCTACAGCGGAAACACCGAAGAAACCGTCCAAGCCACCCAAACAGCACTGGCGCAAGGCGCCACCGCCATCGTTATCGCCAGCGGAGGGGAACTTGCCGGTCTGCCGGAACTTCACCAGCGATGCTACTTGATTCCGGTCGCAGGTGGTCAGCCGCCCCGAACCGCCTTTGGCCATCTCTTCTCAAGGCAAGTGGCCTGTCTCGAGACGTTGCGTTTACTGCCCCCTTCGGACGGCGCTTCAAGGTCGGCCATGTTGGACCGCTTAGAAGCCAACAGCGCACATTTTGACGTGTTGAAACACCCCGATGGCGACATCGCCATGCTCGCAGCGGGCCTTGTTGACCGACCATTGGCGGTCATTGGTCCGACCGAACTCTTGCCCGCACTCACCCGGTTCAAGAACCAGATGAACGAAAACGCAGCCCGCTTCGTCCGCACGGGTGTTCTTCCCGAGATGAACCACAACGAAAGCGTGGCGTGGGGGGGCATCGGACCGGATGGGGACGAGGCTGCAGCGGAGCAGGCACTTCTCCTGTTGACCTGGTCGGGGATGCATCCACGGGTGTCGCAACGCTTGGATTGGATGGTCGCTCATGCCACCACCGAACACGCTTGGAACTTGGCAGGGGAAGGCACGTCGCTGATGGAAAACCTGCTCTACCACTGCTTGGTGATGGACTGGCTTTCAACGACGTTGGCCTTTTTGCACGGAAAAGATCCCGCTGCAATTGCGCCCATCAATGCGCTGAAGTCACATCTTCAGTCGGTTCAGTAAAGCGGCCCGCAAATGAGACGAGGGTCAGGGTAGGCGGCGAGGGCGGCGAGACGATCTTCAGCAGCAACAACTCCCGGTAAATCGCCACCTTCGGGTGCTGAAAGCGACATTTGGACGTGAACGTGAGGGGGCCAACCTCCGTTTTCGTGTTCATCCCCCAAACGGGCCAAAACCTCACCGGCCTCAAACGCATCGCCAGGCGTCCATTTTGCAATGCTGTCCCAACTCAAATGTCCGTAAAGAACCCAAAATTCCGTGGCCGTCTCCGAAGGCGGCTGCCCCACCTCAGCGGGCAGAGCAAGTCGGTGATGGGTGATGAGGGTGGGGCCGTAGGAGCCGTCATCGTCGTTCACGGTCACGACGAAAACGTGTCCCGGACCAAAGGCGTGCACGGGTGTGCCCGCAGGGGCTCCCAAATCCAAACCCACATGGTAGTCACGAACGCCTCCAAACAACGGCGTGGTGTACATGCCGGGGCGATGCTCGTCGTAACGTCCAACCGAATACGGCGTCGGTGCCCGCCAGCCCTCGGGCCGAGGTTGGGTAAAATCATGCACCCAATACGGTCCTTCAAACACCACCGTGGGATGAAATGCAAAGCCTTCGTTTTGACCCATGTCGTTGGCTGAGGGTCAAATCTACTTGAGGTTTCGGCGAAGCCTCAAGGCATGTCAGCCGTGCCGTAGAAGCATGCTCGGAACCGTCTTGGTCATGCTCGCTACGAGCATGCTCCCGGGATGGGCCCTCGCATCGGTGTTGGACGGGAGCAGCGACCGATTGCGCAAAGGGCTTCTCGCACCTTCGCTGGGTTTGCTGTTGCTCTACGGCATGAGCGGTACGCTGCTGCTGTTGAAAGTCTGGTCGATTGGATTGATGTGGGTGGCTGTGGTCGCTTTGAATCTCGTTGCCTACAGAACCGTAACGATACGCAACGAGGTGGTCGCTCAACGCAGCCATTGGCAGCGGCTTGAAGCCGCGATGCACGGCGAGGTCGCTGAAAGCGCTGCCAACACCACGCTCAGCAAGGAGGCCGAAACGCAACTGAGGTTTCAACGCCAGCGAAACCTCCCGCTGATGGGGATTGGTTTTGTGATCGCCCTCACCGCCCTCTTGAGTCCAACCCTCCAAACGCTGCCGTTTGGGGTGGATTGGATCGGATTTGCCGTGCTCACGCAGCAAGTTGTGCTCCAAGGAGAACTCGTGCTTTCCGGGACGAACGTCGGGTTTTGGACCTATCCTCCCGCTTATCCTTCCCTCTCGGCGTGGTTGGCAGCAACGCTCAACCTCGATGCAGGCGTCGCCGTCTTTCGTTTGGGCCATTGGTCACTCTTCACCGTGCTCATCGGCCTGATGGGCGCGCTTGACCGCCACGGCGCAGGCGCTCAAGCCATGCTGGCCATGGGTTTGGGCCTGGGCCTCTTCGCCAAAACCTTCGATTCCGGCTACCCCAGCGTCGCCAGTCAACTCGGGATGGTCGTGGGAGTTCTGACGTTGTTTCGACCGACCGACCAACGGCAACGCTACCACACCGTGGGGGTTGGGTTGGCGCTGTGGTGCGTTGCGCTCATCCATCCGACTGGTGCCATTTACCTCGGCCTGCTGTTGTTGAGTCACGTCCTGCACGGGGTCAACATGGAGAACGAAACACAACGCGTCTGGGCCCGAAACGTGGCGTACCTCGCGTCGATTTTCATCACCATCGGTTTCACCGTTGCGCTCCTCGTGGTCGCTCCAAGGCTGTTTGAAGAGGCCGTCTTTTCGGAGTACGGCTGGCAGGGTGGACGACCGTTGTTGGTTTACAACGGGCCGGTCTTGGCCGTGGCCTGTTTCGCAGCGATCGTTTTACGCCAAACGCTGGAAGGGAGAATCGCTACGACCTGGTTTGCCCTGCTTTGGTTGCTAAGCCTCGTGCACATCGTTGAGGGATTGCAACACGTCCCGGTGCTCTCCTTGCTCTCGTACACCCTTTACTCCATGGCCTTACACGCCTTCCATGTACCGCTCGCTGTCCTCGTCGCCCTCTGGTGGTCGCCAAGCACCACATTAACACCGAAATTTCAGGCGAACGAAACGCCTTGGAAACCGATGCCTCAAGCCGTGGCTTGGTCGTTGACCGGGATGGTGCTCTTGGGGACCTTGGTCGCCGCGACGGTAGCCGTCCAACTCTCGCACCATGACGAACTGCTCGCCGTCTCTCCCGGCGACCTCGCCTTGCGGGATGCCTTGGAGGCCATCGATGGCTCGGTGTACACCGAAAACATGCATTGGGGCTACGTCTGGAATGCGCCGGCAGGCCTTGAAACCACCTCCATTCCAACCCTGGGGCTCGTCCATCTCACGCAAAGCGAGCAGAGCGCAGCGACGAGAGCCGTCTACACCGATAACATCAGCTATTTTGTGGAAAAAAACATGCGCCATGCCCTGACTTCACCGCTCGGAACGGTTCAGTGGACCTTGACCACCTCGCCGTTTTGGGAGCCGATGGTGCAGGTGGACGGAGCGACCTTGTGGGAACTCAGACCCGAAGGTGACGCCACCACGCCGGTGTTAATCGGCATCGACGAAGGTGACTGTTCCGATTGCACCGCACGCTTGGACCCTTGGCGGGACCACAAGTTCCGAGACCCGCTCAACCTCGGTCAAGAGCGCCCTTTTCTCCTTGAAGGAAAAACCGCATCCTTGGAAATCGAAGTCCCCGAAGGTGCCGTGGAAATGTGCTTGGTTTACGAGATAATCGGCAGCACGGACGCCGTCTACGTCAACGCATCGAGCGGGTTTGAACGCCCGTTTCATGCCCTCCAAGCATCGGCCGGGTACCACCAGTCCTGTTTTGCATTGAACACCTCCTCAACGGTTGACGCCCTGACCTTCACGTGGAAAAGCGAAGAGTCGTCCCGATGGGTGAACCCTCTTGGCCTGTCCGGTCGCGATACGGTTCTCTTCGACCGAACGGGCATCAAATTCCAGTGGTTGGAATGGCGCAGTGGAGATGTTGAGCAAATACCATGAGAGACCACCGTAACCGAACGTCATGAAGCGCTTGGTCGTGCTGCTTCCCGTGCTCAACGAAGCCAAGGGGCTTCAATGGGTGCTGGAGCGTATCCCGTACGCATCGTTGAAGGACGAAGGGTACGAAACCAGCGTCCTTGTGGTCGACGGCAATAGCACCGACCGGACGGCCGAAGTGGCTTCATCCTTTGACGCCCGTTTCATCGTTCAAGAGGGCGAGGGCAAAGGCAGCGCCATTCGGCACGGTTTTCGCGAGGCCTTGACCATGGGCAGCGATGTTGTCGTGATGCTGGACGCCGACGGCACGTATGCACCCGAGGAGATGGCCCGCTTGCTGGAGCCGCTTCAACACCATCAGGTGGTGATCGGTGATCGTTTGCGGGGTAAGATGGCCTCGGATTCAATGACGCGGCTCAACTACATCGGCAATCACCTGCTGACCTGGTTTGCTTCGGGGCTCTACGGCATCACCACCAACGACGTGTGCTCAGGATATTGGGTGTTCAGCCGGGAAGCCATCGACCGGATGATGCTGAACAGCGTCTCGTTTGAAATCGAAGCCGAGATGTTTGCCAGCATGGTCCACCGCAACATCGCGTTCACTTACCGTCCCGTCTCTTACGGTGCCCGGATTGGAGAAGCGAAGCTGGGTTCAACCGCCGACGGTTGGAACATTTTACGGAAGTTGGTCACTCGGCGTTTTCTGCCACAACCGCTGATGTGATCGGATGACAAGACCTCAAAGCCAACGACGAGGGAGGACCACCATGTTGCGCACAGAGACCGTTGTCCTGGGTGCAGGCGGCTTGGTCGCCCAACGCTTGCACCAACGCCTCGTTCACCACCCCTGGTTTTCCCTCACCGCCGTAGCGGGCTCGGCCAGATTTGCTGGCAGACCGCTGAATGAGGTTCCGTGGATTCTTGAAGAGGCACGCCCACCAATGCCCAACATCACCGTGGAGGACATTGAAGATTCCGGGCTCATCGAAAGTCTGCTTCAAAGGGGCGTACGCATTGCATTTTCTGCGCTTCCATCCGAGGAAGCCCGTCGACTTGAACCGAGGTTTGCCGCCCACGGCATCGCTGTTTTCTCCAACGCCAGCGCCTTTAGGAGGGGCGCAGGTGTTCCTTTGGTGGTCCCTGAACTCAACCCAGAGGCGTTGGTCCAGGCATCGAAAAAACCGCTGGTGCATGCATGCGCAACGAATTGCACCCTGTTGCCTTTAGTCCTGCCCTTGGCTGCCATCAACGAGCGCTTTGGCGTTCAACAATACACCATGCGAAGCGAGCAGGGATTGTCAGGAGGGGGGCAGCACTACCTCGAGGCAGCCCTTTCGGCAGGAATGGTTGACCCTGCAATTCCCGGTGAAGCCGAAAAAACCGATGCCGAACTTCGCCAAGTGCTGGGGTGGGAAGGGGAGTCTGAGGTGAGATGCGCTCGCGTCCTTCGCCGAGATGGACACCACGTGTTCGTGACGGTTCAGACCCGCGACCCGGTGACTCTTGATGCCCTGCTTGACAGTCTGCGGACCTGGAAGGGGAACGAGCGGTGTGCCTCGCTACCCAGCGCACCCCACAAACCGCTGATGTTGGTTGACCAAATCGACCCTGAGACCCATCTTTTTGCCGACGGTCTTGGCTTCACCGGACAGCCGGATCCGAGCACGGACCTGAAGGCGGGCATGGCCGTGGCGGTTGGAAGCGTCGCTTGCCCAAGTTCCCACACGATTCGGTTTGAGGCGTATTCCCACAACTCCCTCCGAGGTGCAGCAGGCGGCTTGGTTTACCTCGCTGAACTCGCTGTCAGCATGGATGTCTTGGGTTTGTGACGGCTTCACCCGCAGGGTAAAAGGTTGGAACCTTTTCCTCCGATTCGGTGCCGCCATGGGACTAACCGCCATGATTCCCGACATGACCATCGGTCAATTGACCGTTGAAGCGGCACAACGTTGGGGCGAAATTTGGGACCCGAACGCTACCCGCATGACGATTCTCATGCTTTGCCCTCGCAAAGAACGCAAGATGATGGAACTCCACGGCGACATGGTCGAACACGGCCAACCGGTCATGACGGTCTTTCACCGACCCCGTGCTGAGGCCTATTTGCTCGAAGAGCAGGGCTTTGACCCTCGAACCGCTTCCTTCCAATTCGTTGACATCGCCACCGCCGACATGGGGCTGTGGTTGCAGCACCTCGTCAACAACGAAGGATGGCTCCGCAACGCCATTCAACTCACCTCGACCCCGTTTGCCGTTGGTCTTCCAACCCAACGTCCGTTTGAAGCGATCCAAACCTTGTGCTTCCGCCACCCATCGCTTCCGGCTTTGGAACGCTACTACCTCCCTTTCCCACCGGATTCGCTTCCCGGGAAGTGTTTCGTCAGCCTCCCGAGGCGGGCTGCAGCCGAAATGGCCCGCCAACAAGCCGAAGTTTTGGGCGTGGGCCGCTTGGAAAAACCTGTTCCAGAACCCGAACCTGCAACGCCACCCTCCGTGCCCAAGGCCGAACCCGAGGCGAGCGTTGCACCACCTGAACCGGAGGCGCCCGCCAAACCGGAAGAAGAGCCGACGTCACCCGTAGAGGCCGCCGAGCCGACGGACGATGAACCGGTTGAATCGGCAAGCGTCCCGCTCCCGTCCGCCGCTGTCGCCTCGGAGGTTCAAAGCGAAGAGGTGGCCGTTCCGCTGCCGAGTGGAGACGACGAGCAGCCCGCCGAAACATCCGATACCGATGCTTCACCCTCGCCCGGTGAGGCACCGAGCGGTGACAACGTTGAGCTCCCTGAACACGAAGAGGAACCCGAGACGACGATGTCGGAAATGGAGGTTGAACTTCGTACCTTTTTCCAGGAACTTATCGATGCGGGCATTGAACCTTCGGAATTCATGAACGACGCTCGATGGGAAGACCTCAAT
>Ga0181580_10003938_pt1 | contig 12092 bp, 13 predicted proteins | sample 071ome_23_FD_132413 | JGI IMG/M metagenome (GOLD analysis project Ga0181580, IMG submission 132413) | Coastal salt marsh microbial communities from the Groves Creek Marsh, Skidaway Island, Georgia - 071403BT metaG (megahit assembly) | ecosystem: Environmental > Aquatic > Marine > Intertidal...
GCCCGCCTGGCTTACTCCTGCCCCATCGATTCTTTGATCTTCTTTAAAAAAATGGCGGGCGGGCGGACAAGCTTACCATCCTGGTCAATGAATGCGTGGGTGGTATTCCCCGTGCACAAAACCTCCTGGTTTCGAACCACCTGATAGTGGATTTGAATTTTGGCACTGGGTGGCTCCTTTATGCTCACACGAACAACCAAACGGTCATCAAAGTGTGCCGGCTTGCGAAATTTTGCTTCGCAGTGAAGAACCGGCAGTAAGTACCCATCTTTTTCTAGGTCCCGGTACGGACAACCCAACTGATCCAGCAACTCGATTCTTGCGGCTTCAAACCAAGTAAAGTAATTCCCATGGTAAACCACACCCATTTGATCCGTTTCCTGATACCGAACCCTTATGCCAACTTCAGCCAAAATCATCTCTATATTTTCTAGGAAGTATTTAAATACGCCAAGCACGATTTAGACCCATGGGACTAGGAAAAACAGAGCGCAGAATAACCATAGCTATCGGTTTAATCATTGGGGTAAGTGTATCGTCGATGTTGGTAAAACATGCATTGGATGTAAAAGAAGAGCAGTCGGCAAAGCGTCCAGGGAACTACCACTCCATGCACAGTGCTGTGGGCAATGTTGCATTCCCTCCCCTGCCCGAGGCAGTAAAAAGCGCCGTCCCCAATGGTATTGTCGTCTTTTTTGAAGCGAACCGCACCAGTTTGTCGGAATCGCCCGAGAAGATCGTCAGCACATGGGTCATCGAAACATCGGGCTCTTTTCGTTCGGAAAGGCTATTCGTTTTGGCAGAAGTAGACCACGGGGACTTGCCCAAAATTCAGTTTTTCAGGGCTTCTGAAGTATATGTGAAACTGAATGCAGCGCACTCGCGCGAATCATTGGAAGATGGGCTCGATGAAGAAAAGTTCTTCATTATTGGCCAAAATTCAGCATCCTCTGAATACATCGTACAAGTGAGAAACTTCTCCCCTTCTGACCTGATGCAGGCAAAACACTTTTTGCAATCTCTCCGCTGTGTGCAATCTGTCAGGCTTGTTCCTTGGGCACCGATGCGTTAGTCGATTTCTATCTCGTTGACCACAGGCAAATTTTCGGTAGTTTAGTTTCTTTAAACGGTCGGTGATATATCCTTTTATTTCACTCACCCAACCTCAATTCAAACAGTACAAATTAGCATCGTGAATGTAGATATCAAGGACGCGGGGGTAGCCCGCAAAATAGCAACGGTAAGCTTCGATTCAGACGAAGTGAGCAAACACGAGTCCAAAGTCTGCCAGGAACTAGGCAAATTAGTAAACATTCCCGGTTTTCGTAAAGGAAAAGCCCCGGCAAATGTAATTCGCAAGAAGTATGCTAAAGAATTAAAGGACGAGTTGAACCGCAAAGTATCCACTGCTGCCTATGAAGCTGTGCTCGAAAACAAAGACATCAAAGTATATTCGGTGTTAAAAGTGGACGCTGGCGAATTGGAACCTTCCCAGTCCGCATCTGTGGAGGTAACTGTGGACATTGAACCTGAATTTGACCTCCCCAAGTACAAAGAGTACGAGCTCACCGTTGAACCAACTGATGTAAAAGAAGAGGATGTTACCAAAGAATTGGATGCAATCCGGGAGCAGCGTGCAAGTTTTGATGTGGTGGAGCGAGCATCCCAAAAAGGAGATTATGTAAAGTGCTCCTACGAAGGCACACTCGATGGCAAACCAGTTGCAGAAATTCTCCTCGATAAACCCATGTACGGCAAGCAGGCAAACACATGGGAAGAAGCCGGAAACCAGACAGGAATGGGGGTGGATGCGATTGCTGAAGGAGTACTGGGCATGGCTGCGGGAGACAAAAAAGAAGTGAGTGCTGACTTTGCAAAAGACTTTGAAGTGGAAGCACTGGCGGGCAAGTCGGTGACTTATCAGCTTGAGGTGCATGAAGTGCGCGAAAAAAAGGCTCCTGCATTAGAGGATGAGGAATTTCTTAAATCTCTCAAAATTGAGAGTGTGGATGAATTGAAAGAAAAAGTTACCGAGCAGATTAAGTACCGCAAGGAGCAGGAGAATGTTAACCTGAAGCGCAAGCAGATCACCCAGAATATTCTGGACACCGATGACTTCCCCCTTCCCCAACAAGCGGTAGAGGAAGAATCCAAAGCGATTTTCCAAAACCGTATCCAGCAGGCAACCCAACAGGGAGCAAAACCTGAGGAGGTCGAAAAAAACCGCGATGAATGGTGGAAAGAGTCCCAAACCCAGGGACAGGCAAGAGTAAAGCTCACCCTCGTGCTTTCCAAAATTGCAGAAGAAGAAAAAATTACCGTCGAAAAAGAGGATTTAGCCCAGGCAGCAACGCGGGAAGCTATGATGCGACGGGAAGACCCGACTAAATTTATCAAAGAACTCACCCAGGACCGTGCCCGATTGAACCGGCTCCGGGAAGATATCGTTTACGACAAGACGCTTGTTAAAATCGCCGAATTATCGAAAGAACAAATTTGCGACATCGAGGGCGAGCATACACACTGATTATACCATGGGTGCCTACTTACCACTTCCTTATGTTTATGAACGCGAAGGCCGCCAAGAGCGTGCTTGGGATATTTACAGTCGTTTACTGCGTGACCGTATTGTTTTTATTGGGACACCTATAGATGACTATGTAGCCAACTCCATCATCGCCCAGTTGCTTTTCCTGCAAATGGAAGACCCGAAAAAGGATGTTCATTTGTACATCAATTCCCCGGGTGGCAGCGTGTCCGACGGAATGGCCATTTATGACACACTCAACTTCATGCAGTGTGATGTGGTAACTTATTGCATCGGTATGGCCGCCAGTATGGGCACCGTGCTTCTTGCAGCAGGCACCCCGGGCAAGAGATTTGCCCTACCCAACAGCCGGGTCATGATCCACCAACCCAGTGGAGGAGCTGGTGGGCAGACTTCTGATATTTCCATTGCCGCCAAAGAAATTCTCAGGTGGAGGAGCACGATCAATCAGGTGTTATCCGAACACAGTGGTAAATCAGCAGAGCAAATTGAAAAGGACTCTGACAGGGATTATTATATGTCTGCTGATGAAGCCCAGGCATATGGCCTGGTGGACGAGGTGATTTCCAAGAAACCAAACGAATAACCGGTTACACTTATGGCAAAGCCGACCAAGATTAACTTTTGCTCCTTCTGCGGAAAACCACAGGGGGAAGTACGAAAGATGATCGCCGGCCCAGCCAGTGTATTTATCTGCGACTCCTGTGTGCGGGTATGCAAAACAATTATCGATCGGGAATTGGGAGAAAAAGAAACGGTTAAAAAAACCACAGGCACCCGCCCGGCATTTAATTTGGTTAAGCCCAAAGCGATCAAAGATCACCTTGATGAGCATGTGATTGGCCAGGATCATGCCAAGAAGGTACTTTCCGTGGCAGTACACAACCATTACAAACGTCTTTTTGTCGAGCTCGGCACAGCAGACAACCAAGGTGATTCTACTTTCCTACCTGCAGAACTTGACGATGTTGAAATCGAAAAAAGCAATGTGCTTTTGATCGGTCCAACGGGGAGTGGTAAAACTTTTTTAGCACGCACACTTGCCAAACTCCTGGATGTACCCTTTGCCATCGCAGATGCAACCACTCTTACGGAAGCGGGTTATGTGGGAGACGATGTCGAAAATATCGTCGTCCGCTTGCTGCAGGCTGCTGACCATGATGTCGAGCGGGCACAGTGCGGTATCGTTTATGTGGATGAGATCGATAAGATTGGCCGCAAGACCGATAATGTATCAATTACCCGTGATGTTTCCGGCGAAGGCGTGCAACAGGCCTTGCTCAAAATTCTTGAAGGAACCGTTTGTAATATTCCGCCCCAGGGAGGACGAAAACACCCCAATCAGGAGTATGTACAACTGGACACTGGGAACATTTTGTTTATCTGCGGTGGGGCATTTGTAGGACTTGATGGCATTATTGACCAAAGAAAGGGCAAAAGAAGTGTTGGTTACAATACCGAGGAGGTAAAAGAATCTTCGGAAATTTTAGCGGATGTAATGCCGGAAGATCTGGTTAAATTTGGACTCATTCCAGAATTCATCGGTCGTTTGCCAGTGATTTCGATCCTCAAAGAACTTACCCGCCCACAATTGGTTTGTGTACTTGAGCAAACCAAGAACTCTCTTCTTAAGCAGTACAGGAAAATGTTCCTCCTGGAAGGTGCTGAGCTTCGGTTTACCCGCGAAGCCATAACTGAGATCGCAGAACAGGCCCTGACTATGAAAACTGGTGCCCGGGCTCTTCGTTCCATCATGGAGTCGGTCATGCTTGATGTAATGTATGATCTGCCAGCTATAGATGAACCAGTGGAGGTGGTAATCAATGCGGGTGTTATTCGGGGCAAAACAAAAGCCAAGATTGTTCGTTTGCCGGCCAAAAAGCGGAACGCTGCTTAAGCCAAATTTCTTTAAAACCGAATCACGCTTTTGCGGTCGTTGTTTTCTGGGCGGGAGTCTGCTACATCCTTGGGAACAATTAGTTTAGCGCTTATTTCCAAAGCATTTTTTACAGAACTGCCCTGGACATAGAATTTCTCAGATCGCACTTCCCCGGGAGCAAAGTTATTGATTGGCAATCTTTTGTTTGTACCAAGGTAACGTACCTCCAGCTCAAGGTTGTCTTGCCATGTATTTCCTTGGTTTTGGAAAACAACCTCAAAAGGGATCGTGCCCCCGTGGCTTGGGCTGTTCTCAAAATGGTACCCCACAAGTGCAGGATCGGAATAGACCGGGTTATTTTTATTTTCCAACCTAGCTAAACTGACCACGCCATATCCAGAGACCTCATCATGACCCGGCTTTTCAGCTTCCATAGTGTGGGAAAAAACAAGCTCTTGTATCTGCGAATTGGTAAGGTGGGGAAATCGTGCCCTCTCAACTGCGATAGCTGCACTTACGATCGCACTTGATACAGATGTCCCACTAAAGTTGGCAAACTCCCCACTCTCCCATGCGGTTAGCACCCCAACTCCCGGCGCCGCTACATCAACCTCTTTGCCATAATTAGAAAAGCTCGCAACTTTCCCACCAGTGCCAATTGAGGTAACCCCAATTACACCATCGTATGCTGCGGGATAGTTTACCAAGCCAATTCCTTCATTGCCCACGGCAGCAACCACCACCACATCCTGATTGATAGCATAGGAAACAGCATCCCTGAGCACGGTGCTCGACTGTTCCGCCCCCAGGCTTAAGTTAATCACCTCTGCCCCATCCTCCACTGCATGGAGGATTGCTTGGGCAACGGTGTAGGTATCCGCCCTGCCCGACTCGTCAATGACTGGGTATGAAAGGATTTCACAACCTGGAGCAATCCCTTGGTAAGTTTCTGTATTTCCAGCCATTACTGAGGCAAGGGCAGTTCCATGAGAGTTTTTGGTTTCACTCGGTACAAGCAAGCCGGCTTGGTCGTACATTTGCTCAACAGATGAGCCTGCAAGCGAGGGGTGGTTTAGGTCTACACCCGAGTCTAAAAGGGCTACTTTTACACCCTTCCCGAAACCACTCCTTGTACGATCTCCACCCAACCAATCAATGAATGAATCTGCAAAATAGCTCTCTTCTGCCATACTATAATTTCTTGGGGGCAAGGGGCTGCGAAGAGGATGATTCGGAGAGATTGTGTCCTCGCTTAGGAACCGGTTCAATAGCGGGAGAGCCAAAAGAGGGTTGGTTACGGAAAATCGAACCACACCAAGCTTGGGATTATGATTGGTGACCGTTAATCCGGTGCTATCCGAAGATACCAAAAGATAATCTGTCATATTCTGGTCCACTCTTACCAGCCAATCATTGCTCGGGTTTACCGATTCCAAAATTTGTTCGACTTCATCTGCACCAATAGTTCTTCCAGCATCTTGGTCATGTCCCTGGGTGGATAAGATCGCCCCCTCCTCCTTAAAACCAGTGCGTGGAAACCCCAGTTGTGAGTCCATTAAGCCCACTTCGTTTGAACGGAAGAATGAGTCACTGATACCCAACTGGTATGCCCACCATAGACCAGCTACCAAAGCAACAACACAGAGGGTACGAACCGTAAGCATAAAGATAACCTTGTTTGTATTAGGATTGCCGGCAAACTCAATGATTCTTCAGATTGTTTTAAAAATATGGAAATTGTTATTGTTGGTCATGGATTAGCTGGTGCGGTGTTGTCGCAGACTTTCCTTGAAAAAGGAGCCCAGGTCACGGTACTTGAAGCCAATTTACCCAATTCAGCAAGCCAGGTATCAGCCGGACTAATTAATCCATTGATTGGGCCAAAATTAAATATACCCCTTGGTTTTCATGACTGCATGGTGGAAAACCAAAAATTCTTCCACAAACTGGAGAAAAAAGTGGGGCAAACATTTCTTGAGCCTATCGAGCTACTGAGGGTTTTTTCATCCAAATCACAGCTCAACAGATGGCAATCATTAGCAAGCCCATACCAGCTCGGCTTATTGAATGATTCGGACGGCAGGGAAATGGGTATTGATTGCCCTTTTGGTCTGGGAAAAACCTCCGCCTGGTTTCTGCATTCGGAGAAGTTTATTGAATATTCGAGGCATACCCATCAGTCCAACAACTCGTACCAAGAAATAGCCTTCTTTCCAGAACACTGGGAAGGGTATCCTGTTGTTTTTTGTGATGGGTTCCGGGCATTTCAGAACCCGTGGTTCAAAACGCTCCCTTTTGCCCCCGCCCAAGGGGAAGTCATTAAAATCGAATCTCATTGCAAACATAATATAAGCAATGGAACCTGGCACTTAAGGGACCGTTTGAGCGCTACGGCCAAAATAGGGTCGACCTGGAAACATCAAAACATAGAAGATGGGCCCAGCATTCATGCAAGGCTGGAAATTTTAAAGAAATTAACCTTCTTGCCAGAACTCAATGAAAGGAAAGTCTTGGAACATAATGCTGGGGTGCGAAGTGGCACAAGAGACCGGCATCCAATCCTCGGTAGGCATCCGCAAAATGCGAACTATTATATTTTCAATGGATTTGGATCAAGAGGATGCACCACGATTGCCAAGAGTGCCCGTGAATTTGTCGACTTTATCATGGATGGCACTCCCTTGCCCAATCATAAAAATCTTTTAAGGTTTTCTAAGTCATAGGGTGAGATTAGTCGACTTAGCACATAGCAAGATCTGTGAAGTTTTAAAACCTGGGGACTGCTGCATTGATGCGACCGCAGGAAATGGCTACGACTCCTTGTTTCTCGCCAAACAAGTCCAGCCAAATGGCACAGTGTTCTGTGTTGATATCCAAGCAGAAGCGATCGAAATCACTCTTGATCGAATTAATCAACACGGGTTAGGGACCACCATTCATGGAATGGTTGTTTCCCATTGCGATTTATCCAGCTTGGTGGATAAAAAAGTGCATGGGCAGGTCAAAGCTACGATGTTTAACTTAGGATACCTGCCTGGTGGGGATCATACAGTCACCACAACCCCAGATAACACTGTAAGAGCAATTTGTGAGAGTTACAGGATTACATCCCCAGGAGGGATGATCTCTGTCCTTTGCTACCGCGGCCACATGGGAGGAATAGAAGAGACAGATGCAGTTTTGCAACTATGCGAGGCTAACCACTGGGATACCGAGATTGAGCAGGGAAGCGAAACCCCCACTTCTCCTCTTTTGGTCTTGATCCGAAAAAGCTAAAAAGGATGGACTGGATCGACCTCCTTGTCGTAATCCACACCCTCCAGGCCAAAGCCAAAAAGCCTAAGAAATTCCTGCTGGTATTCATTGAAGTTGGTTAATTCAGTAAGGTTTGCCGAGTCAACCTGGGGCCAGAGTTCCTTAATTTTTTGCTGCACGCTATCTGCCATTTCCCAATCATCGAGCCGGATGCGACCCGCCTGATCAAGATCCAGGGAAGCATCTGATCCATAGAGCCTATCTTTAAAAAGACGATTCGTTTGCTCAATGCAACCTTCATGAGTGCCCAGCTCTCTCATCACCTTAAAAAGCATAGACACATAGAGCGGGACTACCGGAATGGCAGAGCTAGCCTGTGTGACCACTGCTTTGTTTACGGAAACAAATGCCTGCCCGCCGCATAATTCCTGCATGCTTTCGTTCAAACGGTGCCCCACGGACTCCAGGTGAGCCTTCGCTCTGCCTATCGTTCCATTTCTGTAAATGGGCCAGGTAACCTCTGGCCCAACATAAGAATAAGCAAGGTTGATGCAGCCATCTGCGAGTAAACCCTCATCCATAAGCCTGCGGGTCCATAATTCCCAGTCCTCTCCGCCCATCACCTTTTCGGTATCAGCGATCTCACTCTCATTGGCTGGATCGATGGTGATCTCCTTAACCTCAGCTCGGTCTGTATCCAATGTTTTATTCTTATAAATCATGCCCACAGGTTTTAGGCAGGCTCGATAAACAGAACCATCTGCAGGGTCGGTACGACGAGGAGACGCAAGGCTGTAGATCACCAGGTCAAACTGTCCGCCCATTTCTTTGGCTTTGTTTACTACTTCATCTTTGCACTCATGGGAGAATGCATCGCCAAAAACATCTTCTGCAACCAAGCCTTGCTCTTGGGCCAATTTTTGAAAAGCATGGATGTTATAAAAGCCAGCACTTCCCGGCTTTGCTTCCTTGGGCTCTCGTTCAAAAGAAACGCCAAGGGTTTGAGCCCCACTGGCAAATGCAGCAGATATACGACTTGCGAGCCCATATCCTGTGGATGCCCCAATTACCAAAACCTTTTTCGGCCCTTTCCCTTCGGCAAGGGTGACTTGGGAGGCTTTCTCAGCCTGTTGTTTTACATTTTCCATGCAACCCGCAGGGTGAGCAGTTATGCATACAAATCCTTTTATTCTTGGCTTTATGATCATGATTTAACTAAAAAATTCATTCGCAAGATTGCGAAAGATTATCTTTAGCAACATATCAACCCCTGCGAAAGCTCAATTCATTGAAAAAATACAAAAACAAGTTTTTTAAAAGAGGGTTTACCAAATCGTCAGACCTGGTCTCCAACTTCATGAATTTACCAAAGGATCGGGCGGAGCGAAGAACCAAACATCCCCTCCCTATGGTGGATTTGGTAGAAAAGGTCTGGGAGCACTGGGGAATTGGAGAAGAAGAAACCTTAGAAAAGATAATCTCCGGAAACTGGCACAAAATTGTTGGCCGGAAAATGGCAAGTAAATGTGCACCAATCAATCTATCCAAAGACGGGAAAACCCTTCATATACGGGCCGCAAGTAGTACAATTAAGCAGGAACTCACTTTCCAGAAGACTGAAATACTGAAGAAAATTAATACCCTGAAGGGCTGTAAAGGAGTCCAACAAGTAAGGGTCCTCTAAACAAAAAAAAGAAACGAAACTCAATCCACTGTCAGTTCACTTCCTTCAAACGGTAATGTGGAGAAAGAATTGAAAAGAGGATCGCTCCCCCTGCCATTAATCCGGTCCAAAACCAAAACTCAGCGGATCCATTAAGTATATTTTGGCCCGCTTCACCGGTCAGGAAAAACTTAATCGCCGAAGTTAGGTAATTCCCCAGGGAAACGGTTAAAAGAAAAAGTGCCATGACCAAAGATTTCATCGACTTGGGAGATTGGGTGTAGGCAAACTCTAGGCAGGTAATGGAAACCATGACTTCGGATGCAGTAAGTACGAGGCACGCCAGAACCTGCCAAAAAACATGCAAATCATGCCCCCAAAAAAGCAGTTCCTCAACAACACTGACGATTAAAAAGGCAAGCACCATCAGCCAAAACCCATAGCCCATTTTTTTCAGGGGAGTTAGCCTGGTTCTTTTTTCAAGCCGGGGGTATATAAATTTACTGAATATCGGGACAAGCAAAAGGATGAACAGTGGATTAAATACGGCAGAGACTTGGGCTGGTATAAGTTCATAACCTCCCCACAGGGGAACCCATTCCGGAATCATGCGGTCGAGTGCTCTTGCCTGAATCTGCCAAAGGGTGCCGATCTGGTCAAATAACGCCCAAAAAAGTACCACAAAAGAAAATACTCCCCAAAGTTTTATCAGAGACCATAGGTTCTCCTTTCTTTTCAAGTCTTTAAAAAATTCGGCACCCACTGGAGGGATGTGTACAAACTGTTTTCTTCCCAGCCAAAAAACCAGTGTCGCCAAGGCCATTAACACACCCGGTAAACCAAAAGCAAAATGATGGCCAAAAATAACTTCTCCCTCTTGCTTCGCTCCCACCAACCAGGTGAAATAGGGATAGATAGTTTCCCCAAAAGTTCCTGCTTCTCGCTTTGCCTCCAGCAGAAAAGGAGTTAGTAAACCAGAAGCAAATGCCCCCAGGTTGATCGATAAGTAAAACCAACCAAAGACCTTAGCTAATAAGGAACGGTTTTGGGGACCAAACTGATCCCCCACATGGGCAGAAACACAGGGCTTGATCCCTCCTGATCCAAAGGCAATAAAAGCCAACCCCATAAGTAATAAAAGCCTGGTGTCCCCATACCACTCCATACAGGCAAGGATGCCGTGCCCTATGCAGTAAACCAGTGAAAGCCACAGAATGGTCCTGTATTTCCCCAAAAAAGCATCCGACAGCACCCCTCCTATAATAGGAAACAAATAGGCTGAACCGACAAATAGATGCACCCAGGCCTCTGCCTCTTTATCAGAAAATACATCCGGCTCTCCATGAGGTTGGCAGAGATAAAGAGTCATGTAGGCAAACAGGATCGAACGCATCCCATAAAAAGAAAATCTTTCCGCGAGCTCATTCCCCACAATGTAAGGAATGCCAGGAGGCATGCCCGTTATGTTTTGGGGGGATTGCCTGTACACTGGTCTTTTAGTTACGATTGAGCTGATCGATCCCTCTCCGGCGTTCTGCTTCACGGTCGAGATCATCCATGATCTTTACTTTTTCCTCCATTGCAGGCTCGGAAGGAATTTTATCGGAAGACCCATTCTGTCTGTTTTTGGCAAAGTAATTTCTACCAAAACAAAAAGCATTTAGTAAAAAGCCAACGAAGGACAAAAAATAGGTAAAGCCCGAATGGTAGTAAAATGAAAGAAGGATTCCTAAAAATATAAAACTGTTCCAAATGAAAACTGACTGTTTGCACCAAATTTGCATGAATATTTAAAAGGTAAAGTTATACAAAATTGCAACAACATGAAAAACAAATGGACTATTGAAAGAGCCGAACCTATGTTGGAGATGTGAATAGCAAATCCAACTTGTTTCTCTTTCTTCTCACCTTACTTTTTGTTGCATCATGCGAAAAAATACCGCTTGGAACTGAAGTGCTGGAAAAAGTTACCGACACAAACCAAAGCACAACAGCCCCCCAAGAGGAGTTGCCCCCAGTAAGTGCTGTACCCCTTGTGCCTCAAATCCCTAAAATAACAAAACCAGAGAAAGATTTACCCCAAGAAGTGGTTCCTCCAGTTCAAGAAGTAGAGGCTTTAACTCCTGAACCGCCAAAATTTACCGAGGAGCTACTTGCCGCTGTTCAAAATTGGGCCCGTATACCCAAAAGCGTATTTCCAGCGAAACCCGTGACTTCCACAATAGCGGTTAATCTGGTAGCTAAAACATCGACCGGGCAGGTAATTGGAAATTCATTGAGCCCAGCAGGTACCGAACTTCAGGTACTGGGCGTGAAAGGTAGTACTCTAATTGTTGCAAACCTCAATAATACAAAGCTTCAAGGAGAGGTAAATATTGATGAAACTGACTTCAAGCAGTTGCTTGCCTATCGTTTTGAATTAAACCGAAGAAAAAAAGCTGAAGCACGCGATAATCCCGCAAAACCTGCAAAGTCGCAAATAAAGGTAAGTCCGAGTAAATCCGCGCCCCGAAAAGCAATGGACATAATCCCAGATCCATTGGATTTTGGCCACGGGCGGTTTTGTATTTGCCGTGACTGTCGCGAAAAAAGGTTGGCCAAGACTGGCAGCCTGAAAACTGGATTCGGACTTGAACCCTAACCCCTGTAGATCCATGCAAAAGAAAAAGAAGAAATCCATCGAGATTGGCGACTATGTAAAAGAGGTTGTTGCATCCAAGGGAAGCAAAAAAAGATGCGGAGAAATA
>Ga0181580_10003940_pt1 | contig 12090 bp, 8 predicted proteins | sample 071ome_23_FD_132413 | JGI IMG/M metagenome (GOLD analysis project Ga0181580, IMG submission 132413) | Coastal salt marsh microbial communities from the Groves Creek Marsh, Skidaway Island, Georgia - 071403BT metaG (megahit assembly) | ecosystem: Environmental > Aquatic > Marine > Intertidal zone...
ATGCGGACGTCGTATTGTTCGACAAGTTTTTCCAGGCTATCGAAGGAGTCTGGGGAAGGGTTGGCAGAAATATTGCGGATTCCGGCCAGCTTGGCGAATTTGAAGAGAAGTTCGTTTTTTTCGTGGTTTTTGGAGAAGCCATGGACTCCGTGGGAGCTGACGGTGAGGTCGAGCTTTTGGAGTTTGGCATTCATCCTTTTGATGGCTGCGGGATCTGTGGTCGGCGGGTAGTGAACGCGGTAAGGCTCGATCCAGTGCAGCCCCAGTTCATTAATTTTTTGGAAGGCTTCGTCCGCCCCGAATCCACGCAGGGAGTAGGTTTGTATGCCCATGGGAAAGCCTCCATACTTTTTGAGAGAAGCATCCCGGGCACTGGCTTTGGCCATGAGTTGGGGGACATCAAACCATGTGTAGCCTGCGGCAGCGGCGGTGGTGAGAGTGGACTGTACGAAGGTGCGTCGGTTCATGATTTGGATTCCTTGGGTGGAGGGTGGCTGGGTTGAAGGTGTGTGTTGTGTGAATAGCTGTGAGTCTGCCCTTTCAAGTTTTTTTCTGAGTCGGATCAGGGTTTTCCATTGCATTGCTGAATGGGTTGCTCATGTAGAGAGGGCATGAATCGACTGTTCTTACCAGGTTTGTTGTTAATGGGTTTGTTCGGATGTAGTTCTCCGGAACCCAAAGATGAAGAGGCCCAGCCTCAGAATTCCGATAAAGCGGAAAAACCGGAAGAGGTAGCTCAAGTGGGGGCAACTTCCGGGGTTGGCGGTGAGGAAGTGGTGGAAGACCAGAGATCCATACGGGAATTGCTGGAGGAATTGTTCCGGGAAAAGAATCCGGAGTACAAAGAGGGGGCTCAGTACCAGATGGACCCATCCGGTGTCCCGGTGGCCATGTCTTTGGCGGGTTTGCCTTTGGAGGACATCACCATGTTGGAGGGTCTTCCCCTGGAGCGTCTTGATTTAAGCGGGACGCGGGTTTCCGACATTTCTGCGTTGAAGGGGATGCCTCTGGATATCTTGGCTCTGGAGCAAACCCGGGTGGAGGATTTGACCCCCTTGAAAGGTGCTCCCATTCAAATGCTTTATTTAAATAATACAAGGGTGCGGAGTTTGAAGGGGCTCGAGGGGATGCCTTTGCGGGAACTGTATTTGCCGGAGACCCGGGTGACGGACTTGTCCCCTCTTGCCGGCATGCCTTTGACAGGACTTTGGCTCAATGATACGGATGTGGAGGACATCACTGTTCTCGGTACGCTCCCTCTGGAATCCGTCACTTTACGGGGCACCAGGGTCAAGGACCTCACACCTTTAGCCAGTGCTTCCCGGCTGCAACGAATTCACATTGCGGAAACCCGGGTGGAAGATTTGACTCCCCTTGCGGGCCTGAAGTTGACCCGCCTTCTCTTTACTCCAAGCCGAATTCAGAAGGGTATGGATATCTTCCGGTTGATGCCATCCATTAAAGAATTGGGAGATTCCTTTGAGTCGAAAATGCATCCAGCTAAATTCTGGGAAAAGTACGACGCCGGCGGATTTCGTTGATCGAGTTTTTCAGTAAAATTTGCCACCACAATTTGGGTCGACCGGATTTGCTATATTATATAACCTGGTTCAAGTTGCTGAAAATTTATGATTGCCGCCATTTCAGATAAACCCCTGTTTATCCTGACGATTGGATTAGTCATTTTGGGTGTGCTCTTTTTACGGGCTCTGGAGAGGAAATGTTCTTTTCCTGCGGTTGTAGGATATCTCTTGATGGGATTGTTTCTGCGATGGCAAAACGACAGGATGGGATTTTTGAATCACGAGGGAGTGTGGACTCTTGAGATTCTAGGGGAAATCGGTGTGGTATGCTTGCTTTTTAGAGTGGGTCTTGAAAGTAATTTTCAGGGCTTGGTTAAACAATTGCCCAACGCGGTCTGGGTCTGGGTATTTAATGTTGGCTTGTCTGGCCTTCTGGGTTACATCGCCACCCGGTACTGGTTGGGCATGAATTTGATTCCTTCGCTCTTTGTGGCAACTGCTCTGACCGCCACTAGCATCGGGGTGTCCATGTCTGTTTGGCAGGAAGCCAAGCGATTGCGTACAGATTTGGGGGAGCTGGTCACGGACACTGCAGAATTGGATGATATTTCCACGGTGATGCTGCTGGTGATATTGTTTTCCCTCGTACCTATTCTTGAGAAAGGAGGTTCACTTCATGAGATGGAAGTGGGTGCAGCGAAAGCGTTGAGTGCCCTGTTATTCAGAGGCTTTCTTTTCGCTTCTCTGTGTGTTCTTTTTGCGAACTATCTGGAAAAGCCAATCAGCCAATTTTTTGGTCGTTATTCTCATCCGGTGGTTTTTCTACTGGGCAGTGGGTTTATCATTGGGGCATTAGCTGGTTGGCTGGGATTTTCAATGGCGATCGGAGGATTGTTTGCCGGCTTGATTTTCAGTCGTGATCCTAATGCGGTGAAGGAAGATGCCTCCTGTGAGCCCATCTATGAGATTTTCACTCCTTTCTTCTTCATTTCCATAGGTTTTCAAATCAATCCAGAGGTTCTACAGCATGCTTCCTCCGGGGCATTGGTTTTATTGTTGGTCGCCATTATCGGCAAAGTCCTTGGAGCGATCATACCGACTTTGACCAAACTGGGCTGGTCTGCCGCGTTATTAGTGGGAGTTAGTCTGGTCCCCAGGGCGGAGATTGCCATGGTGGTGGCCAAAGCCGGAAACAGTTCACAGAACGCACCCATCTCCGATGAACTTTATGCAAGCATGGTTCTGGTTTGCCTGGCGACCTGTCTGATTACACCTCCTGTTCTTCAGCAATTGATAAAGCGGCATTCCTTTTGATGCGGATCAGTAGGCTTTCCAGAGGGTTGGGCAGAAGAGGACGAGGATGGCGAAGAATTCGAGGCGGCCCAGGAGCATGAGGAGGGAGAGGAGGAGTTTGGAGGGGGCAGTGAGGAAGGCAAAGTTTTCTGTGGGTCCAACTTTGGCGAGTCCTGGACCAATATTGAAGAGGCAGGCAAGGGTTGCGGAGAGGCTGCTTTCCATATCCAGGTTAGGTTCCATTACGCTGATTAGGGTTGTGCTGGCGATGGTGGTGACTCCGGCCAAGGTCAGGAGAAAGAGGGTTTGAGCCCGGGCTTCGGTTTTGATGATCTGGCCGTTAAGCCGGAGGGCAAATACTTGGGTGGGGCGGTAGGCTTTGATGGTTTGTAGCTTGAGAATTTTGGCAAAGAGGATCCATCGGCCGACTTTCAATCCTCCTGCGGTTGAGCCGGCACATCCTCCGATGCACATGAGGATCAGGAGCAGGAATTTGGAAAATGGGTCCCATTGGTTGTAATCTGATGCAACGAATCCGGTTGTGGTCATGATGGATACGACGTGAAACAGGGCTTGTCTAAGGGTAGAGAGACTTGGGGGTTGTGCTGGATCTCGCAGGATCAAATCAGTGCAGATGGCAAGGGTTGCCACCAGGATGATGCTTAAAAACCAAGGGGCTTCTTCTTCCATTTTCCAGCGATTCCATTTTCTTTGCAGCAGCCATGCGTAAAGTATGAAGCTGATGCTTCCCAAGGCCATGAACAGGGTAAGCCAGAGTTCTATGGCGGGACTGTTGTAGGCAGCAATGCTGGTGTTATCGACTCCGAATCCGCCCGTAGAAATCGCAGTCATCGTATAGGTGAGGGCTTGAAATGGGGTCATCCCCAATAGGACGAGACCGAGGAAGCAAGTCAGGGTAAAGAAGATATAGATTTGCAAGAGCCGGGTGGCAGTATCCTGAATGCGGGCTTGGAGGCCTTGGGTGGATTGGGCGGAGGATTCATGGGAAAATAGGGCTTTGCTACCGACTCCCAGATAGGAGAGCAGGGCAACGAAGAGAACGAGGATGCCCAAGCCGCCCAGCCATTGGGTCAGGGCTCTCCAGAGGAGTATGCTTCGTGGGTAGATATCCAGGTTGGTAATCACGGTGGCTCCGGTGGTTGTGAAGCCGGACATGGATTCAAAGAGTGCATCTGTGACGCCTAGACCTCCATCCATCAGGTAATAGGGCATGGCTCCAGCCAAGCCACAGCAAATCCAGCTAAGCCCTACGACTGCAATGCCTTCTTTTCGTAGGAGAAGTGGGCTGGTGTTCTTTCCCAGAGTAAAAAAGAGAGCACTGAACAAGATGAGGAAGGCCACGGTTTTGCCCAAGGCTTCAATCGCTACGTATTCTCGGGGTGTTTGAAAGTAGGCATAGCCGATGCAGATGAGGAGGAAGAGGCTCAAAAGCAATAGCAGCAGACCAAGTATGCGGCTAATGAGTCTAAGATTCATCGGGTGTAGGCTTTGATCGCCCTGATTCTGGATTCGGGGGTCACAATTGCGAATAGAGTGTCCCCTTGAGTAATGGTATCTTTGCCAATGGGGACAAAGGCTCCTGTATCCCGGATGATGGTGATAAAGGGGGCGCCTTCAATGTGGGGGATTTCGGTAAATTTCTTGTTCACTATCGGGCTTTTAGCGGTAATCGGAAAGGCAATGACTTCGATGCCGTCAGTGAGAGTAAAGGCATGTTGCCAGCGTTCGGATGTGACGAATTGTAGAAGTTCGCGGCTTGTGGAAATTCTGGGACTCGCAACGGCACTGATTCCCATTTGTTCTGTGATGAAATTGGCATAGTCGGAACGTTGTACCAGGGCGATGGTGTGCTTTGCTCCGAGATTCTTAGCCTGAAGGCACATCATGATGTTGTCTTCGTCTTCTCCGGTAACGGCGATGAAGAAGTCCGCGTCATCCACTTGTTCTTCCCGGAGGTCCCGAACAGATGTGCCATCTACGTTGAGAATCGTTATGGAATTGGAGAGGATTTCGGAGAGTTCCTGGGCACGTTCCCGCTCTTTCTCCATCAGGCGAATCTTGCAGTTAGCCCCTTCGAGGAGTTTTGCCAGTGCGTATCCATATTGTCCACCACCCAGAATGACGACATTTTGCTTGGCTGGCGGAGCGGATTGCTCATTGAAGGTGGTAACTGTTTTCTCCAGCTGGGGTGGTCTTCCGATCAGGGTGACAAGATCTCCTGTTTGAAGGGTTTCTCCGGCATGAGGAATGATGTTTTTTCCGTTTCGTTGAATGAGGGTGATACGAACTCTTTCCTGTAAGTTCATGTCCCGAATCTGGATGTTGGAGGATTTACAATTGGGGGCAATGAGGACTTGCTGCAGTTCAATTTGCCCATTGGCCAACTCTTCCACGGCTACGGATTCCGGATTGCGAACATACTTGGCCAGATCTACCGCGGTGAGCCTTTCGGGGCAGAATAGATGATCGATGCAAAAATGGCGTTTGTGGTTGAACTTCCATTGCTCGGAGTACGTTTGGGGGCTTACTCTGGCGATTGCCTTTTTTGCCCCCAGAGATTTGGCAATGGAGGCGGCAACGAGGTTGGAGTTGTCATCGCTGGTCAGTGCTAGAAAGAGTTCGCACCGGGAAGTGTCTGCTTGGGATAAGATTTCTATGGAAGCCCCCTCCCCATGCAGAAACTTTACATCAAGAATTTCCGCCAGGTCTTCAATCGTGCTTTCGTCCTTCTCAATGACACAGAGGTTGTGATTTCTGTTGGCCAGTTTTTCAGCCATGTGGCGGCCGATTTCACCTGCACCGATGATGATGATGTTCATATTAGATATCCAACGGAACCTGGCTCCTGTATCGGGTCGGCTTGGTTTCTGCTGCGTAAAACTTTTTGAAATTCTGTTCGGCTTCGGTGCTGCCCATCAGGATGAGTTCACTGTCTTTGGGCAAAATTTGAGTGGCGGTTGGGTTGACTTTCATTTTGCCGTAGTGGATCAGTGCAACGACGATACATTGCATGTCTGGAAGAATGCGGCTGTCCTGCACGGTTTTGTTCCAGAGGGGTTCCGGGGTTGGGCAACGGAAAAGGTCGAGCCCTTCGGTAATCGTGATCAGGTTGTCGGGGCAGAGGTGATTGAGGATGGAGTTGGCACCTGTGCCGTCGTAGGAGATGACAAAGTTGGCTCCGGCATTTTTGAGAGGATCTACGTTTCGCTCCAAACTGGCACGGCTGAAGATGTGCACATCCGGCCTGAGTTTTCGACAGTAGATGGTGAGGAAGATGTTTAATTCATCATCATGTGGGGTAATGATAATGGCCGTTGCTTTCTCCAGCCCTGCTCTTTTCAAATCTTCCAGTTCGGCAGCATTGCCGCAGATCGCATTGGGAATGGTGTGAGCAATTTCCTCATGGTTGTCGATCAGGACATGGGGAATGTCGTGCTCCCGAAGGATTTCTTCCGTGGCTTTGCCTACCCGGCCACCTCCAATGATGATGACATTTTCCCATTTTGCACTGGCTTTGCCCTCTGGGTTAAAGTGGTGGTTGTAGTCTGCGAATTGCCTTTGCGTGCCTGCCATCAGCAGCGTGGTGGCCTCTGTGATCGGCTTATTCAGATTGGCGAATTCAAAATGTCCATGCTCCAGAGTTCCGAGGACGATGAGCCCAAAGTCATCACGGAGTTTGCTGTTGATGATCGTTTTGCCAATGAGGCTGGTTCGGCGGGCTCGGGCTTCGGCAATCTTGAGTTCCTGGAATTGTCCAACGATGTGGGCGTGACGTTCTCCGCCAGTGATTCGGGTGACAAAGAACTCCGCCATTTTGTGAGGGAGTTTGAGCACGTAGCTGCTCCCTGCCAGCTCCAGAACGTCATCCGATGATGGATGCGAGGAGAGGGAGACAATTTTGTAGTCATTATCAGGGCGAGCTGCTCTAGCCATAAAGGCAATGTTCGTATTGGTCACATCATTTGACGTAGCCAGAAGCATGGCAGACCTCTCAATCCCCGCATTTGAATAAGACTGTTGGTCGTCAAAGGGGCCAAAAATTACTGGGATACCTTGATCAACCAGTTCAATTGCTTCTTCCAGATTGTTTAACAAGAATATATAATCGTAACTGAACTCATGTAGTCTTTGCACGAGTTTTTTGGCGATACTGTCGTAACAGGTTAGAATGACATGGTTGGTAAGACTTTCTGATGCTAATCTGGGTACCTTGGATTCACTTTGTAGTTTTACCAAAGGTTTGTAGAAAAATTCCATGAAGGAGAAGGGCAGGAGTATAAATAAATAGATTACTCCAGACATCATCACATATAACGAGAAAAATTGTCCTAGATGTGTTTCAAAAGTAATGTCTCCGTAACCAACAGTCGACATCGTAATCAATACCCAATAAATTGCGATAAAAATGTCGTTATCCAGATTTTGATTTTTCCCTTCTGAAATCAGGAATTGCTCTCTTTCCATGATTCCATGAAAAAGCAGGGAATTAATGAAAACAATGATGGTAAGTACGATAAAGAAATTACGGAAAATGACCACATGCTGACGACCTTGAATCGTTCTCATGTGGGCTAAAATATATTTGATGGCTTTCATTTATAAAATTAAGCGGGCAGGTAGAAAGAAGACCTACCTGCCCATTTCCATAATTTCAAATAGGAGGTCGCTCCAGTTACTTGGCGACCGAGAATTTGTACGTGCAGTGGTGTTTGTAAGTTTTGCCGGGACGCAGGATCGCATTGGGGAAAGATTCCTGATTCGGGGAGTCTGGATAGATCTGGGTTTCCAGGCAGAAGCCGTAGCGGTGTTTGTAATTTACATCATTACGTCCGGTGAGGCTGCCGTCGAGGTAGTTGCCGGTGTAGAATTGAATACCGGGCTGGTCTGTCAGTACTTCCAGGACGCGGCCAGTGGAGGATTCCGATACTTTTGCGGCCAGGGCAACGTCGCCGTCCTGATTGTTGAGGACCCAATTGTGGTCGTAGCCTATGCCGTTTTTGATCTGAATGTGGTTGGTGTTGATGCGTTGGCCGATTGGGTGGGGAGTGGTGAAGTTAAAGGGAGTACCGGCGACGTTCATGAGGCGTCCGGTGGGGATGCCGGCGTCATTGGTTGGCACCATGCGGTTGGCAGTGATGGTCAGGTTGTGGTTGAGAATGTCCTTTTTGCCTCCGGTAAGGTTGAAGTAGCAGTGGTTGGTCAGGTTGAGGACAGTAGGCTTGTCGGTCTTGGCTTTGTAGTCGATTTCCAGAGCGTTGTCATTGGTCCACTTGTAGGTGACGGTGGTGTCCAGATTGCCTGGGTATCCTTCTTCGCCATCGGGGCTGGTGCGGGTGAGTTCGAGGCCGACATGGTTGGCGGTCTGGATTTCTTTGGCTTTCCAAATTTGTTTATCAAAGCCTTTTTCGCCACCGTGGAGATGATTGTCCCCATTGTTGGTTGCCAGTGTGTACTCGTTTCCATCGATGGTAAATTTACCTTCAGCAATGCGGTTGGCGTATCTTCCGGTGATGCAGCCAAAGTAGGGGTGGCCTTCAAGGTATTTTTCCAGGCTGTCAAAGCCGAGGATGACAGAGTCCAGTTTTCCCCTTTTGTCGGGTACCTGAATGTCGGTGACGATTCCGCCGTAGTTGGTAATTTTACAGATGGCACCATTTTTATTGGTGAGGGTGTAGAGGTGGACATTTTTTGAGTCCACTTTCCCAAAGACTTCTTTCTCGATAGACATTGTCGGTTTGGCTGGAGCAGGGGCTGGAGGTGTGGTTTCTGTGGTGGTGGTAGGGGCAGTTTCCGTACCTGTTGTTGCTGGGGAGGAGTCCGTACCGGTCTGGGCTGGAGGCGTTGTCCCGCTGCCGGAAGTGGAGGTCGATTCTTGAGTCGTGTCACAAGCGCCGAGGAGGATTGCGGCCAGGGCAAGGGAGATACTGCTTTTGTTTAATTTCATAATAGCGATGGTTTCGCAGGGTTGATAATTACACGGGGTTTGGAGCCACCCAATCTCGCAAACTGGCGAAACAAGTCAAGTATCTGCAAAGGTTTCCCATTCAAATCTTGACCCCTGTGCCCGGAAACCTTCGCCTACACACCGCAATGAATTGGCCATTTTATATCGCTGAATATTTAGAAGAAACGATCACGGACATCGCACACCAACTGGAAGAGTTTGGTGAGGATTTTTCTGCGGATGTACGCCCCGCTGATGCTAGATTCGGGGAGTTTCAGGCAAATGGTGTGCTTCCGTATGCCAAAAAAAATCAAACCAATCCCCGGGCACTGGGTGCAAAATTATTGGAAGCCTTGTTGGTTGCCGATAATTTGCCAGCCGAGGATGTGGAGATTGAAATTGCGGGGCCAGGTTTCCTTAATCTTCGCTTCACTCCTTCATTTTATCATCAGTGGCTCGGGCATTTGACGGACCGGGAAACCTTGCAAAAGGCCGCCTGTCATGCACATGTTGGCAAGACCATTGTGGTGGACTTCAGCTCCCCCAACTCTGCCAAACAAATGCACGTAGGTCACATTCGTTCGACGGTGATCGGCGAGGCCGTGAGCCGTCTGCTCGAATATCAGGGCGCCAAAACACATCGGGATAATCACATCGGGGACTGGGGCACCCAATTTGGGATCCTCATCATGGCCATCCGACATTTTGACGCCAAGCTGGATGCCAACGCTCCAGATGCCATTGAGCAACTGGAGAACCTCTACCGGCAGGGCTCTATGTTGTCCAAGGAAGATCCGGAAAAGCTGGAGGAAGCCCGAAAGGAATTGGTCAAACTCCAGAACCGAGATCCCGAAAATCTGGCTCTCTGGGAAGAGATCAATGCAGTCAGCTACGCCGCCTTTCAATCCATTTACGACCGCTTGGGTGTCCGGTTTGACCACGTTCTGGGAGAATCTTTTTACCGGGATAAAGTGGAGGCCATTTGCGAAGATCTTGAAAAATTGGGCATTGCTGAAGAAAGCGAAGGCGCTCTGGTCGTCTTTCACCCCGAGCATCCCCGATTCAAAAAACAACCCTTCATCGTCCGCAAATCTGACGGAGCCAGTAACTACGCGACAACCGATTTGGCGACCATCGAATATCGGCTTCAGGATTGGGCCGCCAATGAAATGATCTACGTGACCGATGGTCGCCAGCAGGACCATTTCCAGCAACTCTTTCTCACCGCAGAAAAATGGCTAGACCACCACCCCGACCTCCCCTCCCCCAAACTTCGCCACGTCTGGTTTGGAACCATTTTGGGAGAAGATGGCAAAGCGATCAAAACCCGCTCTGGAGACCCCATCAAACTCAAGGACCTTCTGGATGAAGCCGAACAACGTGCCCTGGTTATTGTTGAACAGAAAAACCCGGATCTGCCTGAGGAAGAACGCCAACACATTGCCCGCCTGGTGGGTCTCGGCGCGGTGAAGTATGCCGATCTCTCCCAGAACCGCACCAGCGACTATACCTTTTCCTGGGAGAAAATGCTCAGCCTTGAAGGCAACACCGCTCCGTACCTTCTTTATGCCATTGTCCGGATTCGTAGCATTTTCCGCAAACTGGAGCTGGAACCCGGCCAGGGAGAAGCCGAAGCAACCCCTCCCGAAACTGCCGAAGAATGCACTCTGGCAAGGCAACTCCTCCTCTTTCCCTCTGCTCTTGAACAATCCACCGCCGACCTCCGTCCACATTTCCTCTGCACCTACCTATATGAACTGGCGGTTACCTTCAGCACATTCTACAATGCCAACAAAGTCATGGTGGATGATGAATCCGTTCGGGCAAGAAGACTCCTGCTCTGCAATCGAACCCTCACACTTTTGGAAACCGGCCTTCACATTCTTGGTATCGAAACCCTCGAAAAAATGTAAGCCCGTCATTTCTTTTCAGGAAAAACACTATTTTTAAAGACAGCTCTGGAATGGACACTGCTGTACCAGCCAAAAAACTTTACACACTTTCGGTAAAATTTGAACCCAATCGCCTCGATTGGATTACACCGATCTGTCTTGTTATTTTGGGGATCACCAGTGTCTTTTTTATTTATTCCGCACAAATTTATTCCGGTGGAACCCAGTGGAAAATGCAATTGGTCTGGCTTACTGCCGGTGCCGTGGCTTACATCATCCTCGCCTCCTTAAACTACAAAATTTTTCTGGAATACAGTCACTACGTTTACGTGCTGGGGATTGGCTTTCTGCTCATATTGTGGACCCCTCTCGGTACGGAAATCTACGGCTCCCGGCGCTGGATTGACCTCAAAGTTCTCAAAATTCAACCCACCGAAGGGGCTAAAATCGGCACCCTCATTCTTTGTGCCAGTATTTTAGCCAGATCCAGGATCAGCACCCTCGGAGAATCCGTCTTGCCGATTGTCAAAGTGCTGGCTGCTGTGGCCTTGCCTATTTTGTTGATTTTTCTGCAACCGGATTTAGGCTCCACCCTTGTTTTCCCCCCCATGGTGTTTACCCTGCTATTTTTATCGAAGATACCACTTCGTTTTTTTGGTATTGTCTTTGGCATACTGATTCCACTTCTCGGAATTGTGTCCTTGGACATGTATCGGTATACCCAACACCTGGAAGCCAAAGGCATCACACCGCTCGAAAATCTGCACAGTTCGGACAGATACCAAGAGCATACGTGGGTGCCACTGAAGGATTATCAGCGAAACCGGATTCTCGCCTTTGTGGCACCGGATATTGCTGACCCGGAAGGCATTGGGGTAAACTGGAATCGGCAACAATCCGTTATTGCTGTCGCTTCCGGCGGATTATTCGGAAAAGGTCTGGGCCAAAGCACACAAGCCAAGCTCGGTTACTTACCCAAATCCGTTGCTCATAACGATTTTATTCATTCAGTACTCGCAGAGGAAAAAGGTTTTCTCGGTAGTGCCTTTGTCCTAATCTTGCTTGCGATTGTCGTCGGAAATGGTTTCCGCATCGCTTGCCTTGCCAGGGACCGCTTCGGTATGCTCATCGCTGCCGGAGTCAGCGTGATTTTTATGATCCACATCTTTATCAATGTGGGCATGACGCTAGGCATCACACCCGTAACCGGACTTCCCCTGCCCTTTTTAAGCTACGGCGGATCCTTCGTCATCAGTTGCTGCATTTTGCAAGGACTTCTACAAAGCATTTATCGCTTTAGGAAAGACTTTTCATGATCGACCGAACACCAGATACTCTCCCAATACGGGGCAGAGCCGCAACAACTGCATGGCTCCTGGGATCCGCACTACCCAGGACTCATTCCAATGTCAAAACC
>Ga0181580_10003944_pt1 | contig 12081 bp, 9 predicted proteins | sample 071ome_23_FD_132413 | JGI IMG/M metagenome (GOLD analysis project Ga0181580, IMG submission 132413) | Coastal salt marsh microbial communities from the Groves Creek Marsh, Skidaway Island, Georgia - 071403BT metaG (megahit assembly) | ecosystem: Environmental > Aquatic > Marine > Intertidal zone...
GCCAGCGCCGCTGCATCGGCGGCAGTTCGGGCCCGAGCTGCATCGTCGAGTACTGGTGCCATCCGGACCAACACGACGATCAGGCTCAACCCGATCATCCAGAGCAACATCATCCACGGCAGTGCTTGCCCAGCTTCGCCGTGCCAACACACGCGGCCCATCTCCACTCTCCATCCTCCGGCTCACGCCGGTTGCGTCGAGGGGGAAGCGAGATGGGGCGATGACGCCGGTCAGTCAGCGGTGGGCTCGTCCTCCGTGGATCTGTCGGCACCGTCGTCGACGATCGCATCCTCAGCGCCACTGACCAATGCGATCGAGGCCACCGAATCGTCTGCATCAGGGGTGATGACCTTTACACCGCTGGCTGCGCGACCCTGCCGGGAGATGTCAGCTGCAGTGGTTCGGATCAGGACACCCTTGCGAGTGACCGCCAGAATCTCGTCGTCGTCTTCCACGACGAGTGTGCCGACAACCGACCCCCGCCCCTCGACGATCTTGATGCCGACCACACCCATTCCACCTCGACCCTTTGTCGGATAGTCGTCGACGTCGGTCCGCTTGCCGAATCCCTGTTCGGTGATGTGGAGCAGGGAGGCGCCGTCTCGCGCAATGTCGCACGCAACCACAGCATCGCTTGGCTTCTTGAATTTGAGACCCACAACGCCCGCTGCATTGCGGCCCATTTCACGGACCTGATCTTCTCGGAAACGGATGGTTTGACCGAACCGACTCGACAGCAGGATGTCATACACGCCGTTGGTCGGGATGACTTCCACCAGTTCGTCGTCGTCGTTCAGTTTGATCGCGATCAAGCCGGCGCGCAGCGACGAGTCGTAGGCGTTGAAGCGGGTCTTCTTGACGCGACCCTTGGCCGTCGCAAAGAAGAGGTATCGCTTCGTCTCGTAGTCGCGAGTGTCGATGATTGCTTGAATCGTTTCACCTTCGTGCAGTGGGAGCAGGTTGACGATCGCCGTGCCTCGCGACGTTCGACTCGCAACCGGTATCTCGTGTGCCTTCAGGCGATAGACCCGCCCACGGGTCGAGAAGAACAACAGATAGCTGTGGGCGGTGGTTTGGATCAGATGGGTGACGCTGTCCTCGTCTTTGAGTTTGGTTCCTGCGATACCGCGACCCCCGCGGCCCTGCGACCGGAACTCGTCTGCCGGTGTGGTCTTTACATAGCCAGTCGCCGTCATCGTGAACACCAACGGGTCGTCGTCGATGAGGTCCTCGATATTGAACTCGCCTGGATCGATCTCGAGACTCGAACGCCGATCCTCCCCAAAATCGTCAGCGATCGCTTGGAGTTCCTCGGTGATGACGGAGCGGAGTCTGGCGTCGTCGCCGAGGATCGCTTCGAGTTCACCGATGGTCTCACGAAGTTGCCCGGCCTCCTCCTCGAGGTCCGTGCGACCAAGCCGGGTCAAGCGGCCGAGTTGCATGTCGAGGATGTGGTTGGCCTGCACTTCGGAGAAGGCAACGGCTTCGCCCCCACCCGCTGGAACGATGCCGGCCATGAGCGCCTCTCTGGCGGCTCCCCGATCTTCGCTCGACCGAATCGTCGCGATGATCTCGTCGATCAGGTCGAGTGCATTCAACAGCCCCTCGACGATGTGAAGTCGCTTCTGGGCCTGATCCAGGCGATATTCCGACCGGCGGGTGACAACTTCGATCTGATGATCGACGTAGGCCACCAGCGCGTCGCGCAACGTGAGTGTGCGAGGTACGCCACCAACCAGAGCGACCATGTTCACCCCGAAGCTCGTTTGGAGTGGCGTTGCTTTCCAGAGGTTGTTCAGCACCACTTCCGGATTGGCATCGCGTTTGAGGGTGATCACGAATCGCGTGTCATCGCCGGACGACTCGTCATTGACATCGGCGATCCCGTCGAGTTCGCGGCTGTTGACCAGTTCGGAGATCTTGCGGGCCACAGCCCCTGCCGACACCTGGTACGGGAAGGCGGTGACCACCAATGCTTGCCGTTGACCTCGCTCGACCACATCGACCGACGCTCGCATTTTCACCGATCCGCGTCCGGTTCGATAGGCCGATTCGATGCCGACGCGGCCGAGAATCTGACCACCGGTCGGAAAGTCGGGTCCCTTGACGAACTCCATGAGTTCCTCTGTTGTTGCGTCGGGATTGGCGAGCAAGTGGGTGACGGCCGCACACACCTCGTTGAGATTGTGGGGTGGGATGTTGGTGGCCATACCCACCGCAATGCCCTGACTGCCGTTGACCAACAGGTTCGGAAAGCGGGCAGGCAACACCGCGGGTTCGGTGAAGTCGCCCGAATAGTTGTCGATGAAATCGACCGTGTCTTCATCGATGTCGGCCAGCATCTGCATCGCTAGCCGGTCGAGTCGGGATTCGGTGTAACGAGCAGCAGCCGGAGGATCTTCGGGAGATCCGTAGTTTCCGTGAAAGTCGATCAGCGGATGGCGCAAGGAGAAGGGTTGAGCCATCCGAGCCAGTGCGTCGTAGATCGCACTGTCGCCGTGGGGATGGAAGCGTGCCATCACGTCGCCGGTGACACGGGCACATTTCACATGGGCTCGATCAGGGCGAAAGCCTTGGTCGTACATCGACCACAGAATGCGGCGGTGGACCGGTTTCAGGCCGTCACGAGCATCCGGAAGCGCGCGGCTGATGATGACCGACATTGCGTAGTCGAGAAAGGAGCTTTCCATCTCCTCTTGGATCTCGATGATCGTGACATCTTCAGGTTGTGTGTCTTCGACGGGTGTGTCTGACATCTCTGTGCGTGTACCTCTCTGCGCCGGTGTCGCCGGTTGGTGAGACCTCGACTAGAAGTCCAAGTTCCGAACTTCGCGAGCATTGGTGACGATGAAGTTCTTGCGCTGCTCGACGTCGTCACCCATGAGAATCGACATGATCTCATCGGCGATCGCGGCCTGTTCGACCGACACCTGCAAGAGCGACCGAGTCGCAACGTCCATCGTGGTGTCGCGCAACTCGTCCCAGTCCATTTCACCCAAACCCTTCAAGCGGGCGAAGTCCTTCGTGTAATTGGGCCGTTCAGCCAGGAAGGCTTCCTTGGCCACGTCGTCTTTGAGGTACACCGTCTCTTTGTTGGAGACCTTCGTGCTGTACAGGGGTGGCTGGGCGATGTAGACGTAGCCCGCCTCGACCAGAGGACGCATCTGACGGAAGAAGAAGGTCAGCAGCAGGGTACGAATGTGGCTGCCGTCGACGTCGGCGTCAGCGAGCAGGATGACCTTGTGGTAGCGAGCCTGTGTGATGTCGAACTCGTCGGCAAACCCGGCTCCGATGGCCGTGATGAGGGTCTGCACCTCGTTGTTTTTCAGCATCTTGTCGATACGGGCTCGTTCGACGTTCAGGATCTTGCCGCGAATCGGCAGGATCGCCTGGGTTTCAGGATCTCGAGCCCGCACGGCGGAGCCACCGGCCGAGTCCCCCTCCACGATGAAGAGTTCCCGCCGCTCGGGTTCCTTGGCCGAACAATCCTTGAGTTTGTCGGGCATCCCGGCACCATCGAGCAGGGACTTCGATCGGATCGCCTTTCGAGCATCAGCGGCAGCGACTCGGGCACGGGCTGCGTTCGTTGCTTTTGTGACGATCGCTTTGCCCTCCCCCGGATGCTCCTCGAGCCAATCCGCCATTCGCTCGTTGGTGACCTTCTCGACGAGCGATCGCATCGACACGTTTCCAAGTTTGGATTTGGTCTGACCTTCGAACTGGGGTTCGCCGATGCGGGCGGAAATGATCGCAGTGAGTCCTTCCCGAATGTCTTCACCGGTGAGGTTGTCGTCTTTTTCTTTGAGCAGCCCTTTGTCTCGGGCGTAGGCGTTCACCGTGCGGGTGACCGCAGTACGAAATCCCTGCTCGTGCATACCACCTTCGAGCGTGGCGATGCCGTTGGCAAAACTGTGCAGTCCGTCGGTGTTGAACCCGGTGTTCCACTGGAACGCAATCTCGACCTCGTGTGGGTTGTTGTCGATCTGCTCGGTGCCCGAGAAATAGCCCACCGCGGTGAACAGCGCTTCTTTGGACGAGTTCACATGACGAACGAAGTCGATGATGCCCCCGTCATATTTGAAGGTCACCCATCCGTCAGGATCGTCGGTGACGACGGTGGAACTCTCCCGGAGATCGCGCACCCGTATCTCGAGTCCGCGGTTGAGGAACGCCATCATCTGGAACCGTTCGACAAGCGTCTGGAACCGAAAGTCGATCTCGTCGAAAATCAGTGGATCTGGCCAGAAACGAACGGTGGTACCGGTGCGAGGCTCTCCTGCGTCGCTGCGTGGTGATGCACCGATGACTGCCAGGCGCTCCTGCAGTTCGCCACCATTGCCGAACACCATCGCGTGTCGATCACCGTCGCGATCGATCTCGACCTGGACCCGGCGAGACAGGGCATTGACGACAGAGATTCCGACCCCGTGCAGGCCACCGGAGACCTTGTAGCCGTCACCACCGAACTTGCCGCCGGCGTGAAGAACGGTGAGCACCACCTCGGCAGCGGACAGGTCTTCGTATTTTGGGTGCCTGTCGACCGGGATACCTCGGCCGTCGTCGCTGACCTCACACGAGCCATCGGCCAGAATCGATACGTCGATACGGGTGCAGTGACCAGCCATGGCCTCATCCACCGAGTTGTCGACGACCTCCCAGACGAGATGATGCAACCCCGTCGGACCAGTCGATCCGATGTACATCCCAGGTCGTTTTCTGACCGCTTCGAGACCCTCGAGAACGGTGATGTCCTGTGCTCCGTACGACGATGGTTCAGTGGTGGTCAACGCGGACTCCTGCCCAACCGCTGCATGTCCCATCTCCGATGATCGATCAGCGGGATCTCGGTCATCGTCGTCGCTCACGGTTCATCTCCAAAATCCCTCTGTGAGCAGGCAAAATCGAGGGTTTCAGGGGTTCTCGGCGCCCGTGTCGAGCGCTGGTCGAGAGGGCCGTTCACGGTCCTGACATTCTACCAGTTACACGGGTGTGATTCGTGTCAGACGAGGCCGTGATTCCGGCCTGCAGACCCGGGTTTCAGGGTCGTCTCGGTGACCCTGAAACCCGGACGTGAACGCTGGTGATCCGCTCCGATCCAGTTGTCTCGGCCAGGCGTTCGAGGACCTGTTTCTCGAGCCACCGGAACTCGTTGGCCCACACCGACTCGTCGGCCGTCACCACCAGCCGAGCCCCCTCGATCACGGCGGGCCGCGTGTGTCGGGCCAGATCGGGACCAACAATGGAACTCCAGCCCCGGAAGATCCCGTCGAGCACATCCACCGATGGCGCGTCGAGATTCCCGAGTAGATGATCGAGACTCGTTGCAATCGGACGTGGGTCGCTGTCTCGTCGAGTCATGGAACGACCGATGTCACGTCACCACGGTGAACGCGGATCACCTGGTCGGGCTGAGCCCCCGGCGGAAGTTCGGCCGCCGTCGTGAGGATGTGTTGCCCGGCTGGGAGCGCTTCGAGGAGTGCGGCAGCACGATTCGGATCCAGCTCGGAAAACACGTCATCGAGCAGCAGCACCGGTTCAGCGATGCCCGCAGCTCGGACGATGCCGTCAGCCGCGAGCCGCAGAGCGAGCGCAAGCGAACGCTGCTCGCCCTGCGATGCATGTGTCCTGGCCGGGAGTCCACCAATGCACAGCAGCACGTCATCTCGGTGAGGGCCGACCGTCGTGATTCCGCGCCGCACATCACTGTCGCGAGCTCGTACGAGTGCGTCAGCGAGCGATCCGTCCCACGACGACTGATAGACCGCACTGACGTCTGCTGATTCACGCGACACAGCGTCATAGGCGCTTCCGAGCGTCGTCGCCATCTCGGCCAGCAGCTCGGTTCGTGCTGCCAGCAGACGGTCGCCCAACTCCGCAAGTTTGGTGTCCCACACATCGAGGGTGAAGGCAGCATCCGCATCGAGGCGCCCATGTACGCCTCGCAGCAATGCATTGCGCTGTTTCAGAACCCGTTCGACATCACCCCTGAGCGAACTGTTTCTGGGCTGACGGGCAGCAACAGCGGCGTCCAGCCATCCTCTGCGCATCGTCGGACCACCCTTCACCAGTTCGAGGTCATCCGGTGAGAACACCGTTGTGTGCAACACGCTCGCAAGATCGCTCATCCGCTGCACTCGTTGTCGATTGACCTGCACCCTGTTTCGTCCTGCTCGCTGGACTGCTGCTTCGATCAGTTGTTCTCGCCCGTCGTCGGCTTCGACCGTTGCACGCGCAATCGCAGTGTCAGCTCCAACGCGGATCAATGCGTCGTCGACCGCACCGCGAAAGCTCCCGAGTCCTGCCAACCATCCGATGGCCTCGATCAAGTTGGTCTTTCCGTGTCCGTTTTCGCCAATGATCGCGGTGAGTCCATCGCAAAACGAGACGTTCGCCTGTTCGTACGACCGCCAGTCGACGAGCGACAGCGTTCGGATCTGCACCGAGGCTCAGCTGACCCGAACTGGCATCAGCAGATACAGAAAGGCCGGGTCATCAGCTGACTTGAGCAAGGCTGGTTTCAACTCATCGACCGTTTCGAGTGTTATTTCGTCACCCGGTGCCACTTCGATACCGTCGATCAGATATTCCGGGTTGAACGCAACGGTCAGGTCTTCACCGTGGTACGTCGCCTCGACCGATTCGTGCGCTTGCCCCACGTCTTGCGTCACGGCGACCAGCTCCAGACCAGTCGCTGACATTGCGAGTCGAACGGGCGTGGACTCCTGGGCCAGGAGCCGAACTCGGCGCACAGCATCGAGCAGGGCATCGCGGCTGACCGTGAGCGTGTTCGGATGATTGCTCGGAATCAGCCCTCGATAGTTCGGGAAGTCACCCTCGATCAATCGGGTGGTGATGCTCACCGAGCCGACATCGAACGATGCATCTCGCTCGCCCAGCCGCAGCGTGATCGTTTCGGCTTCACCCACCACCCTGGATAGCTCCTTGAGTGCCCGGCTCGGAACGAGCACCTTCTGTCCCTCTCCGAGAATCGCTGTGCCATCGAGATCTCGCACCGACAGCCGGTATGAATCTGTCGAGACAAGGCGAAGTCCCTGCTCCTCAGCAGCCATCAACACACCGGTGAGAATCGGCCGGGCGTCATCGCTCGAGGCAGCTTTCTCGACTTGGTCGATTGCGGCACAAAACGCCCTTGCATCGAGGGTGACTGCGTCACCGTCCGCTGCGGAGAGTTCGGGAAACTCGTCTGCGGGAATGACTCGTATCGAAAACTCGGCGGGCGCCTGTACGACTCGAGCATCGTCGTCTTCGATCGAGAGATCGACCGCACCCGGGCGCAACGACCTGACCACATCCGAGATCAGTTTCGACGGAAGCACTGCGACACCATCTTCAGCGCCGGCAACTTCGACATCGACCGTGATCGTGAGATCGAGATCGCTCCCGGTGACCGTCAGGTGATCTCCGATCAGCTCCAGTCGCACACCTGCCAGTACGGGAAGCGCGCCGCCACGAGTCGTCACGGCTCGGCCGGCGGCTCCGAGCGCCTCTACGAGCGTGTCTCGTTCACAACGGAACCTCAGGCTCATGGTGCGATTACTTCTCCCGGTTGGATGGAACTCAGATAATAGAAGTTCATAGGGCTTGTGGATTGTGGATGGTGGTGTTTTTTGTTTGGAATTCCAGGGAAGTGCTGTCCCCAGCGTCTCCCTGTTCGTGCACACCCTCGAGGTGGAGTCGGAGGTGGGAGGGGAAACTGGTGATGTTGTCCCCGGCATTTCCCGACGAGCTCCCCCTCGTGTCCCCAGGGTGTTGCACAGGGATCACTCGTTGAGTCGTTGCTGCAGTTCGGTGACTTTGTCGAAAATTTGTTGACGTTCACCCATACGCGCCTCGATCTTTCGACACGCATGCATGACCGTGGTGTGATCTCGGTTGCCGAATTCCTTGCCGATGTCGGGGAAGGACAAATCGGTCATGTTGCGGGTGACGTACATTGCGACTTGGCGAGCATCGACCAGCGGCCGGCGCCGGCTGCCGCCGACGATCTGGTCGATGTCGAAGCCGAACATCTCTGCGGTGAGCGTGATGATGCGTTCTGCAGTGACCGGTTGTTTGGTGGTGAGCGTGATGAGATCGCGGAGGACGAGCGCAGCCAAGTCGGTGGTGAGCGGCTGTTGCGTCAGGTTTGCGTAGGCGGTGACTTTGATGAGGGCGCCTTCGAGTTCACGAATGGAGTCCGTGATGTTCTCAGCGATGAACGACAGCACCTCGTCGGGGATGTCGATCGTTTTCGAGTCGGCCTTCTTCGACAGGATGGCAAGGCGCGTCTCGAGGTCCGGCCGTTGGATGTCGGTGATCAGTCCCCATTTGAAACGGCTGCGAAGTCGATCCTCCAGGGTCGGCATCGCATCGGGGGTCCGATCCGATGACAGGACGATCTGCTTGTCGTTCTGGTGAAGTTCGTTGAAGGTGTGGAAAAACTCCTCTTGAAGGCCGTCCTTGCCTTCCATGAACTGGATGTCGTCGATCAGGAGCACATCGACGTCGCGATACCGCCGTTTGAAGGCTGGCAGGGTGTTCGTTCGGATTGCTTCGACGAACTCGTTGAGGAACGTTTCGGTGGAGACATAGCGAACCCGGTAGTTGGGATAGTGATGCGCTACGTAATGCGCAATCCCTCGAAGCAGGTGCGTCTTGCCGAGCCCAGAGTCACCGTGGATGAAGAGGGGGTTGTAACTTGCGGCAGGAGTCTCGGCAACGGACAGCGCAGCAGCGTGAGCGAATCGGTTGCTGGGACCGATGACGAAATGCTCGAACGTGAACTTTTCTTCGTGTCCGCCAGGGGTCGGGGGACTCGCACTCGGAGCGGCAGTGGACCGGGTGTCCGGCGCGGTCAAACCCAGCGTTGCGTCGGGCGGTTCGATGTCGATCTGTGACCAGTCGGTGTCGATCTCGACGCGTACCGAGACATCGTCGGTTGTCTCGTCGATTGCGTCCTGCACCAGTCCCAGATATCTGCCTTCGATGCGCTCCTTCTGGAGTCCGTTCGGAACGACGAGCACCAGTTCACGATCGTCGAAGGCAACGGCTTTCGCTCCACTGAAGGTGGTTCGCCAGACTGCATCGCTCACCTGGGCTCGGATACTGGCAGCACAAGTCGTCCACAGGCCGTCTGCATCCCCAAGTTCGTCCACCTTGTTCCACTCCCCTATTCACAGCGTCATCCACAGGTGTGGAGAACGACCTCGACTCGATTCGAGAGGAAGCAGGAGCAGCACATGGAAAAACATGTGCAGGAAGACCCGTGACCCCTCCGCTGGTCGGCGAACATAGCAAGAGGAAATCAGTCCGCAAATCACGTCCCAGAAACGACGCAAACCTCCTGTTCAGGGGACTTTTCTTGGTTGCAAATGACACTGGTGAAACATGAAATATCACGAATGTTGTTTGATGTGAGTCCGAGAATCGTGCTCGAACGGTGACACAAACAGCCGTGGAGCGGCGGCCACGCGTGTTGGTGGACTGGGTTCGCAACCGTAGCGTGATGCCCTGATGGGCTCGGTGTGCCCCCTCGATCTGTATCGGGGTATCCGACCCCCAAGAGTTTGTTGTCTCCGTGTGGTTTCGGCCCATGCGGTCTGGAGGAGTTATGAAACGCCCGTATCAACCCAATGTTCGGAAACGAGCCAAGAAGCACGGGTTTCGGAGTCGCATGAGCACACGCGGTGGCCGAGCTGTCATCCGATCGCGTCGCCAGAAGGGCCGCGCTCGTCTGTCGGCATGATCGAACGGCTTTCGGGCCGTCCGAGCTTCGCCGAACTGCACGCTCGGGGAACTCGGACGGGACGAGGGCCAATGCGACTGGTGAGCTGTGTCGATCTCTCGCAACGTGTCCGGATCGGGTACGCGATTCCGCGCTCGGTGGGATCGGCCGTCGTGAGAAACCGACTCCGGCGCCGGCTGCGAGCGGTGCTGGCCGAACTCGACAACGAGGTTGGTCTTCCTGGAGGGAAGCACCTCGTTCGAGTGAGCGCACCGCTGACCGACTGGTCGCATGCCAAACTTCGCACCACGATGGCTGATTTGATGCAACGTTCCGCCGGTACGGCGATCGAGGATCTCGAGGGAGGTCCTTCGTGAGCCGCGCGGCCCGGCTGCTCAGGGCAGGAGCACAGTGCTATCAGCGCCTTGCAACCGGGCGTCCGTCGCCATGCCGATTCATTCCGTCGTGTTCGGTCTATGCCGTGGAAGCGCTCGAATGCCACGGGGCGGTCCGCGGAGGCTGGTACGCCGCACGCCGAATCTGCCGTTGTCATCCTTGGGGTAATTGTGGCTATGACCCCGTACCTCTGCCTGAGGAGCACTGATGTTCGATCTGTTTTTTGATCTGATCGCGTCGACACTTGCGTTCTTCTATGACGTCTATCCGTCGTACGGGTTCGCAGTCATGTGCCTGACCCTGGCGGTGATGGTTGTCGTGACACCGTTGACGTTGAAGAGCACTCGGTCGATGTTGCAGATGCAACGGTTGCAGCCAGAACTGAAGGCCATCCAAAACCGATACAAGGATGACCGTCAGAAGATGAACGAAGAGTTGATGGCGTTCTACCAAGAGAACAACATCAATCCGTTGGGTGGATGTCTCCCGTTGCTCGTCCAACTCCCCGTCTTCTTGGTTCTTTTCCGCGTGGTGCAAGGCATCACTCGACGCGTGACTGATTTCGGTCTCCAGGCGGGTTGGACTGCAGGAAGCGGCACGAGCGCCGGCGAGCTCTCGCCGCTCGGTAATCCTGATCTTCCGTTCGATCCGGAGAACCTTCCGGCCGACAGTGAGATGTATCGAAATCTGACGTCCGGAACGACCGAGATGAATTTCATTTCGATCGATCTGTCCCGGACGCCCCTCGAAGCAGCAGGTGAGAGCATCGTAGGGGCACTCCCCTACTTCGTGCTGATCGTGATCGTGCTGATCTCCAGCCTGTATCAACAGCGGCAAATCCGCGGCCGGAACTCGGGTGCGCAGATCAATCCGCAGCAAGAAATGATCATGAAGATTCTGCCGTGGATGCTTCCGGTCTTTTCCTTGACCATGCCCGCTGCGCTCGTCATCTATTTCGTGGTGAGCAATCTGTATCGGATTGGGCAGCAGGGCTACATCACACAATCGCTCTACAAGGGTGAAGACAGTCTGGGTGCGCAAGCTCGACGCTCGCGCGAAGAAGCCTCGAACTCCGAATCCAGTCGGACGACGAAGGGATCCGGTGGGCGAACGACAGAGAAAAAGGGTCAGCCAACACCGAAACGAAACACTGCACAGGGAAAGAAGGGCGGGAAGCCGGCGGCTCGAGCCAAAGGAACCGGTGCAGGTCGAACAGGACGCGCACCAACCCGCCATGGCACCGGTGGAGGCCGGGTAACCAAGCCCGGGACCCAGAACGACAAACGCAAACGCTGAACCCGCCTCATCAACGCGACGCTCAGCGAGAAAAGAGAATGAATCCCATGGAATGGGTGGAGAAGACCGCCAAGTCGGTGGAAGAGGCAAAGGAAGCAGCGTTGGACGCCCTCGGCGTCCACGGGGACGAAGCAGAATTCGAGGTTGTCACCGAGGCACGAACCGGCCTTTTCGGCCGCGTGAAGGAAGATGCTCGGGTTCGTGCCCGGGTCCGCCCCACGACCCCGAGAGCGAAGGATGATCGGCGCCGTAAACGGGGTCGTTCAGGAAACGAAGAAAGGCGCACCGGGAAGGCTGGACATCGTCAGCGAAACAGGGGAGAGTCTCAGGGAGACGCCAACACGGTTCGTACTGATGCGCAAGAAGGGACCTCTCGTCCAACCGAGCCGAACGGGGACACCGACCGTAAGTCGAAGCAGTCGGATCACCGAAACGGCAAGCAGAAGACCGAAAAGAAGCAAGAAAAGAGCGTGAAGATGAGCGATGAACCATCGATGCCACTCCCCCAGCAGGCTGATCTCGCCGAGCAGTTTGTGAGCGGGCTGGCGGAGGTGATGGGTGCAACAGTGTCGTTTGCTCGTGAAGATGTGAGCGACGACGAAATCCGGATTACCGTACGTGGCCAGAATCTCGGCCGAATGATCGGTCCTCGAGGTGGAACGGCC
>Ga0181580_10003948_pt1 | contig 12072 bp, 12 predicted proteins | sample 071ome_23_FD_132413 | JGI IMG/M metagenome (GOLD analysis project Ga0181580, IMG submission 132413) | Coastal salt marsh microbial communities from the Groves Creek Marsh, Skidaway Island, Georgia - 071403BT metaG (megahit assembly) | ecosystem: Environmental > Aquatic > Marine > Intertidal...
ATCCCGCCGCACAAGCGCGGCATCGGCATGGTGTTCCAGAATTACGCGCTGTTCCCGCATATGACAGTGTCGGAGAACCTGGCCTTTCCGCTGAAGGTACGCGGCATGTCGGCAGGCGACGTTCAGGAAAAGGTGACACGCGCCCTCGACATGGTGCAGATGCGCGCCTTTGGCGATCGCAAGCCGGCACAGCTGTCAGGCGGCCAGCAGCAGCGCATCGCGCTGGCGCGGGCACTGGTGTTCGAGCCTGAACTGGTGCTGATGGATGAACCGCTTGGTGCGCTCGACAAACAGCTTCGCGAGCATATGCAGTATGAAATCAAGCATATCCATGAAAATCTGGGTGTGACCGTCGTCTATGTGACGCATGACCAGTCGGAGGCGCTGACGATGTCGAACCGCATCGCGGTGTTCGATGACGGGGTGATCCAGCAGCTTGACGATCCGGTGACGTTGTATGAAAAGCCGGAGAATTCGTTCGTCGCGCAGTTCATCGGCGAGAACAACACCCTGACCGGCACGGTCGAGGCGCTGTCGAAGAATGTGGCGACGGTGAAGCTGGAAGCCGGTGACACGGTCAAGGCGCTGGCCGTCAACACCGATGGCAAGGGTGGCCGGACCAGCCTGTCAATTCGGCCGGAGCGCTGTGTCGTGTCGCCGAAGAAGGTGGCCGGGCTCAGCATGCTGAAAGGGCGGATCGAGGAGCTGATCTATCTTGGCGACCATATCCGCTGCCGGATGAATGTCGCCGGCAATGATGAATTCATCGTCAAGGTGCCGAACACCGCCGACCAGCTTGGTCTGGAGATTGGCACCGAAACGCATGTCGGCTGGCAGACGGATGACTGCCGCGCTCTCGACTTCAAGCAGGTCTGAGGGTTAGAATTGATGCAGGAATTTGGCCGTTAAGGCCGAATGGCCCGTTGAAGCCAGGCTTCGCGGGCGTCGAGAAGAAGCGTGATGGCACGCTTCAGAGTTCAACAGGGAGAGACAGAAAATGTCTGCAATAACCAAGACATTCTTCGCTGCCGCCGCGTTGACGGCCCTGACCGCGGGCAACGCGATCGCAGCGGACATGACCATCGTGTCATGGGGCGGGGCCTATTCGGCGTCGCAGCAAAATGCCTATCATGATCCTTACATGGCTGCCAATCCTGGCGTCAACATCATCAATGACGACAGCTCGGCCGAGGCTGTTGCCAAGCTTCGCGCCATGGCCGAGGCCGGCAACACCACATGGGATGTGGTTGACGTTGTGGCGTCCGATGCCATGCGCCTTTGTGACGAAGGCCTTGCCATGGAAATCGACCATGACAGCCAGCTTGCGGCGGCACCTGACGGCACGCCTGCATCCAAGGATTTTGGCGATCTGATCGTATCCGAGTGCTTCATCCCGCAAATCGTCTATTCGACAACTTTCGGCTTCCGTTCCGATGTTGCCGAGTGGGGTGGCAAGGAGCCGGATGACATCTGTGACGTATTCGACCTGGACACCTTCCCGGGCAAGCGCTCGCTTGAAAAGCGTCCTATCAACAACATGGAATGGGCGCTGCTGTGCTCTGGTGTTGCCAAGGCAGACGTCTATGACGTTCTTGAGACCGAGGAAGGCCAGGCCAAGGCACTTGCAAAGCTTGACACCATCAAGGACCAGACCATCTGGTGGTCGGCTGGCGCCGACACTCCGCAGCTTCTGGCTGACGGTGAGGTTGTCATCGGTTCGACCTATAATGGTCGCCTGTTCGCGCTGATCGAGGAGCAGAAGCAGCCGGTGAAGATGCTGTGGGACGCGCAGGTGTTCGATCTTGACGGCTGGATCATTCCGGCTGGTCTGTCTGACGAGCGCAAGAAGGCCGCCATGGACTACATTTATTTCGCCACCGATACTCAGCGCCTTGCTGATCAGGCGAAATACATCTCCTACGGCCCTGCACGCGCCTCGTCGGCACCGCTGGTTGGCAAGCATGCCACCCTTGGTATCGACATGGCACCTCATATGCCGACCGACCCGAACAACGCCAAGAATACGTTCCTCTATAACTATTCCTGGTGGGCCGACTACCGCGATGACCTGGACGCCAAGTTCCAGGCATGGCTGGCACAATAGGCCGTTGACAGTGGCAACCTTTCAGGTGCCCTGTCAGCTATGAAAAAGGGCAGGCACGTCCGCTTCAGCTGGGCGTGCCTGTCATGCTTCTTTTTGGTTTTGTCGTGACCGGGGGTGACGTTTCGCCGGTGACGGATTTCAGGTTTCCATTCGATCCGGGACGATCAGATGAGTGAACGAGCACAGCCCCTCCTTGCTGCTGACGGGACGCCGTTGAAGCGGTCGATCGAGCGCTCGCTCCGTCGGCAGAAGATCGAGGCTTTCCTTCTGGTGGCTCCGCTTCTTGCGTTCGTTCTGGTTACCTTTGTTGCGCCCATCGCCGACATGCTGTTCCGGTCGGTGGAAAACCAGATTGTCGCACAGACACTTCCGGCCACAACGGACGCGCTCAAGGAGTGGAATCCGGATGTCAGCGCGTTGCCGGACGAGGCTGTCTTCGCCGCGCTGGCTGTCGATATGAAGGCTGCTGTCAAAAGCAAGACGCACACCCGCCTCGGCTCGCGATTGAATTATGAAAAGACGGGGGTGGCCTCGTTGTTTCGCAAGTCCGGTCGCCGGATCAAGAAATGGGACCTTGCCGAGGACGCGCCGTTCAAGGACAAATTTCTCGATCTGGACAAGAAATGGGGAGACCCGCAGCTGTGGCAGCTTCTGAAGCTTTACTCGCCGGTCTACACATCGGGTTATTTCCTGAATGCCGTCGATCTGAAGAAAACTCCCGACGGCGTTGAGCCGCGCGCGGAGTCCGAGCAGATCTATATCCTGTTGTTCCAGCGCACCCTGTTCATGAGCCTTGCCATCACGCTGATGTGCCTGCTTCTGGGATATCCGATTGCGTTTCTGTTGTCGCATCTTCCGATGCGTACATCGAATCTGCTGATGATCCTTGTGCTGTTGCCATTCTGGACGTCGCTTCTTGTCCGGACCTCGGCATGGAAGGTTTTGCTGCAGCAGGAAGGTGTGATCAACGACGTGCTGGTGACCATCGGGTTGCTTGGTGACTCCGACAGGTTGCAGCTGATCAACAACCAGACCGGAACCATCGTGGCGATGACGCACATTCTGCTGCCATTCATGATCCTGCCGCTTTATTCGGTGATGCGTACGATCCCGCCATCCTATGTCCGCGCGGCCAAATCGCTTGGCGCCAACGATGTGACGGCGTTTGCCAAAGTCTACTTTCCGCAATCGGTGCCGGGGATCGGTGCCGGCAGCATTCTGGTGTTCATTCTGGCGATTGGCTATTACATCACGCCGGAGCTTGTTGGCGGTACCACCGGTACCTTCATTTCCAACAGGATTGCCTATCACATTTCGAGTTCGCTGAACTGGGGACTCGCGGCGGCGCTTGGCAGCATTCTGTTGATCGCCGTTCTGGTGCTGTATTATGCCTATGACCGCATTGTCGGCATCGACAATGTGAAGCTGGGATAGGAGCCGCGCGATGAGCCTTCCGGTTTATGCCACACCCCTGCAACGCGCCTGGTATTACGGTTTTCGGGTGATCTGCGGACTGATTTTCTTTTTCCTCATCGCGCCCATCCTTGTGATCATTCCGCTGTCTTTCAACGCGCAGGATTTCTTCACCTTCACCAAGGAGATGCTGAATTTTGATCCTGCCGGGTATTCGCTGAAGCATTACGAGGATTTTTTCACAAATTCCGACTGGCAGATCGCAGTCCGCAATTCCTTCAAGATCGCGCCGGCAGCCACGTTCCTTTCGGTGGCGTTTGGAACGCTTGCCGCGATCGGTCTCAGCCAGCCGCATGTGCCGTTCCGCCGGGCCATCATGGCGATCCTCATTTCGCCGATGATCGTTCCCCTGATCATTTCAGCGGCAGGCATGTATTTTTTCTATTCACGCATCGGCTTGCAAGGTCAGTATATCGGTGTTGTGCTGGCGCATGCGGCGCTCGGGATCCCCTTCGTGATCATTACCGTGACCGCCACATTGGTGGGGTTTGACAAATCCCTTGTGCGCGCCTCGGCCAATCTCGGTGCGGGACCGATGACCACCTTTTTCAAAATTCAGATGCCTTTGATTCTGCCCGGTGTGGTGTCAGGTGGACTGTTTGCCTTCATCACCTCCTTTGATGAGGTGGTGGTCGTGCTTTTCGTCGGGTCGGCAAGCCAGAAGACGCTGCCCTGGCAGATGTTCACCGGCCTTCGTGAACAGATCAGCCCGACCATCCTTGCGGTTGCCACCATTCTTGTGGTCATCTCGATCGCCCTGCTGACGACGGTCGAGCTTCTGCGCCGCCGGTCGGAACGGCTGCGCGGCGTCACCCCGTCGTGACACGGCTCTGGAACAGCGCGCATTTCACCCTGATTATGGCGACGCTCATGTGGGCAGGCCATACCATCGCGGCGAGGCTGTCGGTCGGCGAGATGTCGCCGATGGTGATGATGGGTCTGCGCTGGTTCGCCTGTCTTGCCATTCTGGCGGTGATTTTCCGGCAGCAGCTTCGCGCCGAATGGCCGCGCGTCCGCGAGAGGCTTGTCTGGGTTTTGCTGATGGGCGGCGGCGGCATGGCCGGCTTTACCTTTTTCTTCATTCTGGCCGCGCAATACACCACGGCGGTCAATCTCGGCATTACGCAGAGCTCGGTGCCGGCCATCGTGATGCTGCTTGGCCTTGCCGTATTCGGCACCCGCATCGGCACCATGCAGGTTCTCGGACTTGCCGTCTCGTTTCTTGGCGTAACGGTGCTTGTCACCAAGGCGTCGCCGGCGGTGCTGATGGAGATGCAGTTCAATAGCGGCGATCTTCTGATGCTGGTCGCCTGTTTGTGCTATGCCGCCTATATGGTCGGGCTCAGCCGCCGGCTCGAGATGTCACCGGCCCTGCTGCTGACCTTCTTCTCAATTCCCGCCTCGATGGTGTTCGCGCTGTCGATGGGTGTCGAATTTTGGACCGGCACGATGCAGATGCCGGGGCCAAAGGGGCTTGCCATTGTCGCCTATTGCGCCATTTTCCCCTCGATGCTTGCGCAGATCTGCTTCATGCGCGGTGTCGAGCTTGCCGGACCCAACCGGGCGGGGTTCTATCTCAACCTCATTCCTGTCTTCTCGGCCTTCATGGCGGTGTTCATTCTGTCCGAGAAACTCTATTATTATCACGCAATTTCGGCGGTGATGGTACTTGGCGGGATCTATCTTGCCGAACGCCACAAGCCCGCCGCGGCACCAGACGCCGGGTGAACCGGCAGACCATCGGGGACAACAGCATGCAGAATATGCGCAACTTCTATATCGGCGGGGCCTGGGTGGCGCCGCGCGAGGGCACTGATTTTCCGGTTTACAATCCGGCGACCGAAGAGGCCTATGCCACCATTTCGCTTGGCGGGGCGGCCGATGCCGAAGCGGCGATCACGGCGGCCCGCGCGGCGTTTGCCAGCTGGTCCCTGACCACCCCGGCCGAGCGTGGCGAGGTGCTGCGCGCCATCCTTGCGGTGTATGAAAAGCGCAGCGCTGACATGGCCGAGGCGATATCGAACGAGATGGGGGCGCCAATCGACATGGCGCTGAGTGATCAGGCTGGATCGGGACGCGGCCATCTAAAAGCCTTCATCCGCGCGCTGGATGCCTTCGAATGGCACCATCCGCTTCGCCCCGGGGTCGAGGGCCAGGACCTCGTCTATGAGCCGGCCGGCGTAGCCGGACTCATCACCCCCTGGAACTGGCCGATAAACCAGGTTGTGCTGAAGGTCGGCGCGGCGCTGGCGGCGGGCTGTACCATGGTGCTGAAACCGTCCGAGGTGGCGCCGATGTCGAGCATTCTGTTCAGCGAGATCATTCATGAAGCGGGCGTGCCAGCCGGTGTCTACAACATGGTGAATGGCGACGGTGTCGGGGTTGGCAGCATCCTGTCCTCGCACCCGGGGATCGATGTCGTGTCCTTCACCGGATCGACCCGCGCCGGCATCCTGATCAGCAAGGCCGCCGCCGACACGGTGAAGACGGTGTCGCTGGAGCTTGGCGGCAAGTCGCCGAACCTTGTCTTCGCAGATACGGATATCGATGCGGCGGTGGAACGCGGCGCCAGTTTCTGTTTCGCCAATACCGGCCAGTCCTGTAACGCGGCGACCCGCATGCTGGTTGAACGTCCGGCCTATGAACGCGCGGTCGAGGTGGCGAAGGCCACCGCCGAAGCGACGGTCGTCGATCTTCCCGACAAGACGGGTGGTCATATCGGGCCGCTTGTCTCGCAGGTGCAGTTCGACAAGGTGCAGCGGCTGATCCAGGCCGGCATCGACGAAGGGGCGCGGCTTGTCGCTGGCGGCACCGGACGTCCGGACGGTCTGAATCGTGGCTGGTTCGCCCGCCCGACGGTGTTTGCCGATGCCACGCCTGACATGACGATCATGCGCGAGGAAATCTTCGGTCCGGTTCTGGCGATGATGCCGTTCGACAGCGAGGATGAGGCGATCGAGCTTGCCAATGACACGCCCTACGGCCTTGCCGCCTATATCCAGACCGACAGCGCCGAGCGGGCCCGCCGTGTGGCGGCGCGTCTTCGTGCCGGCATGGTTCAGGTGAATGGCGCGCATCGTGCCTCCGGTGCACCTTTCGGCGGCTACAAGCAGTCGGGCGTCGGGCGTGAGGGCGGTGCCTGGGGTATCGAGGAATTCCTCGAGATCAAGACGATCAGCGGCATCACCGGTTGATATAGGGGTCGTATGGCGGGCGAGGGCGATAACAGCGACAGCGCACCGGCAACTCCGGACAGGTCGGACACATCAGACAGCGGCGAGGGCGAGGCACTGCTGGCCGGTGCCTATGCGTTGCAGACACCTGATCAGCATGTCAGCTATTACCGTGATTTCGCGGCGCATTATGACCGCACGTTCGCCGGTGGCCTTGGCTATGTCTATCCGCTTGGCATCGCGGCCGTGCTTGCCGGTCTGGAACGCCCGCCCGGCCCTGTCCTCGATATTGGCTGCGGGACCGGGCTTGTCGCCACCGCCATTCGTGACCGCCAACCGGATACCGTGATCGACGGTGTCGATATTTCGCAGGAGATGATCGACAGGGCGGCCGAAAAAGATGCTTATCGCGAACTGATGCTGGCCGACCTGACGCAGGATTTCAGCCATCTGCCAACAGGTTATGCGGCGATTGTCAGTGCCGGCACCTTTACTCACGGTCATCTGGGGCCGGAACCGCTTGCCGGCCTTGTAAGGCATTGCGCCAGTGGCGGCGTGGCGGCGCTTGGCGTCAACAGCCAGCATTTCGCGGCACAGGGATTCCGGGCGGCGCTTGAGTGTCTGCAGACACAGGCCCGGATCACCGCGCCGCGCCTTCATGAGGTGCCGATCTATGATGGCTGCGACGCGGCGCATGCGGATGACACCGCTCTCATCCTGATCTTCACTGTTATCTGATCAATTCTTGCCCTTCATCTCCGCCCGGTCAGCCTCGCCGACAACGGTCATTGCCTGGCCGTTGAAGATTTCGACCTCCGGCAGCGCGCGGATATCCACCCCCTCGATGCAACCGATATTATAGCCGAATTCGGGGCGGGACCGCCGCCAGTGATGGGTGTAGATCCCACAGGTCCGGCAGAAATAATGGCGTGCCGTCTTTGTGTTCCATTGATAGAGGCCAAGATTCTCCTCCCCGCAGACAAGCCTGAACTGGTCCTTGTCGGCGGTGCACATGATGGCGCCCTTGCGCCGGCAGATCGAACAGTCGCACCGCCGGAAATCGCGAATCGGTCCATGGATCTCGAATGTCACCGCGCCGCAGTGGCATGACCCTTTCTGTATCTCGCCCTGTGGCTGTGCTTCGCCCTGTGGCTGCACCTCGCCCGGTGGCTGCACCTCGCCCGGTGGTGTCGTTTCACGCTGCGTTGCCATCACCTGTCTCCCCGGATGTCTTTCGCTCAAAGCTTGGCGCAGACGGTGTCGACAGGCAATCAGATTGCGCTTTGCGGCCGGTATTTTTCGTGATAGGGCGGATGTCAGAACCAACAAGCTGGCGAGGTGTCTGTCATGTCAGGCTGGATGCAGCGCCCGTTTGTGGCCGTTGGGTTGCTGGCGCTCGGGATGGCGATCATTCCGCTCAATGATGCCTTCATCAAGCTGATGAGTGACCATCTGCCACTGGCCGAGATTGCGCTTGTCCGCGGTGTTCTGGCGCTGGCCCTCATGCTTTTCTTTGCGCGTGGCATCACTGCTCTGCGGGCCTTGCCAGCCGGCATTTTCTGGCAGTTCTTCGGGCGCGGTATGTGTCTTGTGCTGGCGATGACATTGTATTTCATTCCGCTTGGCACCTTGCCACTGCCGACGGTGATCTCGATCTTCTTTGTCTCGCCGCTGCTGATCACCTTGCTGTCGGTGCCGCTTCTTGGCGAGAGGATCGGCATCCACCGGGTTCTGTCCGTCTGTATGGGGCTTGGCGGGGTGTTGCTCATCATCCAGCCGGGAACCGACCAGTTCCGCATTGAATCGGTGATTGTCTTCGGCGCGGCGCTGTCCTACGCGCTGTTCCAGATCTGGACACGGCGTCTCAAGGCGGCGGGCAGCCTGTCCGGCATGGTGACGGTCCAGCAGATTTGCTATATCGCCGCGGCATTGCCGGTTCTGGCGGTCAATTTCATCTGGCCGCGTCCCGAATCCGACAATGTTTCACTCGACTTCCTGCTTCGCGCCCCGATGATGCCGACCGGTCAGGACATGCTGTTTCTCGGCTTCTGCACGCTGGCCGTTCTGTTCCTGTCGGTGACCTCGTCGAACGCCTACCGGTCGGTCGAGGCATCGATCATCGCACCGTTCGAATACACCGCCATCCCGTTCGCGGTGATCTGGGGAATCCTGATCTGGAATGAATGGCCTGACGCGCTGTCCTGGGGCGGCATGGCGATGATTCTGGCTGGCGGTCTCTACACCATCTACCGGGAACGCGAACGTGAGGTGGATGTCATGACGGCAGCGCCAATGCCGGCATCCGCAGCGGCGGCGCAAACAGTCGATGATGGTGAGCAGGATGGGCCGGACCGCGGCGCCTAGCTGTCGCCGCCCTGCCACACGCCCTTGTCGCGAAGTGACTCCGCCACCTCTCGCGGCATATAGGTCTCGTCATGCTTTGCGAGGACATTGCTTGCGGTCAGCGCGCCATTGCTGATCCGCCCCTCGGCGACAACCCCCTGTCCCTCGCGGAACAGGCTTGGCAGCGCGCCGTCAAAGCTGACGGCGATTTCGGCCTCGCCATCAGTGACGATGAAGCTTGATTCAAGGCCGTCAATCCGAACGCTGCCATCCTTGACAAGACCGCCAAGGCGAACCGGCCGCCCCTCGATATCGGCGGGGATCTCGGACGGGGTGTAGAAGAACACGATATTCTCGCGAAGTGCGCCCAGAACAAGCGTTACCGCGCCTGCCAGCAGGGCCGCGATGACGGCGATGGCGATAAGGCGGCGCTGTTTCGGTGTCAGGCCATGTGCGAGGCCATGTGTTGATCTCTCCATAGCCCGTTTCCTAGCCCCGGCGCGGATGATACGCAAGCGTAACCGGCACCTGTGACGTCATGGCACGTTTTATCATGCCGGCCCGGCTGACGATGGGTTGCAAGATGGCGCGGTGTCATCTATTTCCAAATCTCTGGTTTGATGTTGCAACGCCGTTCTCGGGTTTGACGATGACCTTATCAAGGCCTGTATTCGCCGTCGTCCTGGCGATGGTCGTCGGCTTTGTGACCGGTGCAGGAGAGGTGAAATCATGGACCCGATGATGAAATATCCGCGACTGCGTGATCTGGAACCGGCGGCGCGACGTCGCATCCCCTCCTTCATCTTCGCCTATCTGGATTCCGGTACCGGGCACGACGTGACCAAGGCAGCCAATGCGGCCTTTTATGACAGCCTCGCGCTGACGCCGCAATTTCTGCGCGGCCGGGTTGACCCGGACCTGTCGGTCTCGCTGCTCGGCCGGACATACAACGCGCCATTCGGCGTCGCACCGATCGGCCTGTCCTCGACGATCTGGCCCGGGGCCGAGCGGATCCTCGCCAGGGCGGCGCGCAAGAACGGCTTTCCCTACACGTTGAGCACGGTCGCCGGTGAATCGATCGAGCGCGTCGCCGAGGTTGGTGGTCAGATGGCCTGGTTCCAGCTCTACCCGCCACGCGACCGTGATATCTGTTTCGATCTGATGCGGCGCGCGCGCGACGCCGGTGTGGACACGCTGGTTGTTACCGCGGATGTTCCGGCGCCAAGCCGCCGCGAGCGGATGCGGATTGCCGGCGCGCCGCTGGGCAGTCGCGGCAATTCGATGTATAGCCCCTCAGTGCTGCTGCAGTCGGCGATGCGGCCGAAATGGGCATTGCGGATGCTGATGAATGGCGGGCCGCGATTCCGCAACATGGAACCCTATGCCGCCAGGGACAAGTCACTCCCGATCACCACATTCATTGGCTCGCAGCTGAATGGCAGCCTCGACTGGGATTACCTCGATGTGATCCGTGACCAATGGCCCGGCAAGCTGCTGCTGAAAGGAATCCTGCATGGCCAGGATGCCGAACGCGCGATGCGTCAGGGCTGCGATGCGCTGGTGATTTCCAATCATGGCGGCCGTCAGCTGGATGCCGCCCCGCATCCGCTTCACCAGCTGCCGCACATCCGTTCGGTGGTTGGCAACAAGGTGCCGCTGATCGTTGACAGTGGCATTCAATCCGGGCTCGATATTGCCAAGGCGCTTGCCTTGGGGGCCGATTTCGTGCTGCTTGGCCGTGCCTTCATGTATGCTGTCGCCGCGCTTGGCGACAAAGGCGGCGAACATGCCGCGGCGATCCTGTTTGAAGAGCTTCGCGATGTCATGGCACAGCTTGGCATTCAGAACATTGCCGGCCTGTCCGAAGTGTCGGTAACACGGGACAGTAACTGATCAGAGACAATCAAAGAGTGCCATCATGATGATCAAACCGGCTGTAACCCTCGTTCTCTTGCTTTTCATGGGTCTTCTGGCCACCGGAGCGACCACGGCCAGTGCCATGGACGGCCTCAAGACAAGTGATGTACAGATCCGCGCCACTGCCCCCGGCATGACCGCGACTGGCGGTTATCTGACCATCCACAACCATTCGGGCGAGGCTGACAGGCTTGTCGGTGTCACGGCGGATTTCGCCGCGAAGGCCGAAATTCACACCATGATACATGAAAACGGGGTGATGAAGATGCGGGCCCTGCCGGATGGGATCGAAATTCCTGCCGGCGGCATGGTCGAACTGGCACCTGGCGGCCTGCATCTGATGCTGATGGGGCTGACCCGGACATTGCAGGCAGGGCAGATGCTGGAGGTTGAACTCACCTTCGCCTCTGGCAAGACGAGGCGACTGCCGGCTCATGTCAAACGCCCGGATGATATCGCTGTCGGCGACGGTGGTGTATCCGGTGGCCACAACCATTCACAAAGCCATTCACATAGCCACTCGCACAGCAAATCTGGCAGCTAGCGACGCCTGTTCTCAGAAAATACCGGCATCGAGGCCTGCCGCCATGCCCATGGCCAGCTTCTCGACCTCGCCGGGATAGCTGTCCGACCAGTCGCCATGTAAAATCAGCGGCGGTGCCACAAGCCGCCACCGCTGTGCGCCGACAATTCCCTCCAGCGCGCGGCGCGTCGCCGTGCCATCCAGGCCGGCGCGGATGTAAATGCCGACCGGCAGGGCTTCGTGCCGGCCAAGCCAGTCATTGTAGCAGCGGTCGAACATGTCCTTCGTCGCCCCTGCCATATAGCCGATATTCTCGGTCGTTCCCAGCAACAGGCCGTCAATGGCCGCCAGGTCGCCGGATGTGATCTCGAAGGGCGAACAGAGTCGTGCTGTCACATCTCCCACATCCGGATGGGTGGCACCGCGCCGCGCGGCCTCGGCCAGCGCGATGGTGTTTGGCGACGGGGCGTGGGCGATGATCAGTAATGTTTTCGGCATGGCGACGGGTCTCTCCGATCTCTATAGTCGCCGAAACCGGG